>Ga0210051_1006034_pt1 | contig 11464 bp, 12 predicted proteins | sample CryGey092014_all_FD_185464 | JGI IMG/M metagenome (GOLD analysis project Ga0210051, IMG submission 185464) | Groundwater microbial communities from aquifer - Crystal Geyser CG23_combo_of_CG06-09_8/20/14_all (SPAdes) (version 2) | ecosystem: Environmental > Aquatic > Deep subsurface > Groundwater...
GGCACAATTATTATCCGCGATATGGAATCAGGCATTCAGGAAATTATTGATTTGGAAAAAGTAGTGCCGGAAATCAAGAGAAGATTGTTGGGAATGAATGGGCTAAAAGTGTATAGTGAGAAAGAGTGAATCAGAAAATTTTAAATATCTAATTTCCAATATCAAATCAAATTCAAAATCCAAATGTCAAAAAGATTTTGGATTTTAATATGTATGTTTAAAATATTGCACAGCTCGACCAAATCCTTGGCGCGTGTCTGCAAAATAGATACTCTCCATGGCGTTCTTAAAACGCCTTTTTTTATGCCTGATGCTACGCGCGCTGGGATTAAAAATGTGAGCGTTGGCGATTTGTCCGCTTTAAATTTGGAGGCCATGGTCGTGAATACTTTTCATTTGTATCTTCAGCCAGGCATGAGTTTAATAAAAAAATTCAAAGGCGTGCATAAATTCTGAATTTGCTAAAAAAACAGAACCAATCAATAAATTTAGCAAGTTAAAAGAACTGAGAGATTATTCTTTGGGTTATCTGCATCATCTTTTTAAAATCAGCGACCCTCTTGGCCAAAGATTAGGCAGTCTTAATAATTTGGAATTTTATCTTGATTTAATGAAATCTTTGCAATATGGCATAGAAAATGGAAAAATTTAAAAGTATTTTTATTTTGACTAAACTTTTGTTTTATTGATATAATGCCAATATGAAATTCAAATTTTATTTATTACTCACAGTGTTTTTACTGGCTTTGGCGCCTATTGGTCTTTTGGCTGTGGATAATACAAACACAGCCTCTGGTATAATACTTGGCGCGACTGATGTTAAATCACCCACTGATTTGAATATTACTGCGAGCAACGACATTGTTAATTTATATTTTTTCTATTCCTTGACCTGCCCGCATTGCCATGACGAAGCTTTGTTTTTAGGCAAGTTAAAAAATGAACTGGGTGAGAAATTAAAAATTTATTCTTTTGAACTGACAGAAAATTATGGCAATATTGAACTTTATGAAAAATTTGGCCGCGCGTTTGCCATTAATTTAAGCCAGCTTCCGACCCCAGGCACTTTTATCGGCGAAAAATCTTTAATCGGCTATGGTAATGATGAATATGATGGCGCGAATATTAAAAATTTAATTGAACAATGTTTAAAACTTGGCTGTCATGATTTAGGAGCTGAAATTATCAATCAAAATCAAGAACAGGGGAGTGGCACGGAAAATAAAACAATGTCTATTGCTGTCGGAGTGGCAGTGATAATTGGTGTGGTGATAATAATTTTAGTCAGAAGAAAAAATCAGTATAAAAATTTGTAATATTCGTAAAAAATTTGTAATAATTCGCAATTCTATGACTATCCAATTTTCCTACAAACAAGTGGAAGAAAAAGACAAACATTTTTTAGAAGATTATTTGGAAAAGAAAAAAGAACGGCTGGCCAAACTTCTGCCTGATAATCAATGGGAAAATGCCTGTTTAGAAATCAGAGCGGAAAAATTTATGAAAAAAGATGCTTTTAAAGTTGAGATTTTTTTAATCAGTCCGGTGCATGATTTTATGTCTTCCGAGGATGACCACACAATTATTGAAGCTTTTGATCTGGCTTTGGATAAACTAATTATGCAAATGAGAAAAGAACATCAGAAAAATTCCAAATAAAATTCTTAAAGTTAATTTTTATGCTTATTATTGATCCGCAAAAATGCATTGGCTGCGGGCTGTGCGTTTCAATCTGCCCAGAAGTTTTTGAAATGGATATTAATACTGGCAAGGCCGTGGTCAAAACTCAAGAGTTTTCGGCTTATGAAGAGAAAGTCAAAGAAGCCATTGATTCTTGCCCTGTGCAAGCCATTAGCAAATAAAGGAGAAAAATTTTGCGTAAAACAAAAACAAGCCATTAAATAGTCTGGTTTTTTATTTTTTCAAAGTTTTTAGATATTTTTTAAGTAGACGATTAAAAAAAATATAAAAGTAAATATTTGCACAAAAAAAGAAAGAAAATTTGACAATAAAAAATATTTAAAAAGAAAATGTCTGTCAAGATAACTGTGAAACAAGTGATAGGCTTGAAGCAATATGTTTTTTCCTTTGGTCAGAGAATTAATTCCCCATAAAATATCAGGCAGCACACCGCCAATAATAGCCGCGCCCATTGGAAAACTAAAAACTAATTTGTTAGTAAAATACAGAGTAGATAGTAAAATAGATATTAATCCAAAATCAGCCAGAGCTAAAAAAAAGAAAATTTTGTTTTGATAATTTATATCTTTATTATAAAGCCAATTGTGCATTTTTTTAGAATCATGAGGAATAGAATCAAGCGCAAAATGCGCTAAAAAAGCTAAGACAAAAGCCAGCCAAGGATTTGATATTTGCGAACCAATAACTAATGACGCGGAAGTGTGGACAATAAGATACATATAAAAAATTATAACAATTATTTTTTGTTTTGACAAAAAGGGTAATACAAAAACCAACCTCTAATGAGATTGGCTTTTGGTTGCGGGGGTGGGATTTGAACCCACGACCTCGAGGTTATGGGCCTCGCGAGCTGCCAGACTGCTCTACCCCGCGGCAATAAAAATTATACAACAATAAAATTTATAAAACAATGGTAGCTGGGGAGAGGATTGAACTCTCGACCTTAGCGTTATGAGTGCTACGCTCTAACCAACTGAGCTACCCAGCCAAAAATATTTTTTGTAACTCCTGTCTTTAGACAGGATGAAATTGCCGCGAGAGAGAATCGAACTCTCATGGAGAAACTCCACACGATTTTGAGTCGTGCGCGTCTACCAATTCCGCCATCGCGGCTTTATTTTGTTTTTAATTATAGTCTGAAAAAAAGTTTTTGTCAAAAAAATCCGTTTTTTAAAAAGCGGACTTTTTGTGTTTTTATATTTACCCAAATTACTCAATCACTTTTCCCCCAAAACTTTTCGCGATTTCTTCAATATCCGCTGGCGGCAATTCTGGCGCTGATAAATTAAATTCCTGTTTTAGTTCCTCTGCTTTTTCATGAGAAAAAGTTATGGGTTTTAAACGGACAAAAGAATTAAGAACTTGAGAAAAAATTTGTTCAGCATTATTTAGGCAGGTATTGCTTTTTAATTTTTGGATATGAATATCAAATTCAGAACCAATTTCTAATAGATTATTAGTAATTGTCAAAGGATATGATGCTTTTAAAATCAAAGGCAAAGAGTGATTAACATTTTGGCTGGCTTTAATAATTTCCTGCCAGGCGGATTTTATTTGCTCCAGAGTGATATTTTTAGATATGGAAGTATTTTCTTTGCTGCAGGTAGGTTCAAGGTGCAACCTTGAACCTACCTCAATATCTTCATTTTTATTCTGTGTTTCTGCATTAACCTTATTTTCTTCATTTCCCTTAATTTCTTTATTTTTTTGTTTCTCTATTTCTTTTTCTTCTTCGCATAATTCCACCACTGCTATTTCCAAAGGTAGCTGGGGAATTTCCGCATCTTTCAGCGCGTTTTGGATTGAGATTAACTTGTCTAAAATTTTTATTAAAAAATTTATTTCAATTTTTTCTGCTTGCTCTATTAATTTATTAACCACTTCTTCACTCAGACCAGCGATATTTTCACTCTGATTTTTTAGACCCAGTTTGATTAAAATCATTTTTCTAAAATAATCAAGCGCGTCTAAATTAAATCTTTCTAAATCAACACCGTCAGCCACTAATTGATTGATTGTTTCTAAGCCAGCTTTAGCGTTTTTATCAATTAAAGCCGCGGCCAAATTTGCCAGAGCTAAAAAATCAGAACGGGGGATGATTGCTTCCACATCAGCAAGCGTAATTTCTTTTTTATCAGGCGTAATAATGGAAGTAATCTGCCCGAGCAGACTTTCTGCGTCGCGGATAAAGCCGCCGCTTCTAAGTGCAATCGTGGCTAAAACATTATTATGAATATTTAATTTTTCTTCAGCCACTATTTTTTTAAGTTTGCCAGTGATTAGTTCAGCTGAGACTTTTTTAAAATCAAATCTCTGACAGCGGGAAATAATGGTTTCCGGCAGTTTATACGCTTCAGTGGTGCAGAGAATAAAGACGACAAAAGTCGGTGGTTCTTCCAAAGTTTTTAAAAGCGCGTTAAAAGCGGCGGTGGAAAGCATGTGCACTTCATCAATAATAAAAACTTTGTATTTGCCATGCGGCGGAAAATTTATGTTTTCAATAATATTATCGCGCACTTTATCAACCTGCGTATGAGTGGCCGCGTCAATTTCAATAATATCAAAAGAGTTGCCTTGAGTAATGGCAACGCAGGAATGGCAGGTGTTGCACGGTTCGGTTTCTTTTTCTTTTTTTGTTTCGCAATTTAATGACTTGGCTAAAATTCTGGCTAAGGATGTTTTGCCAATGCCGTGAGGTCCGGTAAAAAGATAAGCATGAGCAACTTGTTCAGAAATGATTTCATTCTGAAGCGTGATTTTAATATGATTCTGGCCAATCACATCAGCAAAAATTTGCGGCCGATATTTGCGGTATAGAGTTTGGGACATATAGTAAAAAATTCAAAACTCAAAATTTAAAACTCAAAATAATGATAAATTTATTTTAGTTTATATTTTATGTTTTGGCAAATTTGCTCTTTTTGATTTTTTATGGTAAATTAAAGCCAAGATTTGACGAGGTGTTGATAATTAGATAGAATTAAATTATCTAAAAATTAATAAAACCAAAATTTTGAGTTTTGAATTTTGAGTTTATTCCTTATGCCAGTAGAAGTCAAACGCAAACCAAACGAATCAACTTACAGTTTACTGCGGCGCTTTCAAGACCGAGTTAAAAAAGGTCGCGCTGTTGTTTTGGCTAAAAAAAATAAACATTTTGAAAAAGCCAAAACTAAACATCAGACAAAAAAAGACGCTCTGCGCCGTTTGGAATTGCGCAAAAAAAGAGATTTTTTAATTAAGACAGGCAAGATTACTGAAGAAATGTTAGAGCAAAGTTTTGGCAAAGGCAAGCACAAAAAGCGATAATTATTATGCTCACAGTCCAAATTTATACTGACCTTAAATTAGCCATGAAAAATAAAGATGTTTTAAAAGTGTCTGTTTTAAGAATGCTGATTGCGGCTTTTAATAATGAAGCAATAAACTTAATGAGAAAAGATGAAGGATTGTCAGATGAGGAAGCGATTAAAGTTTTAAAAAAAGAAGCGAAAAAAAGAAAGGATTCTATTGAACAATTCACTGCTGGCAATCGGCCGGAACTGGCAAAAAAAGAAAATGAAGAATTAAAAATTTTGTCTGTTTATCTGCCAGCAGAAATGAGCGAGGAGGACTTGAAAAAAATTGTAGCCGAAGTAATCGCGGAAATGGGTGAAGTTTCACCAAGCCAATTTGGAATGGTGATGAAAGCTGTTATGGCAAAGACCGCTGGCAAAGCTGATGGGGGAATGGCGAGTAAGGTGGTGAAGGAGGTTTTAAAATAAATTTAATACCTTATGATTATTAAAGAAATAATACAAATCGGTAATCCGATATTAAACCGAAAGTCTAAATTTGTTGCTAAAATTCATTCAGAAGATGCTCAAAGAGTTATTAAAAATTTAACCGACTCAATGCGTTTTCATAATTTAATAGGAATAGCGGCTTCGCAAATTGGCGAAAAATTTAGAATATTTGTGACTGAAGTGCGGAAAACAAAATATCGCAACCTTAAAAAAGATCAGCTTCGGATTTATATAAATCCCAAAATTATTTGGTCATCAAAAAAACAAGTTGTAATATGCGAAGGTTGTGGTAGCGTTGCTTATGCCAAGCTTTTCGCTCCCGTCAAAAGACCTGAAAAAATAATTATTGAAGCTTTTGATGAAAATGGCAATAAGTTTAAACTTAAAGCAGGTGGAATGCTTGGGCGCGTAATTCAGCACGAATATGACCATTTAGATGGCGTTGAGTTTACAGAAAAAATTACCGATATGAGAAAAACCATGAGTTTAGGAGAATATAAGAAAATGGCGTCTATAAAATAGAACAAAAAAATGGAAACTCTGCCGAAACACATTGCCATCTTTAAGGGCAAAGAAATCACATATCAACATGAGTAAACGATTATCAAAACAAATTATCGTTCAGGGATCAAAAATATCCTTATTATTGCGGCCCAATGATGATGATTTTATCTCTCTGACAGATATGGCTAAGAAGTTTGGAGATGATGTTTTGATTTATCAATGGATGCGCAATCGCAATACCGTAGAATTTTTAGGAATTTGGGAACGCCTGCATAACCCGGATTTTAAAGGTATCGAATTCGAGACCTTTAAAAAACAGGCCGGGATGAATAGTTTTTCGCTCACACCAAAGAAATGGATTGAAGCAACAAAAGCAACAGGCATTATTTCAAAGGCAGGCCGATATGGCGGCGGCACTTACGCCCACATTGATATTGCTTTTGAATTTGGCGCCTGGTTATCAGCCGAATTCAAACTTTATTTGATTAAAGAATTCCAGCGTCTCAAAATTGAAGAAAACAATCGTTTAATTTTGGGTTGGGATGTAAAAAGAACACTGACAAAGATAAATTACCGTATCCATACTGATTCAATAAAAAAATATCTTATTCCAAAGCGTGTTTCAAAAGAACAAGCAAATTTCATCTATGCCAATGAAGCAGATTTATTAAATGTGGCTTTGTTTGGAATAACCGCTCAAGAATGGCGCGCAAAAAAATCAGATAAGTCCGGAAATATCCGAGATTATGCCGATGTTTCTCAATTAGTTTGTCTGGCTAACATGGAAACATTAAATGCCGAGTTTATTAGACAAGGAGTGCCAGCGGCAGAACGATTGTTGCGGCTAAATGAAATCGCGATTATTCAAATGCAATCATTACTTGGCAACCCCGAAGTAAAAAAATTAAATTTGCTAAAATAAATAAAAAATAATTTATTTACAAAATGCAAACTCTGCCCAAGCACATCGCCATCTTTAAGGGCAAAGAAATCAGAAAGACTATTTAAATTAATTTTATGAAAATAACCGAACAACAAAAAACACAATTAGCAGAAATCGCGGAAAAACATCAAATAAAATTGATGACAGTTTATGGTTCGCAAATAAATGGCAAAACGCACGCCAACAGCGATTTGGACATCGGCATTTTTTTAAAAGAGAACCCCAAATCGTTTCAGACATTGCTCGCGGCGCAAAGCGAATTGGAAAAAATTTTTGATAATTACAGATTAGATGTTCGCTATCTAAACAGTGCCAAACCATTTTTTCTTTTTGAAGCGGTTTATAAAGGCAAACTTCTTTATGGTTCTAATTATGACTATGCCAAACTTTGCGCCAAATCATTTAAACAATTTATTGATACAAAACCACTAAGAGATCTTCGTGATAAAATGATTAAAAACAGACAATTAAAATTATTAAACAAAAATTATGCTTGATAAAAACTTTGTTAAAGAAAATATCAAAGGCATTCAGGAATTATTGGAAAAAATTAGATCGTTTAAAGAATATAGCATTGAAGAAATAGTCAGAGATTTTCATCTTTATGGCAGTTTAAGGTATAATTTTATGGAATTGATTGAACGGGCAATTGATATTAATCAGCATTTAATTAAAGAAAAAGACGGTGAAGTGCCAAATAATTATAAAGAAACATTTAAGGCGTTGGCAAAGATGGATATTTTAGAAATGAAATTTTCTGAAGAGATTGCCAAAAGCGCCGGCATGCGCAATGTGGTCGTGCATGAGTATGATGAAGTTGATGACAAACTTTTGTATAATTCTATTGATGTTGCTTTGGAACAATACCCAAAATTTTGTGAAGCAATTTTAAAATTTCTGGCATCAAACTAAAATCATTTTAAAAAATAATCCATGCTCAAAATTTCTAAAAACCCTCAAAAGTTTTTTATCTTTGCCTTTTTGGCCAGCATATTTTTTGCTGTCTTTTTTATTTTTGGCTCGCCTGCTTTAGCCCAATACGGCGAAGAACAATTAACAAATATCAATGTGCCAAAAATTGAATTGATAAGATCAATTATCAATATTATTAACTATGTTTTAGGTTTTCTTGCTTTAATTGCCATTATTATTGTGCTTTATGCCGGCTTCCTTTGGATGACAGCTGGCGGCGATTCTAAAAAAGTTGATAAAGCAAAAAAATATCTGATTAACGGTTTGATTGGCCTGATTATAATTTTAGCGGCTGGCGCTATCACACTTTATGTATTTAATGTTTTAGGTGATAAAATCGCTGGTGGAGGCGGTCCTGGCCCAGGCCCTGGCCCAGGCCCTGGTCCTGGACCATGGGATCTGCCAACTAGTATTTTTAAAATCAATGCCATTGTCACTGATTGCGGCAATCCTAATGAAACCAATAAAGATGTCTATTTATGCAGTGCCATAATTATTAATTTTAATAATTTTGTTGGCAAAGAATCTGTTAAAGAAGCAGTGGGAAATCAGACATTAAAAATAGAAGATTGCACTGGCAGTAGTTGCGCTAATGTTGTTGAACCAGATTTTTATCCGGCTAAATTTACTGACGGCAAGCCAACCGGTGCTGGTAGCGAATGGACCCTAAGCGGCCGTTCAGTTGTTTTTTATCATCAAAAATTATTCCAGGCAAACCATTATTACCGCTTGCTTATTCCCAAAACCATCAAAGACCAGACAGGCGAAGTGATTGATCCAGATGATGGCTGCGGCACTGGTTTGGAAGCGGTGCCAGGATGCGTAAGCGCGGCTATAAATTTTCGCTGGATTTTTGCCACTGGCGATAGAACAGATAAAACAGCGCCAGCGATTACTTCATCTTATCCGGTGGGCCCGACTGAAAACGGCTATCCTGATAAAAATGTTGGTTTAAGATCAACTCTCCGGGTTAATTTTTCAGAACCAATTGATCCGGCTACTATTAACAAAGATAATATTAAGTTAAAAAAGGTTACCGGCTCTGTCAATGCCAATGGCGTGGGCGGCACAGTGGCTATTATGCCAGAAAATTATGCCTTGTCTCTTAAATCAAATGGCAAGAGTTTTGAAATTTATGATTTAGTTTTAAGTCCGTTTCAGTGGTATGAAATTTCTGTGGCAGGCATTAAAGATTTATGCCAGAATACAATGGTTGGGGAACAAAAATGGCGTTTTGAAACTAATGACCAAGCGCCCAAAGTGACTTTGGTTTATCCGCGCGATGGTTATGAAAAAGCTTGCCCTGATACAGCTGTTTATGCTGTGTTTAATACCACTATGTATAATCCAGTGACTGAAAGCTGTACCGTCACTCAAAACGGCCAAGGCGGCGGTTTGGTTACAAGCGGTACTTTAACGCCAGCCAATCATGGCCGAATTTTACAGGTAACTGACGATTATACAGATCCAACATTAAATCCGAATAATTTTTGCAAACATTATGAATTTTTGCCTGCCAGTAATAATTTAACAGCCAATACTGATTATACAGCTGAAATTAAAACAGATTTAAAACTAAACGCTGATGCTGATAAATTAGAAAAAAAATGGCAATTTAAAGTCGTGCCAGAAAATATTTGCAGCCATGAAAAAATTAACTGCGGCGCAGATGTTAATAATTGTCCTTTGAATAATAATTTGTGCCCAGCTAATTATGTTTGCAGTCAGTCCGGCAATGTTTGCCAGTGTGAATCATTATCGCAAAATAATTCTTTTTTAAGAGTGAATGGCGCTTCATGTAAAATAGACAACGCAAATAATATTGTTACTTATCCATCGCCCAATCCTTTGCGCGGCCAGGCAGATGTTTGCCGTAATGCTGTTATTTCAGTTGAGTTTAATAAATTGCTTGAAAATAGTTCTGTTTTTGGTAATGTTTTGGTTTTTGAATGTAGCGGGGTGCCTAATGGCGCTAATTGTGCCAATAACTCTATTGCCGGGCAAACCTCTGTTTTTGTAATTGATAATCAAAATGGTGCGCGCGAGGGTTTAAAATTTGCTCCAGCCAATTTTTTAAAACGGAATCAATACTATCAGGTAGTTTTGAAAAAGAATGAAGCTATCAGACCCGGCATTAGAGCCGAAGACAATACTACTTTGCAAAGTGATTATATCTGGTATTTTAAAACTCAAGACTCTGAAGAGTCCTGTGCTTTAAAATCTGTTAATGTTGAACCTGCTAATTATAGCACCCGCCAAAGTAATAGCCAGGTAAATTACAAAGCCTCATCATTTACAAACAATTGTCAGGAAATTGCTAATAATTATCTTTGGCAGTGGCAATCTTCAGATGTCAATATCGCTTCTGTGGCAGCTGACCCGGCAGATTCAAGCCAAGCAATCGCCATTGTTTCTTCCGGCGCTATTGGCGGCACCACTAAAATCAGCGCTTCTGCTTTAGGCAAATCAGATTATGGCAATTTAAATTATCATCCCGATGCTTGCGCCAGTGATATTGATTGCCAGGATTATTATGGCGATGGCAGTTACTTGTGTCCCAATAGTACTTGCGATATTGCGACTAAAAAATGTACGCCAGTGATCAATAATTTAAGTCCGAGCCAGGGTCCGGTCGGCCGTTATATTACTGCAGAGGGCTGTTATTTTGAAAATGGCAAAGGCAGCGGCAAATTTATGTTTGGTAATGTGGAAGCAAAATACCCTTGCAACACCTCATGGAAAGATAAGGAAATTATTGTGGAAGTGCCAGCCAATGCGGGCATTAAAACGCAAGTTATAACTAAACGCAATTTAGCCAGCAATAAAAATAAATTATTTACCACGACCGTCGAATGTGCCACAGGTGCGCCAGTGCCAGTAAGCGGCGTGCCAGGCATTTGTTCTTTAAATCCGACTCAAGGCAAAGAAGGAACAATGGTAAATATTAGCGGCACCAATTTTATGAGTAGCGCGGCTGGAACTGTTTTTTTTAAAAATAATTTTAATCTTTTTCCAACTGCCAAAGCTGCTGTTACCAATCCTAAAATAAATCCGCCAGCAGGCAGTGAAGTGACATTTAATAATCTTAAAGCAATTGATTTTACCAAATGGTCTTCAAATTTAATTACCACTTACGCGCCCAACGGCGCCACATCTGGCGAAGTCATAGCGAGCGTTAATAATTGTCCAAGCAATGGCATTTATTTTAATGTGATTGGCAATTCTTGCGATAATGATAATTCTTCTCCTGGCTGTCAGGTTAATAATAATTTATGTGGCTATGGTTTGGTTTGCGAGCAGTCATCTTGCACTTGTCAATTGCCAGAATCGCCTCCCCCTCCAACAGCGCCAATTATTAAAGAAGAATATAATAATCCAACTGGCAGTAATGTCTGTCCCAATGCTTTGGTACAAGTTTATTTTGATAAAAAAATGGCGTCTGTTGGTTTGAGTGAGAATTTTAAAGTTTATGAAAATACATCAAGTGCGTGCCCGACTGCTGGCGTAGTGAAAAAAAATATTTGGCAAAAAACAGTTTTCTTTTTTAATAATTTAATAA
>Ga0210051_1006036_pt1 | contig 11462 bp, 13 predicted proteins | sample CryGey092014_all_FD_185464 | JGI IMG/M metagenome (GOLD analysis project Ga0210051, IMG submission 185464) | Groundwater microbial communities from aquifer - Crystal Geyser CG23_combo_of_CG06-09_8/20/14_all (SPAdes) (version 2) | ecosystem: Environmental > Aquatic > Deep subsurface > Groundwater...
GTTATACTTATCCCAAAGACCTCCAGGGCTTCTAAAGTCTGGGATACCTGACTCAGTACTCACGCCTGCCCCGGTAAAGACCACGATCCTCTTGGATTTAACGATAATATCTGAAACCTTGTCTATCCCTTTATTCAGGGTTTTATCATCCATAGTTTTACCTCTTATAAAGTAAATGTCCTACAAATTGCTATAACTTTGCCCTTTAAATATCGATTAGTTGAACTTTGCCCCATTTCCATTAGCTTTGAAGTATTTCAAAGAAAGCTTCAAATGTCAAGGGGCTGTTGCCCAAATGGCTAGATTTCCCTTGACAAATTAAAGAGAAGTCATATATTTTCTTTAAAAAAGTTTCCTTTTTGTTGAAGAGGTCTGAGGAGTCGGGGGCAACCCTTAAAAGGGGAGAATAATGAAAGAAATCCTGATTGTTATATCGATTGTAGCTGTATATTTTATATTGAATATGTGGGTTTTACCAAAGCTCGGCATTAACACATGAATGAAAAAATCGTGTACGGTTGAGGATCAACCCGTAAAAGACACCAAGGTTAAAGACTGATTAATAATGATAGAGGGTAAACTGGCTGTTATCCAAACAGCCAGCTATTTTAAACACAAGGAGTAAATATGTCCATAAAAGACAATTCAAATGACAAAGATTCTTCTGCAAAAAGTCTTACCTGTAAAATCCATAATGTCAAACGTCAGGAAGAAGAGGAAACCATTCATAAGGGCGTTGTAAGTTCATTCCGCAGGCTGGATGGGCTGCCATTAATTGAAACAAAGGATGGGAAGGCAGTAATATTAAAGGAATTTGAGACAAACCCTGAGATAGGAGAGAAAATTGAGTACATTATAACCGTAAAGCATGGAAGTGTTATGTATGGAAAAAGAGTCAACTAAATCCTTGAGTCTAAAAACATAGGGATTATTTTGAAGTAGGGAAAACCATCTATTCTATGAGGCAAAATAATGACGAAAAATAAAGATCAAAGGGAAATCGTTTCACCCATAACGCTCTACAAAGAACCAGAATTAAGGAATCCTTGCATGATTACAGCGTGGCCTGGCATGGGAAACGTTGCTTTAAAAGCAGCAACCTATATGAGAGAAAAACTGAGAGCTGAAGAATTAGGCATAATAAATCCTGCCGGGTTTTTTCAATCTAATATAGTATACATCAGAAACAACCTGATAGAGCCAATAAAATTACCGGAGAATAAATTTTACTATAAGAAAAACGAGGGGGCGGAGAATGATATTATATTCTTTATAGGGGATGCCCAACCTCTTTCCGGCAGGGAATATGAGTTTGCTGATATGGTTTTGGATGTTGCGGAAAGGTTTAAGGTCAAAATGGTATACTCTTTTGCAGCATTTGCTATAGACACCCACTATAAGGAAAAACCAAAGGTATGGGGAGTAGCCACCAGCAAAGAACTCCTGGGAAAGCTAGAAAACAACAATGTATTATCTATGAATGACGGCCATGTCGGTGGTATGAACGGAGTAATACTGGGGGTAGCTAAGGAAAAGGGGATAGAAGGTATTTGCCTGCTTGGCGAAATGCCCTACTATGCCACTCAGATAGAAAATCCAAGATCGTCCCAGGTTATACTTGAGGTTTTTGCGAAAATTATAGGCATCAAAATCGATATGACCGAGCTGGAAGTTTTGGCTAGATACACAGAAAGTGAAATAGAAAAGTTCTTCCTTAAAATAGAAGATCTTAAGTTAGACCAGATGCTAGAAAGGGGGGGAAATAAATCCCCAGGTTATATCCATTAAATAGTCCGAAAGGATACTCTACCCTATTTTTCAATTACCGCACCCCCTTTTTTTATACATTAGTAGTCCTATAAGGTATGTTCCTGCCAAGCAGATTAAGACCCTATATTATCTGGTAATAATTCTATGGACAATATATCACCTACTTCTCCTTTCTGTCCTATCAAAGAATATTTTCCCATCCAAACCAGGATACCATGTGCCTTCCCTTTCCCAATTTCAGCAGACAAAAAACTTGACAAATAATAGTAATTATGGTTTAGAATCAATATCTAATTTGTCGGCGTTCGAGGAATTATGTTTTTGGCTCATTAGTAAAAAAGTTGAATACGGGTCACTAAATAGGAAAATTTAGAGAGGGAATCGGCTCAAATGAAGAGGACATTTCAACCTAGTAATCTAAAGAGAAAAAGAACCCATGGTTTTTTATGTAGGATGAGAACTAGATCAGGAAGGGCAGTAATAAGACGTAGAAGGGCAAAGGGAAGACAAAGATTATCAGTTTAACTAAAGGCTTGCCAGATAAGCTATCTTCTTTAAATAAAAGAGTGCTCATTGTTAGTGAAATGTCAGGATTTTCCTTACGGAAAGATGAAAGGATTTTAAAAGGGCCTCATTTTAAGGAAGTGCTGACAAAGGGGGAAAAATTTCAAACTGGCAACTTTACCGTAATATTTAACCCCAATGATGCGGATAAAAACCGTCTGGGTATTACAGTTAGCAAAAAGGTGGGGAATGCGGTTAAAAGAAACAGGGTCAAACGTTTAGTCAGGGAATTTTTCAGACTCAACAAAACCCAAATCCCGTGTTGTCACGATATAGTATTTATTGCGAAGAAAGGGGCGGCTTCCCTGAATTATTTTACACTATATGAGGAATTGAAAGGATTTCTGGAATAAAGTCAAGTAGTTGGGGTACTAATTAAGAATTACGATTCGCTGAGATTATAGGTTTTGCCCTAAATACTTTTTGAAACCTATGTAATGATAAAAAAAACTATAATAGCAGTCATCAGGTATTATCAAAGATTCTTATCTCCCCTGAAATTTCCCTCTTGTCGATTTAGTCCAACCTGCTCTTCTTATGCAATTCAGGCCTTAGAAATCCATGGGTTATTTAAGGGTTTAGGATTGTCTATTCTGAGGATGCTGAAATGCCATCCCTTTCATCCTGGAGGCTACGATCCTGTGGCTAAAAGCGATGGCAAATAGAATATTGTCTGGAGTTTGTTAATGGAAAAGAGAGCACTCATAGCTGTAGTTTTATCTTTATTAGTCCTTTTTTTATACCAGTACCTTGTAGACAAAAAAATGCCGTCAAACAAGGAGGTCGCACAAACCGAGGTTACGGAACCTAAAAAAGAAGGATTAGAAGGTATGTCCAGGGAAGAAAGGATTCTCCCTGAGACAAGGAGTAAAATGCAACTTGTTAAAGTTCAGGGGATTACACAAAAAGAGGAAAAAGAGATAACAGTAACAACAGACTTATATACTGCTGTCTTTACTACTCGTGGTGCTAAACTGAAGAGTTGGAAACTACAAAAATATAAAGATAAGATTGGAAAAGACGCTCAAAATATAGACCTGGTAACAGGCAGGAAATCAGAGGGTTATCCACTGGGCTTAGAGTCCTCCAAACCCGATTTGCATGATATCGGAGACGCTTTATTCGAAGTTAATAAGGAGTCTCTATCATTGAAGGAAAGAGGGGAACAAGGTTCCATTTCTTTCTCCTGGACTTCTCCTGATGGTATAGAACTTATTAAAAAGTTTACCTTTTCTGCAGGCAAGTATCTGGTTGGGTTAGACGTAAACATTTCTAACCTCTCTGATAAAGATACTAAAGAAGATGTCGCTCTAAGCTGGAAGACCAAACTCGATCCCTCAAAAAAAATAGACAGTTATAGTTTCTCAGGTCCGGTAGCCTTGATAGATGGGAATTTGGAAGAAGTAGAGATTAAAAAATTGGATAAAGATAGGGCATACTCTGGTACAGTTAAATGGGCTGGTTACGAAGATAAGTACTTTATATCTTCAATAATTCCTAAAGAATCCCGGAAGGTAAAACTGGGGATGTCTAAATCCTCCGGAGATGTGGTGTCCGTTGATATTGTTGAACCAATAGAACCATACCCTGGAGGGAAGATGTTGCATAGCTACTCCCTGTATTTAGGTCCTAAGGACCTTGATGTGCTAAAATCCGTTGGGGCTGATTTACAAAAAGCCCTTAACTTTGGATGGTTCGACGTTATTGCAAAACCTCTATTGATCTTTTTAAAATATATAAATAAAGGCACCCATAACTTTGGACTGGCGATTATCGTTTTAACCGTAGTTATAAAAATCCTCTTTTTCCCTCTGACTCATACCAGTTATAAGTCTATGAAAAATATGCAGAAGGTTCAACCCTTGATGCTCAAACTAAAAAAGAAGTACAAAGACGATAAAGAAAGATTAAACAAAGAGATAATGGCACTATATCGATCCCATAAGGTCAATCCATTGGGTGGATGTCTCCCTATGATTTTGCAGATCCCTGTCTTTTTTGCTTTATACAAAGCATTATTGGGGTCCATTGAGCTGAGACATGCCCCTTTTATCTTCTGGATTAATGATTTATCTGCAAAGGACCCTTACTACATTACCCCTATTATAATGGGTGCCTCAATGTTTATACAGCAAAAGATGACGCCTACCGTTGGAGACCCAATGCAGGCAAAAATAATGTTACTGATGCCTATTGTATTCACAGTTATGTTCCTTAATTTTCCATCCGGGCTCGTCATTTACTGGCTGGTCAATAATGTGTTATCTATTGGCCAACAGTTCTATATTAACAAGTATACGGCATAATCCAAGGAGGTACATCATGGTTTTTATTGAAACAGATGGTAAAACAGTTGAAGATGCAATTGAAAAGGCTTGCCAGGAATTTAATCTCCCTGAAGAGAGATTGAATATAGAAATTATTTCGGATGGTATCAGTGGTTTATTTGGTTTTATGGGAAGAAGAAAGGTAAAAATTAAAGCCAGTTTAAAGAAGGTTGACGGTAAAGAGAAACTTGAGAACGCAAAAAAGACGCTGGAGGAAATTCTTGCCAGATTAAAGGTAGATGCTACTGTTAATGCCGAAGACCTTGGAGATAAAATACTCCTCAATATCAACGGAGATGGCAGCGGTCTGCTTATTGGCAGGAGAGGTCGGACGTTAGATGCTTTACAGTACATTGTTGACAAGATAGTCAATCGCTCCTCAGGAGATAGAAAGTGGATTATTATTGATACTGAAGGCTATAGGGAAAGAAGGACAGAATCCTTAAAAAACTTAGCCCTAAAATTGGGCGAAAAGGTCAAAAGGCTTGGAAAGCCTGTTTATATAACCCCATTAAATGCTCATGACCGAAGAGTCATCCACATGACCCTCCAGGACGATGCCCAACTCATAACAAAGAGCAAAGGTGATGGCCACCTGAGAAAGGTGGTTATCTCCGCCAAAAAAGGTTTATAGCTTTAAGCAAATAATGATTGATGAGGATACAATAGCAGCCATAGCCACCCCATTTGGCACAGGGGGGATTGGAATCATTAAGATTAGCGGTCCTAAGTCTTTTGAGATTGCAAAAAAAATTTTCAGGAGAAAGGCTCAATCTTCCGCATTAAAACCCTACCACTTACACTATGGCGAGGTAATAGATACTCAGGATGGCTCAGTAATAGATGAAGCCTTGCTGTCATTCATGCAAAAACCGACATCCTATACCAAAGAGGATGTGGTTGAGATAAACTGTCATAGTGGTTTTCTTGTTTTACAAAAAGTCCTTGAAATCGTATTAAAAGAAGGGGGCAGATTAGCAGAGCCGGGAGAATTCACAAAAAGAGCCTTTATTAACGGAAGAATTGATTTATCACAAGCTGAGGCAGTAGTTGACATAGTCAATTCTCAGACAAATGCCAGCCTTAGGGTAGCCACCCAACAACTAAAAGGTGTTTTATCAAAAGAGGTAATGAAGCTAAAAGAGGGCTTGTCAAACGTGTTGACTTGTATTGAAGCCTCTATTGACTTTTCAGAAGAAGACATCGACATAATCCCCCCTCATGAACTGCTGAACAAGATCAAAGGATTGATGGATAACATCAGGAGATTAATAGACAGCTACGAAGAGGGAAGGTTTTATAGGGAGGGTATCTCAGCCATTATTATTGGAAAGCCTAATGTAGGAAAGTCTAGTTTGCTTAATGCCTTGCTCAAAGAAAAGCGGGCTATCGTCACCTCAATACCTGGAACAACCAGGGATATTATCGAAGAAGGAATCAATGTTAAAGGATTCCCATTGAAGATCATAGATACAGCAGGAATGGGAGATACTAAAGATGTTATCGAAGAAGAAGGGATCAGATTAGCCAAAGAAAAGTTGGCCTCCGCTGACCTGGTGATACTGGTAATAGACAGCAGTCAGGAGTTGGACCAGGGAGATTTTGACATAATTGCGGAACTGTTCGACAAGAAAGTCATAGTTGCATTGAATAAGATTGATTTGATACAGGAGAGCTCCATTAGCAAGGCTAAGGATAAGTTAAAGAATTATTCCATAGTACCCATCTCTGCTTTATATTCTCAAGGAATAGAAGAATTAAAAGAGGCGGTATTTTCTGCTATTATCCAGCATAAATTAGAATCCCCCCCATCGGTATTTATCACTAACATAAGGCATAAAATAGCTCTGGAAAAGGCACTGGATAATCTAGCACATGCCGAAGAAAGCCTAATTAAAGAAATGTCCCCGGAATTTACCGCATTAGATATACAGCTTTCACTAAAATGTTTGGGCGAAATCGTTGGTGAAACTACCTCAGATGACATCCTGGATAGAATCTTCTCAGAATTCTGTATTGGTAAATAGACTATTAAACTTACCTCTTTCTCTTATTTCAGAAACAGGCCTTTCTCTTTAAATGAGATGTGTCCGGCACTGCCTATTATCAGGTGATCTAGTGGTGTCAGATCAACAGCGTGGCAGGCTTTAACCAATCTTTCGTTTAATAATAAGTCGTGCTTGCTGGGCTTTAGACTACCTGAAGGATGATTGTGAACGAAGATGAGCCCGGAGGCATTCAATTCAAAGGCCTTTTTGATTATCTCCCTTGGGTAGACAGCGGATTGATCAACAGTGCCCTTAAACAAATCCTCAGCAGCCAGGACCACATTGGCACTATTCAGATAAATAACCTTAAAAACCTCTTCTTTTAGATTTGACATTGATAAAGAAAGGTATTCGAGCACATCCTCAGGTCCGTTAATAATAGCCTTACCAATGATATCTTCTTTCAATTGCCGCCTTGCAATCTCAGTAGCTGCGAGCAATTGTGCAATCTTGGCAGTCCCTAAACCTTTAATTTCTTCCAGGGCTTTTCTGTTGGCATGCAGTAACCCCCCAAGGCCACCAAACTGCTCAAGAAGTTCTCTTCCCAGCGAGACCGCATCCTTTCCCTTCATGCCTGTACGGAGTAGTATAGCCACCAATCCGGCATCGGATACATATTCAGGGCCTTTCTCCAATAACAGCTCTCGAGGTCTCTCTGACCTTGGCCAATTCTTTATCCCATCGGTTTTCTTGGTTTTATTCATCTCATGAAAACCCTTTCTTAAACCATGAAATGAAATTATTCAGCAATAATTCTCTCTCTTTGGCTGCCCAGTAGTTTCCGCTTAGTAAGCAAATTATCCTTGACATATTCTCTTTTCTTCCCCATAATTTCCTCAACCTGTTAAAAGATTTAATTCTTCTCCCAGAATCCTTGAACCCTTTTCATCGACCAACTCTTTGGGAGATGAAACATAAGTATATTGATATTGCAGAAAACGTCAATACAGAATTTATTTCACAATGCCAGTTTATATTAATTGTAATCCTTGACTGCTTACCAAGATGATAAGGAGGTTAGCTTTGAAAACGAACAAAACAATCTTTCACCGATTTTTTATTGTTGGGTTTATGGTGTTATTCATGTGTTCCTGCGCTAATGTGCAGAGAACAAAAGTTAAATTGGGACCTGTGTCTTCATTCCCGATTGCACAGAGATATGTTATTGCAGCTGTCCCTTTTCAATACAAGGCTGAACAGGAACAGTACAAGAGTCTAAGCAATAAGCTGGTCGACCTGACCATTGATGAACTTTTAAAAACTGGAAGATTCCGGGTACTTGAAAGGAGTCGCATTGATGCCATTCTCCAAGAAATACAATTGAGCCAAATGGGTATCATCGATGAAGCAGTGGCCAACCAGATTGGCAAACAGTTGGGTGCAGAAATGGTTTTGGTGGGAATTTTGACTGCTATAAAACCTATCAAGAAACGTGACAGCCTGGGCATTGTTTGGCAAGAAACAAGCGGTTTTGAAGTAAGCTTGCAGGGCCGCCTTATTAATATAAAGACTGGCGAAATTGTAGTTACTGCCAAAGCAACAGGAATGGAGTCTCAGCAAAAAAAAATGGCCTTTGGCGCCAAAACAGCAGTTGCTGTTGCAGAAGAAACATTGCTCAACAGGGCAGCAGAAACCGCGACAAAGATATTGATCCACAATCTGTCTAGTCAGATATCCCCTAAGACTAACCCATAGTGAAATGATAGGCCCTGATCTCATCTCTTCGATGCAGTAGAATCTAAGCTTGTTTGATCGTGAAGCATTTAGGGGAATTCCGGGAACATAATACCTAATTCCCCTCACCATGCGTTGTAGTCGATCATTATCTCACGCTACGGCTTGGTATGCAAGCGTTTAACCTTTACACAAGGAGATTGCAGTGGGCCAACACAAAGCCTACTCTTATACCCAGGGAAAACTCATCCCCATCTTCTTTGAGAAACAGATTCTAGCAGGCACCTTTGAGTATTCCCTGAATCAAATTAACAGCCTGAAAAAGTCTAAGCTGATCGGGAAACTAATTCCCTGCCAAAGGGCCTTTTCTACAGACTCGTTGGGCGCAAAAGAAAATCACAATGCTTCAAGGATAAAAACATAGTATGTTTGTAATTGAGTATGCGAATGGAGTTGCCGAGGACTTGAAAAACATCCGGGCGTATAAACGTACGCAAATATTGGACAGTATTGATGCCCAGCTTAAGCATGAACCTACTGTTCAAACTCGAAATCGGAAAATTCTAGTTGGTTTGACTCCGCCATGGGAATATGTTGAACCCATATGGGAGCTACGAGTAGGCGAATATCGCGTATTTTATGATGTCGATGAGGAGGCTTCTGTTGTGATAGTCCGGGCAATTCGGCATAAACCAGCACATAAAAAAACGGAGGAAATATTATGAAAACCGTCGGACTCGAACAGGCTACCCTGAAATCCTGTATCAATGAAGCGCGACAAGAACGCGTAATCGTTACGCGACAAGGTAAACCTGTTGCATTGGTTATTGGGATAGACGAAGAGCAATTGGAGTTAGGGAGTGATGATTCTTTTTGGAAACTCATCGAAGAGAGACGTACCCAAGACACAATAAGTCGAGAGCAATTAGAAAAGTCGATTAATTCAGATTGAAAGCCTCAGAGTTTATGAGGCAAATTACGCCCAACAAAGCGCTACCTTTAAGCAAGAAGAGTCAAGTAAATTTTTAGGCAGCTCAACCTGACGACCCTGTAGAAAAACCCTAGATTTCTCCAATAATTACTCTATTAGACGACCGATTTATGGTACTATAACTGGAATAGCATGAGGTCAAACCGGTTAACCTTTACACAAGGAGATTGCAGTGGCTCGGCACAAAGATTACTCCTATTCCCAGGGAAAGTTCATCCCCATCTTCTTTGAGAAACAAATCCTACCCGGTACCTTTGAGCATTCCCTGAATCAAATTAACAGCCTGAAAAAGCCTGAGCTGATCGGAAAACTAATTCTCTGCCAAAGGGCCTTTTCTACAGACTCGTTAGCTGGAAAAATTTTTTCAGGAGGGCCATATGCAGCGTAATATTACCGTTAATTTAGGGAATCTGGTCCTTTCACTTTCCGACGCCATGGATTTGGCCAGTCCTTTATTGATACAGCATCAACAAAGGACAGCCTTTGTTGTATGGGAAATGGGGAAAGCAGCAAGACTTTCAGGTGAAAGATTGGGAAAAATTTTTATAGCGGCACTGCTTCATGATATCGGTGCTTTTTCATTGGAGGAAAAAATCTCCCTTCGGAATTTTGAGGTTGAAAATCTCGAAGATCATTGCATTCGTGGTGAACTTTTACTCAACAACATACCTTGGCTAAAGGACTCAGCTAAAATCATCAGATACCACCACAAAGGGTGGCAATCTTGGGGAGATTATTAAAATTAAAACCAGACGAAAGGTTTATGATGGTCGAAGGGCTCATAAAAGAGCCTTGATGAGCCCACCTGTCTGCTTGCTGCGCACAGGCAGGAAGGGCGAGTTTGTGAATTCAAGTAATCCTGAAGCGGAAAGTGGTAATTTTTGAAAGCTCTTAGCAGGCTGTACAAAGGTCTCAATGGGTATAGAGAAGGGAGTTAGGCTGAAGCTGGTACTTGTTTCAATAATTCAAAGGAAGGAACATTGTATCTCTCAAATTCTTCGTTACAGACCTCTATCAACTTCCAGTTCTTTTTATTAGAGATAACCTTCTTCATCAAACTATAATTTAGAGAATGGCCCGATTTATAAGCTATAAGATGACCAATAACAGGAACACCTAGCAAACTGAGATCTCCAATAGAATCCAGTATTTTATGGCGAACAAATTCATCGGGGAATCTCAACCCATCATCATTTATAATTCTGAAATCCCCCACAACAATCGCATTATCCAGAGAGCCCCCTTTTGCTAAACCATTTGCCTTGAGAACCTCAACATCCTTTAAGAAGCCAAAAGTACGAGCCCTGGATATTTCTCTCTCAAAAGTTCCGTTAGAGAATTCCGCAGAGTAGGATTGATTTGCTATGAGGGGATGATCAAAATCCACGGTATATGTAATTTTAAGCCCTTTAAAAGGGGCTAAAATAACCCTCTTATCTCCATCAGAAACCCTTATAACCCTTTTTATTATCAGAAATTTTTTAGGCTTTTTTTGAGTTCTAATGCCAGCAGTTTTCAAAAGATAGACAAAAGGAGAAGCACTGCCATCCATAATGGGTACTTCGGAGGAATCAATCTCCACCAGTGCATTGTCTATTCCAAGCCCCATGAATGCTGCTAATAAATGTTCAACAGTAGATATCTTTGCTCCATTATATCCAAGGGTTGTAGCTAATTTCGTGTCAACAACGCTTGCAGCATCAGCCTTAATCTCCACAGGCTCCGGCATGTCTGTCCTCAAAAATATAATTCCATGATCTACATTCGCAGGTCTAATGGTAACGTTTACCTTTTTCCCCAAATGCAGTCCGATACCCGTAAAACTTACTTGCCTGGCAATTGTTTTCTGATACATAAGCTTAAAGATTCCTTAAATAGAGATTTAACTGATTAAAATGCTGCAACATTTATGCCCAATTAATTAAAGCAACCACTGCTTTCCCTTAAATTAATTCCATATATTTATTGTCCCCCTCGGGGAATGGGGGAAAAACCCTCGCCTTTAGGCGAAGACTTTAGTATGCTTGCGGTATGGAGCATTATCGGAAATCAAGTCATACTGTATATGATATTAAGTATCACATTGTT
>Ga0210051_1006037_pt1 | contig 11460 bp, 12 predicted proteins | sample CryGey092014_all_FD_185464 | JGI IMG/M metagenome (GOLD analysis project Ga0210051, IMG submission 185464) | Groundwater microbial communities from aquifer - Crystal Geyser CG23_combo_of_CG06-09_8/20/14_all (SPAdes) (version 2) | ecosystem: Environmental > Aquatic > Deep subsurface > Groundwater...
TGGGGTAATCTATCTACAACTGTTCAGGAGCTTAACAAAAAAGCCAAATTATGGATGGAGAAGTTCAATACCTACCGTCCCCATCAAGCACTTAACTATTTGACACCCATGGAGTATTATGAGAAAATATTATCAAGATAAAAAGTGTCCTCGATGTATTGGACCAGTGCAATAGATTGAAAAAAACAAAGCATTTTGATAAGATTATTGTATGAAAAATACTTTGGGTAAAATTAATCAAGAAAAAATTAACGAGATTGGGGAAAAGTACGATTTGCGTTTTTTAATTCTTTACGGATCAGCCTCAAAAAACAAGTTAAATGAAAAAAGCGATATAGATATTGCTTTTTTTGGAAATGATGAACTTTCATTTGAGCAACAACTCGAATTATCATCAGATTTATCAAGTAATATTCAAATTGGTTATAGAATACTTGATCTTGTTGATCTAAAAATTGCTAACCCATTATTAAAGTATGAAATTACTCAGGGCGGGAAACTTCTTTATGGCGATAAAACTGATTTCGCTGATTATCAAGTATTTGCTTTCAAAAATTATATTGATGGAGAGTCGCTACGCAACTTAGAAAAATTAATGATTAAAAAACGACAAAAAGCATTAGCGGGAGCAATTACATGACACCAATTCGTAAAGATCTGGTAGAACGAAAAATATCATTGATCCAAGATGATTTAGAAAAACTTTCTCGTCTAAAAGATTTTTCATTAAACGAAATTGTGTCTGATTTTATGAAACAAGCAACGGTAGAGCGGTTGCTTGAAAGAATAATTTCACGAGCAATTGATATTAACGAACACATCATTGCCGAACAAGCTACTGCCGAAACTTCTCCGCCCAAGAATTATCGTGAAACCTTTTTACGACTTGTCGAATTAAAGATTTACCCGATTGATTTTGCAGAAAATATTGCCAAAAGTGTTGGAACGAGAAATCTATTAGTTCACGAATATAACAAAATTGATTATGAAAGAGTTTATAGTTCAATCAAGGATTGTCTCAAGGATTATCATATTTACATCAATTATATTTTAAAATACATTGATTAAACAAATAAACAAGGAGGAAAAATGAAAAGAAAAATATTTAAGAAAAAGGATTTGGGTTGGATATTATTGGTAGTTGTGTTGCTTGTTGTTCTTAAATTAGCTTACTTAATTGTTCCTAAATCAGGTGCTGATATTACTCCCCCAACCTTTCCACCAATCACAACTCCAATTTCAAATCCGGTTTTTGAACTTAAAAAGGGTTGGAATTTGATTGCCCAACCGGGTAAATACTATCAAGATCCGAAAGGTCCAATATACACTCCTGCTGCCCCGAATTTTAATTTCTATCATCCACATACTGATGTTTGGAACTGGGAAGCGCTGAAAAAAAAATATATAGATCTTGATAAAAACCAAAAAATAACTCAACCAGGCGAAGGTTTTTGGATTTATTCAGATAAAAACGAAAAATTCTCACTAAAAGCCCCTTCGTCTTTTGTTGCAATCGGGGAATCAGAGTATAAAATAACCCTACAACCGGGCTGGAACCAAGTTGGTAATCCATTTAATGAGTCGATCGATATACAAAAAATCAAAGTGATTATTGATATGTGTCAAGCGTCTAAAGGATCAGAAATTAATAAGTGTTTAGCAATGCCAACAGAAAAAAGCTATGTTGATGCAAGAAAAGATGTAGATTTATCGAGTTTTTATACTTTTGATGGTCTCGCCCAGGAATGGGTGAATTTTAATGAAAACTCATTTCCTTTTAAAATAGGAGGGTGTTCAAATCCAAACATTGAAATCTGCCCCAATCTACCGCCACCATCAATAAGAGGAGTTATGCCATCTAAACTGGGAGCGTTTATATATAATTATAAAACATTTCCGATAACATTGACTTTTGTTTCTGACACAACATCAACAATAACTAATGATTGGAAAATATTTAATAATTCCGGATATCGATTTAGTTTTAAGTATCCGAATACATACATTTTATTTTCTCAATATAGTGGAGTGAGTATGATTGACAATAGCAAGCCTCATAAGATCGTTATAAAATATAGCACGAGCACGAAACTACCAACTGATGTGACTTTTTTGAATGAAAAAAAATATGCCCATAATTCAGAATTTATTGAGTCAGACGGGGAAAAATTTTGTCAATTAAGCTATCCTGCTGTGTGTAGTATGTATCTGAAACATGAAAAATTGTATTTTACAATAATTGATACTATCTATAATGATGATGATTCAAAAACTACTGACCAAATTCTTTCAACTTTTGAATTCACGGATTAATAAGTACTATTTATTATAAGTAATGTTTTGGTGGTTGTTGACAAGTAATAAGTGCTTTTGTATAATACAAGGTAGTAATAATACAATTTGATCTTTGACAATTGTGGAAGCAATCCACAACAGCTGTTTTTTTAATGAATAATTAATGTTTTACATCTGTTGCGGTTGCAAGAATATAAATTTTTACCAATTTGCGAGAAGCCCTGCGAATGCAGGGCAACTCATAGTTTAATACATTGTGAGAAGTTAACAATAATTGCCCCGTCATTTGATAGGGCAATAAATTATTCGTTTTTCTCATAATTTTTTGAGAGTTTGATCCTGGCTCAGGACAAACGCTGGCGGTATGCCTAACACATGCAAGTCGAACGGTCGCCTTTGGCGACAGTGGCAAACGGGTGAGTATCACGTAGAAACATACCCTTATTTCGGACATAGCCCACCGAAAGGTGGATTAATTTCCGATAGCATCCGATGCAATATTCGGATTAAAGAATTTCGAATAAGGAATGGTCTGCGTCCTATCAGCTGGTTGGTGAGGTAATGGCTCACCAAGGCGACGACGGGTAGCTGGTCTGAGAGGATGATCAGCCACAATGGAACTGTGACACGGTCCATACTCCTACGGGAGGCAGCAGTGGGGAATTTTGCGCAATGGGCGAAAGCCTGACGCAGCAATACCGCATGAAGGATTGAAGGTCTTCGGATCGTAAACTTCTTTTATAAGTGAAGATTATGACTGTAACTTATGAATAAGGACCTGCTAACTTCGTGCCAGCAGCAGCGGTAATACGAAGGGTCCAAGCGTTGTCCGGATTTATTGGGCGTAAAGCGTCCGCAGGTGGTTTGGTAAGTTTTACGATAAAGACCTTTGCTCAACAAAGGTATCTTGTAAAATACTGCCTTACTTGAGGAAAGCAGGGGCAAATGGAACTCCCGGTGTAGCAGTGAAATGCGTTGATATCGGGAGGAACACCAAAGGCGAAGGCAATTTGCTAGGCTTTTCCTGACACTCATGGACGAAAGCGTGGGGAGCGAACGGGATTAGATACCCCGGTAGTCCACGCCGTAAACAATGCACACTAGCTCTCGGTCGCATCGACCCGACCTGGGGCGAAGTTAACACGTTAAGTGTGCCGCCTGGGTAGTACGAACGCAAGTTTAAAACTCAAAGGAATAGACGGGGGCTCGCACAAGCGGTGGAACATGAGGTTTAATTCGACAGTAAGCGAGTAACCTTACCAGGGATTGACATCTTTGGAACCCCGGTGAAAGTCGGGGGTGCCCGCAAGGGAATCAAATGACAGGTGATGCACGGTTGTCGTCAGCTCGTGCCGTGAGGTGTTAGCTTAAGTGCTTGAACGAGCGCAACCCCTATTGTGTGTTAAATTTGTCACACAAGACTGCCTGCGTAAGTGGGAGGAAGGTGGGGATGACGTCAAATCAGCGTGTCCCTTACACCCTGGGCGACACTCATGTTACAATGGCAACTACAATGGGTCGCAAAATCGTGAGATTGAGCCAATCCCCAAAAGTTGTCTAAGTTCGGATTGCAGGCTGCAACTCGCCTGCATGAAGCTGGAATCGCTAGTAACCCCGAATCAGCCACGTCGGGGTGAATACGTTCTCGAGCCTTGTACTCACCGCCCGTCAAGTGAGCCGAGTCGGTAAGACCTGAAACTCCTCTTTATGAGGGACTATGGTCGGATCGGTAAGGAGCGCTAAGTCGTAACAAGGTATCCGTAGGGGAATCTGCGGATGGATCACCTCCTTTCTAAGGAGATATACATAAGTTGCTTTTTACAACGGTAGAATGGTAATAGTAAATTGCAATGGTCGTCATACCATGCGTAGCACGGAATTTCTAATTTCTAATTTCTAAACAAATCCAAATTTTCAAAACCCAAATGTTTAAAACATTGTGTGTTTGAATTTAGATATTATTTAGGATTTAGGATTTAGTTATTAGGATTTCCTTGCTATGCAGGGTGTGCATTCTTGCAACCACAATAGATTTAAAAAGAACTCATTTTTTTGTTCTGGTTGTTATTGAGTAGTAAACCATTACTACACAACTAATTACTAATAAGATAATTTGAACTAAATTATCTCTATATTTTAATTCAATCGGTGAATTATTTTTTGAAAAAACTGTAATACTAGATAAATCCTGTGGGTAAGTGATAGGCATTTCTTTTCCATCCTGATATGCGTGCCATTTTGGGTAATAATTTTCTTTAATAGTATACACAGTATCTTTTTTGGGGTTGATAATAGTTATTATGTTGGGCATTTTGTAATCAGTAACTATTTCGCTTGAATTATTAAAACTATGACTATCAACGAATTTTGATTGTCCATTTCTTATCAATAGGAGAAGTTTGTTTTTGTAGATGATAGAAAAATTATTTGCTTGAAAATATCTATATGTCCAATCTGATTTGGCTCTTTTTTGATCTATGATAACGAAATCAACTCCAAGCTTATCAACTAAATTAATAGTATTTTCAGAATTGTCAATTATTGATTGATACAACTCGTCAATGTTTTTTTTCGCCTTGACTTCAGTTCTGTCCATTGGAAAATGCGAGATCAAACCATGGTTCTCCGAAAGTACGGGAAAAATGTATTTTTCAGGTGACTCAAAACTGATATCAACTAATATTTTTCCATATAAGTTATTATTGGTTTTAATGAGGTCTGAGATTTGATTAATGTCAACAAAATAATCATTTTCTTTATCAAAGCATTTGAAAGCTTGATAATCACGAATTTGATTTTTAGATAATTGGGCTTGAATTACTAAAACGATTAAAAATAGTAGTAAACTAATAGTATTAACTAAACGACGACCAAAAATTAAATTTTTGGTCGTCAAAAGTTGAATAGCCAATTTTACGCTCTCGTAAATTCCAATCGCACTAAAGATAATCCAGAAATATTTAACAAATGCCAAAGCTCGTCCGTAAACATGTGCTCCCGAAAAACTAGTTGTTGATGGAATAAATAATAAATTTGAAAAACCAAAAGATAGTGCGATTGCACTGATAATAAAAATAAGAAAAAATATTTTTTCCTTTCTAAGAAATTTACTACGAATAATCGTCAAAATTCCAATTAAACCAAAAACTAATAAGATTGGGATTCTAGCATCAATTCCTTGCCCGAAATCGTTATGTATCAATTGAACATAATATTGGAGATTAGAAAATATTGGTAATTTTTCATAACTAGTAGCTGATGAATATGGTTTGTCAACCACAAAAGCATAAATCCAGAACGACGAAGTTGTAAAAAAGAATATTAAAAAACGAAATATTGAGAAAAATACTTGTTTGTTTTGCTTACTATGCTTGATTAGATACTTAAACGACCCGATGATTATGATAAACAGTATAAAAATGAGTACCACTAAAAAAGTATATAGGTGAGCAAGTAAAATTAGAGTTAATAAAATGGCTGAATATATAGCATACTTTTTGCGATACGGTTGGCTAATTAAATTGTAGAAATTTATTAAAAAATATGGTAGAAATATAAAACTGAAAACAAATGGCGCTAACCCAATTTCATACATTACGCTTGGTGAAAAGTCAGACAACATTGAATAGCGAAAAGAGATTGCGAAAAGACTGGCAAACAGTGAAACAAGAAAAGGAAACCCAAGTTTTTTTAGCAAATTAAATATTCCAAATGAAATTAATAGTACTATAGTAAATAGATAAATTATCCAAGCTAGTTGAATAGTGATTAATTTTGAAACAAGCAAATAAAAAAATGCCAAACAATAGTAGAAAAGCGATGAATAGCTAATAAAGTTGTCAATCCCGCCGTAAAGATCATAATTTCCAAACAAAACACCTTGTTTAAGAGAAGTCAGGGTTGACCAACTAGCATAAAAATGTCCAAAAGTGTCAGTATTCAATAAGTATCCGTTACACAAAAAAGAAGGATAAATTAGATAAAACACATAAGCAAAAATAATTAGAAAAGCGACTAAATATTTATTTCTTCTTGGAACTTTGCTTGTTTTTTCGAAAATAGTATTTAAACGCTTCCCCAACCGTTTGTAGACCATATTTTAAACTTCTTTTAAAATTAATACTTGATGCCTCCGAAAAGTAGCGAACTGGAACGGGAATTTCGCCAATCTTGTAACCTTTCTCCATTATAGCAAAAAGCATTTGACTATCGAAGACAAAATCGTTTGAAAACCGATTAAATTTGATGTTTTTTAAAACCTCACTACTATAGGCTCGCATACCCGTGTGCCATTCAGTCAAATTATGTCCCGAAAGCGTATTTTCAATAATGGTCAAAAAACGATTTGAATAATATTTATATTTTGGCATTCCTCCATCGAGCACTTCTTTGCGACTTCTAATTCTTGAACCGAGCATTACATCAAAATATTTGTCAGCGATCATTTCAACAAAATACTTAATTAATTTTGGGTCATACTGATAATCTGGATGAAGCATAACGACAATATCAGCGCCACTAATTAGCGCTAAACGATAGCAGGTTTTCTGATTGGCGCCATAACCACGATTATTTTTATGTCGATAAACTTGCAAATTTAATTTTTTTGCAAGGTGAGTTGTTCTATCGTGACTAGCGTCGTCAACCAAGATCACATTATTCCGATATTTATTTGGGATATCGTAATAAGTTTTTTTTAGAGTTTTTTCAGCGTTATAAGCGGGCAGAACAACGCAAACATTTAACGATTGAGATTTTTTTGGTATCATAAAAACATGAAATTTAATAAAAAAAGTTTATTTTTTATTACTATTTTAAGTATAATAATATTTATTACTTACTTGAAGTATATAATTTATCCAGCTTGTTGGCAAACCGGTTATACACATTGTGCGGCGATCGGTGAAGATTTTTTTCAACTTTATCAGGCTGGTCATAATTTTGTTAATGGATATTTTGTTTATGGAGAATGGGCGAAAGAACATTTATTTGCTCCGTATTTTGTTATTATGCGCTATTTTCCAATTACTCCGTTTGTTTGGGGGGTACCAACTTTAGTATTTAGTTCCGCTATGAGCGCTTATCATGGCTATCTAGTTATTTCAATTTTATTACACCTTGCGTCAGTCTATTTAATTATAAAAATCGCTCAAAAACTCAAGGTTCAAAAATATCAAATAGTTACAGCTATCTTTATTTGGCTTACTTTTTTTTCACTAACTTCCGAGTGGCGGATGGGACAGTTTAACCATTTAGCCGGCATGTTTTTACTGGGTGCTATTGGTGCTGAAATTTTTGGTAATAAAATATTATCTGCTCTGGCTTGGATATTATCACTAAGCTGGAAACCGCAGGCGTTATTTGTTGCGTTCTATTTTTGGATGACAAAAAATAAAATTGCCATAGTACTATTTATCTTATTTTTCATATTATTTACAGTTGGTTATCTTGGTTATTTTCAAGCCCAAAATATTCCGGCTTTTCAAGAATTTTTCAAAAATATTTTAGTCTTGGAAGATCATCACGCCTGGCAGGTTGGATATATTGATAATTTTTCCGTCAACGCTTTTTGGGGGCAAATATTCTATCCAACCAATCCTAAATTATATTATATTATTTCAAAATCGTGGTCCATTTTTATTATTTTGATGTTATTTTGGGCGTCTTTTAAATTTTCAAAAAGTCCCAAGAATCTAGATTCTAAAATCTATCTTCTATTATTTACCGCCGTTTCGATGTCACTTTTTCATAAAGAAATTTGGGAGAGTCATTTAACCTTTTGGTTACCGACATTAGTAACGCTATTGTTAATTACAAAAAAGAAAAAAGAGTGGCTGTTTGTTTTAGTTTGTTCTTTGATGTTAGCTTGTCCAACTCTCTTTTATTATTGGAGAATTGATAAAATCGAGATGTTTAAAACCACTATGATTGGACTAAAAGTTTTACCACAACTGGCGATCTATGCTTATTTAATTAGAAAAATAAACTTGATTTCAAAGAGTAAATGAGATAGAATTATTGAGTAAATTGAGTTTCTAATTTCTATTAAATATTTAATTAATCGATTGTTAAACATTGTATCATTGAAAATTTAATGAAAATTGAAAATTGAAAATTTATTGCCATTAGGCAATTTGGGGCACGTAGCTCAGTGGTTAGAGCACGTCACTGATAATGACGGGGTCGGAGGTTCAATCCCTCCCGTGCCCACCAAAAAAGTTTAAAAATTAAAAATAAAAAATAATTTATGTTAAATTCAGCTCATTTGATTTTAGGTTCGGCGATTGTGGCTGAAACACCCGATCCAGCATGGGGTATTTTTTTAGCTTTTTTGAGTCATTACGCTTTAGATTTCATTCCACATTACGATGGACTAGAAAATAAAAGGGAAAAAGACAAAGAGAATAAAGTAATTGATTACTCAATGTTGAGATACGACATTCCTGTTGCACTTTTATTGATACTTTTTTTATATATTAAATTTGGATTTAATTTATTCATATTTTCTGGTGCTTTAGTGGCGGTTTTACCCGATTTAATGGACAATATTATTTGGTGGAGAAATATTTCAAAAAGACTTTTTATTTGGAGATGGTTATTCAAAATTCACCAGTTAACTCATCTTGTTTTTAAGGGTAATATAAAGTATATTAAGATAGTTGGAATTATGACTCAAGTATTAGTTATTGTCGCATCAATTTTATGGATAGGATTTTAACTTTCATTATTGCGTTGGGTTTGGGGCTAGTTATAATTATTTATACTAAGCAAATAGTTGATATGGCTGGGAATAGTCAGTGGGCGGAATCTAAACTAGGCGCCGGCGGCACTTATACTTTTTGGAAATTATTTGGTTTGTTAGTAATTGTTATGGGTTTTTTGTATGCAATTGGAACCTTCAGTTAAAAAATTTTAAATCCTAATATCTAAACTCTAAACAATTTCAAAACTCAAATTACAGAACAACAAACAGTTTGGAATTTGGAAAATTAATATTTTGGGTTTGTTTAGAATTTAGTGCTTAGAATTTGGGATTTTGTTATTAGGGCTTGTAGCTCAGCGGTAGAGCAATTCCTTTGCAAGGAAGAGGTCGGAGGTTCGAATCCTCTCAAGTCCACCAGAACAGAACTCAACGATTTTTTTGAAGCAGAAATGCGGGACGTGTTTCGTGCGTCCCGCATTTTGGCTTCCAAAAAACCGATGAGTTCCATTCTGGTGTCTCTATTGTACCAAGTTAGAACCTATTTTCAAAACAAATGATCTGCCACCACGCGCTCCGCGCCCTCGCGGGAGGCTAAAATTTTTTCGCCGCCAATCCAATTAAGAAAGAATTTATCATAGTTATATTATAGTATAACCATTGTCCAACAAAACAACAAGTGATAAACTGTGAATAAGAAATATGCAGGAAATATCAAAAAAATTGGGCGAAAATCTAAAAAAGGTTCGCGCCAAGAAAAAATTGTCGCAAGGGGCTTTAGTGCACCTTTTAGAGGTGGATAAAGGCTATATTAGCAACATTGAGAGTGGCAATAAAAATCCTACCCTTGCGACAATTCAGCGATTAGCCGAAGTGTTGGGCGTGTCGGCTGATGAGTTATTGAAATAATTATGCAAAAACTACTACAGGGAAATATTTGGAAATATACGCTTCTGCTAATCGCCAACAAAAGAATTTTTGTTGCTATTCTTGGCGCTTACTATTTGACTATCCCAGACGTAAACGCCGTGGGCATTGGAATTATTTTGCTCGCTGGAAGTTTGGCGGGTTTTGTATTTGAGATTCCCAGTGGCTATGTCTCTGACAAAATCGGCCACAAGTAAGCTCTCGTTATTTCTAGAATAGTTATTTTGTTATCAACAATTCTTTTTCTCGTTGCAAACAACATCATCTTTTTAATTCTTGCAGGAATTGCGTTGAGCACAGGAATTGCTTTTCATAGTGGGACAGGCAGTGCATTGATGCACGAAACACTCCGAGGATTGCAACGAGAAAAAGACTACGCAAGCGTGATGGGCAAGATTAGTTCGATTGGTTTTGCTGTACCGATTGTGTTTATGGTGCTCGTTCCTTTTTTGGTGAGCATTAGTTTTAAACTCCCTTTTGCAATCGCTCTCATTGTTGATCTGGTTGGGCTATTTGCGGCAATTTCACTAGTGACCCCGCCAGTACCACGGGAAGAAATAAAAGAAATCGGGGTGACAAACTTTAGACAAGTATTGTGCGAGGGATACCACCTCAATTTTTTTACTTTTGCTTTGTTTTCCGGAATTATTGGCGGTGTCTTATTTGGTGTCGGCGGATTTCGTGCGCCATACCAGACCTTTCTTGAGATACCCGTGATTTGGTACGGTGTATTTTTTGGAATTGGAAGAGCATTCGCCTCCCTTATGCTTGCTTACAGTGGAAGAATTAGAGCAATCACAACAATTTATTCTTTTTATAAATTTCAGCTAATTCTTTATACATTTTTCATATTGATACTAGCGACTATTTCAACTTGGTGGATTGTTGTGATTGCATTCATAATCATCAACGCCTTTCAATGGGGATTGAGTAAGGTTGATAACAGCTACATGATGGATATTATTAGTCCAAGTAAATTCAAAGCAACGCTATTATCAACCCACGTGCAAATTGAGCATATCGTTGCCGCGGTTGCCAGTTTCGGGGTAGGTTTTGTAATCGAGCGAGTATCTTATCAATCTGGGTTTTTATATTTGGGAATAGGTTTTTTTGTAATTTTAATGTTGTTATACTTATATATACTCGGACAACGCAAGGCCGGTGTTTACGACAGGTTGATTGGAAATTAAAAGAGAACTGGTGGCGAAAAAATTTTGGCCTCCTGCGAGGGCACGGCGGAAGGGGGGTGTGGGGGGAATTCCGCCGCGCCCGAGCGTTCCGCCGCTTCTTTTTTCCGCCGCCGCAATTTTTTGTATTTCGCTTTGCGAAATGCGCCGCCAAGTGAGATGTTGCTCTTGCCCCAACCTCCCGTGCACGGGCAGCAAAAAGGAACTTCCAATATTTATTTTGATCATCACTTCCTTACTTTGCTTGGCCACCAATTCCATTTTCCCAAAAGTGTGGCAATAGCTGGGACTAGAATTGCTCTAACAACAAATGTATCAAGGAGAATACCAACAGCTACCGCCAGTCCGACC
>Ga0210051_1006038_pt1 | contig 11460 bp, 20 predicted proteins | sample CryGey092014_all_FD_185464 | JGI IMG/M metagenome (GOLD analysis project Ga0210051, IMG submission 185464) | Groundwater microbial communities from aquifer - Crystal Geyser CG23_combo_of_CG06-09_8/20/14_all (SPAdes) (version 2) | ecosystem: Environmental > Aquatic > Deep subsurface > Groundwater...
AGTGGAAGAGATGTGCCTAACCCTTTTCAGTTGCTCAACTCCTCAAGGATGATAAAATTAATAGAGGAATTTAAAGCCAATTTTGATTTAGTCTTGTTTGATGGTACGGACATGCAAACAACTACGGATGGGATATTATTAGGGTCTAAACTTGATGGGATAATTCTGGTTTGTCAGGCAAAGAAAGTGAGAAGGGGAATGGTAGCAAGAACTAAGAGATATTTAGAGAATGCAAATACCAATCTTTTAGGAGTGGTGGTAAATAATGTAAATTGAGAGGTTTTTATGCGGAGTCAAAGCCAACTCTTCTTAATTCTTCTGGGAATAGTAATAGTAGTGGGGATATTTGCCGGTCGGGTAATTGTTTCCACGCCCGGTGGGGAAGTGCTCTTTGGGGCTATTGCTCTGGGAGTCTTATTTGCTACATTTATAAGTCCAATTATAGGGTTATATACTCTTATCTTCTCTATGCTTCTTTCACCAGAGACTGTCGTTGGTAGCCTACCTGGAAGGGATATAGTAGTTCGTTTAGATGAAATCCTTCTTATACTAATTACCTTTACCTGGCTGGTGAGAATGGCTGTCTATAAAGAATTAAAGCTTCTTAAGTGGACACCTCTTAACCGCCCTATCTTTGTCTACATCCTGATTATGATTATCTCTACTACAGCAGGTGTATTTTTTGGCACTGTCTGGTCACCCCTCAAGGGATTCTTTTATACATTAAGATATATAGAATATTTTTTGCTCTTCTTTTTAGTGGCTAATAGTGTTCAAAATAAGAGACAGATAATAAATTTTCTTACTGCTTTTTTTATTACCTGTCTTATAATATCTATCTATGCCAGCTCTCATATTGGGGAGGTAGGAAGAGTTTCTGCTCCCTTTGAAGGAGCAGGTGAGCCAAATACCTTAGGTGGCTATTTAGTATTTATGCTGGCTCTAATCTTGGGGGTTTATCTTTATAGTAGCTCGGTAAGGATTAAGTTTTATCTGGGAGGATTGGCTTTATGCATTACACTACCTCTTCTCTATACTCTTTCCCGAGCCTCGTATTTAGCTATTATTCCAACTTATTTTACTTTAATTATTCTATCTGAGAAGAAAAAGTTTCTAATTGGAGCACTACTGATTGCCATAATGTTTTCTTTAGTCTTTATGCCCGAGGTAGTTATATCAAGAATTAAAGATACTTTTATTTCTGCAGCTCCGTTTCCTGATGTAAAGATTGCTGGTATATCTATAGGACCTTCGCCCGCGGCCCGGGTTGTATCCGGAGAGCAAGCCTTAAGAGATTGGGTAAATCATCCGGTATTGGGTTATGGAATAACAGGTTATGGCTTTTTAGATAATCAATATGCGAGGAATTTAGTAGAGACGGGAATAATAGGTCTTACAGTTTATCTATGGCTTATGTTTGCTATCTATAGAAGAGCAATAGGAATTTATAAGTCATTAGAGGATAGATTCTATAAAGGTTTGACCTTGGGCTTTATTGCTGGCTTTATTGGACTTTTAACTCATGCCTTAACAGCCAATACATTTATGATACTTAGAATTATGGAGCCTTTCTGGTTTGTAGCTGGTATAATTATGATGATACCAAGGATAATAGAGTCGGAGCACCAGAGCACAAGAAAGTCCATAGTCCATAGTCCATAGTCCATAGAGGACAGAAATAGTCCATAGTCGATGGTCGATAGTCTATAGAAAACGGTAGACAGTAGTCGGTAATCGGTAATCAGTAGATAGTCTTCTGACATCTGGTATCTGGCAACTGATATCTGAGAAGGAGGGAGTATTTTGAAAAAGGCATTAATAACCGGTATAACCGGGCAAGATGGGTCATACTTAGCTGAATTTCTTCTGGAGAAAGATTACCAGGTTTATGGTATGGTGAGAAGGGCAAGTGTAGAAAATATGACCGGATAGAGCAAATAATGGATAAGATAAATTTAGTTCAGGGGGACCTGTCAGACCAAACATCTCTTGACTATATAATTGAAAAAGTTATGCCCGATGAAGTTTATAATTTAGCTGCTCAATCATTTGTGCCCACATCCTGGACACATCCTGTTTATACGGCAGATGTAAGCTGTCTCAGGTATATGCTTTAACCATGAATCACCAAGAAGGGGATTAGAATTTGTCAGCAGAAAGATAACTCAGGGAGTAGCAAAGATAAAGTTAGGGCTATTAAATGAATTAAAGCTGGGAAATCTTGTTACACTAATTTCTCCAAATTTTTTTAAGTCTCTTCCCTTGCAAATTAATACAAAGTATTATATAATAGTGACGGAGGTGATTTATTGTGTTAAAAGAGAAAGTTACAACTTCCATCCGACTGGACAAACCTTTAAAGAGAAAACTTGTCTTTGTAGCTAGAAAAGAGAGAAGAAGCCTTAGCTCTCTTATAGAGATTGCTTTAGATGAATGGTTAGAATTAAAGGGGCGACTCCATCCCCAGTTTATGGCAGATATAAAGGAAGCCTTAGATGGAGTTTTGGCTGGAGAAATAGAAGATTATGAGAGGAGATAATGTCTTACAAATCAAAAGCCTATCCTAAGTTTAATCGTATTAAGAAGAAACTCCCCAAGCTTCTTCGAGAAGAGATAGATATTCAGGTTGAAAAGATTTGCGCCAATCCTGCTATGGGGGAAACGAAAAGAGGTGATTTAGCTGAAGTTCGAGTGTGCAAGTTTCACTTTTTGAAAGAAGAGTATCTACTTGCATATACAGTGGAAGAGAGAGAAAAAAGAGTAATTTTCCTAGCAATTGGAGGACATGAAAATTTTTATCGCGACCTTAAAAAGTACCTAAGAGAAAGAGAGAAATGAAGGATGAGTATTTACGTTTGATAGAGTTAATTTCTGCAATACTAAAGAAGAGGGTGAATAAAGAAAAGACAAAGCATAGCATTCTTGAGCTTGAGGGTCTTGGCGCTGATATATGGAAAGACATAAGAAGCAAGATTAATAAAAGTATAACCTAAGAAATCATTGAAGCAGTTAAAACAAGGCATTCAGAAGGCTTTATAAAGCATTCACTTGAAATACTGAAGGAGGTTGAAAAGATGCCTACTCGACAAAAAGCATTAATAACCGGTATAACCGGGCAAGATGGGTCATACTTAGCTGAATTTCTTCTGGAGAAGGATTACCAGGTTTATGGTATGGTGAGAAGGGCAAGTGTAGAAAGGTATGACCGGATAGAGCAGATAATGGATAAGATAAATTTAGTTCAGGGGGACCTCTCAGACCAAACCTCTCTTGACTATATAATTGAAAAGGTTATGCCGGATGAAGTTTATAATTTAGCTGCTCAATCATTTGTGCCCACATCCTGGACACATCCTGTTTATACGGCAGATGTAACTGGAGTTGGCGTAACAAGGATACTTGAGTCAGTAAGAAAATATAAAAGAGAGGCGAAATTTTATCAAGCCTCATCTTCGGAGATGTTTGGTAAAGTCCAAGAGGTCCCCCAAAATGAGAAGACGCCGTTTTATCCCCGAAGCCCTTATGGTATTGCAAAAGTCTATGCCCATTATATAACAGTAAATTATAGAGAAAGTTATAATATTTTTGCTGTCTCCGGTATATGCTTTAATCATGAATCACCAAAAAGGGGATTAGAATTTGTCACCAGGAAGGTAACCCAGGGAGTAGCAAAAATAAAGTCAGGGCTATTAAAGGAATTAAAGTTAGGAAATCTTGATGCTAAAAGAGACTGGGGATATGCAAAAGATTATGTGGAGGCAATGTGGCTGATGCTTCAGCAAGAAAGACCAGAGGACTATGTCATCGCCACAGGTGTTCAGCATTCGGTTAGAGAGCTTGCTGAGATTGCCTTTGGTTATGCTGGCTTAGATTGGCAAAAATATGTAGTAGTTGATGAGGAGCTATTTAGACCGGCTGAGGTAGAAAATTTAGTCGGTGACTCAACAAAGGCAAGACAAAAATTAGGCTGGAAGCCAAAGGTTAGTTTTGAAGATTTAATAAAGATGATGGTTGATGAAGAGGGTAGATGAGTAGATGCTTCTTTATATTGCCCTGCACTTACATCCTTATTATCAAAAAGAATTTGGCTATAAAAGAGGTGATTTCCCAAATGCAGAATGGGTCTCAGATAGAACAGTATCTTTACCTCATATTAAATAGTCTGGGAGGTGGCACAGTTATGAAGTTTCGCGCTATTATCAAAAAGAGTGGAGAGTGGTGGATTGGCTGGCTTATTGATTTACCTGGTGTAAATGCCCAGGAAAAAACCAGGGAAGAATTAATAGAGTCTCTTAAATTTGGTGCTGAGGATATGTTATCTTTGCCAATTGAACATGAGAATGGAGAATTAGTATTTTTAGATGTGGAGAGCATTGGAAAGGAAGCGCAAGTAAGGATGTAAAATACAAAGATGAAGATAATTAAAAATCCAACCTTTAAGTTTTGGGAAGAGGTGGCAAGAGCTTGTGATTATGCAACATTCTTTCATACTCCAACCTGGGCAAAGATAACTGAGAAATCTTATCCTTCTTATCGAATTGCTACTAAAGGTTTTATTTTTGATGATGGAAACGATGTCTCCAACGAGCACTCATAAGTCTTGACATTTCCAATCTTTTTGTTATACTTTAGTTAGAATTAGGTGTGAAAAAAGTTTAATTTGGGAGGTGAGAAATATGGCAGAACAAACTGTCAAAACTGGAATTAGTCTCTCGAAAAGGGAGGTATCAGCTTATTGAGAAGATACGGCAAAAAATGGGTATTTCACGGAGTGCACTTTTTGAGAAAGCACTCTCTTTTTGGCTAAAGAGTATGCAGGAAGAGGAAAAGATAGAGAGATATATTTAGACAAGGAGGATGGGCTAGCAGAAAGATGTTAAAAACCCAACTATAGGCGGGGTTTTCTAACCCCGTATCAATATCGAATCTTATTATCTCTGCGATTAGCTATTAGCGATATGCGATTCGCTTTTGTGTCTGTGTTAATCTGTGGTTTCAATAAAGGATGAGAATATAAAGGAGATAACTGAAGGGGAGGTGATATCTTGAAAGTATTAATTGAGAATGGTAAGATTTGTATTCCAAAAGAGATAATTAAAAAGGTAAATCTACCTGAAAATGGAGAATGTGAAGTAGAAGTGTCAAATAGTGAATTGAAGATATTCAGTCCCCAAAATTTCTCTCTAAAATTAGAGGAAATGCTTTACAGAAAGCCATTGATAGGCTCAATTGAAGAGATGATAGAAGAAGAGGTAATTGAGGATGTTTGAGAAAGTTATTTTGATTGATACTAATATCTGGCACTTTGCCTATAAGATGCCGAAAGAGGAGAAATATATCCAAATTCATAAACTTGCCAATAAGTTCTTAAAAGATATATTCTCTCAACATACAACTCAAATTGGCATGTCTTCCTATCAGATTGCTGAAATAATGGATGTTCTTCGCAAGGCAGGTATAGAGAGGGATATTAGAAAGAAGGTTTTGAAAGATTTCGACAATACTAAATTCAAAATAGTAGAAATTCAGTCTGGACAAGTGAAGATATATCTAGATAAAAGCATTGTCTCAAATATTCATATTTACGATTATCTTGTGGCATTCCCCTTAAAGGGTCTCGTCAGTAAAATTTATTCTGCAGACGATCATTTTCAACATAAAGATTTCAAAGCTATAGCCGAAGTAATTAATCCCTTGAGCCCATGGATTCTTAGAGAAGGGAAAAGACCTACTATTCAGAATGAAGATTCTTAAAAACCCAACTTTTAAGTTTTGGGAAGAGGTGTAGGACTGGATGCTGGATACTCGATTCCGGGGTTTCTGTGTTAATCTGTGGTTTCAATAGAGGACGAGAACATAAAGAAGATTGTAAGGGATTTTTGCCAGGTTAAATCAGTGGAATCCATTAGCATGTTTTTCCATTATTCGTGTTGATTCGTGGCTAAATAGTTACTGATAATCTCTATCTCTCATCTTAAAAAGTTAAAAAATATTTCAGGTAGACCGCAAGATTTAGCGGATATTGAGGCCTTAGAGAAACTAGAGAGAATGAATGGGTAAGGGAAAAGGATTTGTCTACAGGAGGAAGTATTTTGAAAAAGGCATTAATAACCGGTATAACCGGGCAAGACGGGTCATACTTAGCTGAGTTTCTTCTGGAGAAGGATTACCATGTTTATGGTATGGTGAGAAGGACAAGTGTAGAAAAGTATGACCGGATAGAGCAGATAATGGACAGGATAAGTTTAGTTCAGGGGGACCTCTCCGTTTTATCCAAGAAGCCCCTATGGTATTGCAAAAGTCTATGCCCATTATATCACAGTAAATTATAGAGAAAGTTATAATATTTTTGCTGTCTCCGGTATATGCTTTAATCATGAATCACCAAGAAGGGGGATAGAATTTGTCACCAGAAAGATAACCCAGGGAGTAGCAAAAATAAAGTTAGGGCTAGCAAAGGAGTTAAAGTTAGGAAATCTTGATGCTAAGAGGGACTGGGGATATGCAAAAGATTATGTGGAGGCAATGTGGCTTATGCTTCAGCAAGAAAGACCAGAGGACTATGTCATCGCCACAGGTCTTCAGCATTCGGTTAAAGAGCTTGCTGAGATTGCCTTTGGTTATGTTGGTTTAGATTGGCAAAAGTATGTAGTAGTTGATAAGGAGCTATTTAGACCGGCTGAGGTAGAAAATTTAGTTGGTGACTCAAGAAAGGCAAGACAAAAATTAAACTGGAGGCCAAAGGTTAGTTTTGAAGATTTAATAAAGATGATGGTTGATGAAGATAGTGGATGAGTAGATGGTAGGTGGTAGTCGCAGAGCTCCATTGTAAATATTAAATTGTAAATATTAAATTGCAAATTTACCCTTTGTTTTGAAACTTACAATTTACAACTTGCAATTTACAATTCGGTGTTAGGTGGTAGATGGGGGGAGTGGGTGAGGACAGAAGGGCCAGAGGAAATTATCAGAAAGTTGTATTCACATATGCAGGAACAAGGAATGCATCCCTGGATTGGTATAAAGTCTATTATACAACAAGATTTTCTGAGGGCGGTTTCTGAATGTGATTTTGTAGAAAATATAACTTTGCAGGGTGGGGGTGCTTTACACTTTGTTTATGGCTCTCCAAGAATTTCTGTCAATCTTGATTTTGTGCATCAACTTTCAGATATTAGCTACATTATCAATGAAATAAAGCCAAAATTTATTAAATATGTTCGTGATTCTCTTAATGTTACACCTGATTTATATCTCAGCAAGGCAGGAGAAAAGTTCTTGAGATTAAAGTTAGATGTAAAGTTAGGTAAAATACAATTCATTTCTTCTAAGGTAGAACTTTACAAAGTTGCAAGTTATACTGGGACTTGGAAACCTTTAATTCAAATTCCCACTTGCGAAGTATTTGTAGAGAGCCAACTCGAGATATTGAGTGATAAATTTGTTGCAGGTTTAGAGAGAATTAAAAGAGGCTTCTTTAAGATGCGTGACATCTACGATATATGGTATCTTTTAAAGTGCTCACCTCCTGATAGATTTCTGGATAAGGAACTTAACAAGAATAAATTACTTGATTATAATGTATCTTTCAAAAAATCTTCAATTAAAGAGATTATTATAGAGTTGTCAAAGCCAGAACAAATAGATATACTTAATGCTTCGTTAAAAGGTTATCTTCCTTTAAAAGATTTGGATAAAGTAGAGCCAGAGGAAATGATTGGAGTAGTAATCGACTTTTTTGAGAAATATGGGGAGGGTATATAGTGATGAAAATGAGTGTAGAAAAATTAGCTATGAAGTATGGTTCAACTTGTTACATATCATTTGAGACAGCATTATCTTATTATTGTGTAATAGACCAATGTATATTCAAAGTATCTTGGGCCACACTTAGAGATGATTTTGAATTTAAGTATCAAAACTTCTTGTTAGAATTTATCAATATAGATGAGGATAATTTCTTTGGCTATATGAATATGGAGGGTAGTTTTGGAGACAAGATACTATATGCAGAAGCTGAGAAGGCTTTTGTAGATTGGATATGGTTATATGAACTGCGTGGCTGGAAGATTCAACTGGACGAAATAAATTGGGCTGTTTTGTCAAGGGAAAAAGTTGATAATTATTCTAAGAAGATGGGAATAAATTACCTTAGATATATGGTTAATATAAAGGAGTACAAAGAATGTTCGCACCCTAAGTATGCAATTATTGCTCAGCAGCAAGAGCAATGGCTAAACAGTTAGAAGATGTGTTGGAATCTGAGCGACTAAAGTAAGGCCTTGCTGGACCGTCATATATTCGTGTTGATTCGTGGCTAAATAGTTACTGAAAAAGAGGGTGGAGAATTTTAATGGTAGGAAAGATATTTTTCCAGGAACTATTTGAACAATTAAGTAAGGAAAGAGTGAGGTATGTAGTAGTGGGTGGAGTGGCTATGGTTCTCTATGGAGCGGTCAGGTTTACGGCTGATTTAGACTTATTGGTAGACCTTGAGAAAAAAAATGTAAGAAAGTTCATCCACTGTCTAAATAAATTGGGATATAAACCAAAGGTGCCAGTTAAGATAGAAGAGTTTGCTCTAGAAAAGGCAAGAAAAAAGTGGATAGAAGAGAAAGGAATGAAAGTATTCTCTTTTTTTCATCCTGAAATTCGTAATCGCTTACTCGATGTTTTTACTTACCTTCCTATTAATTACGAGGAAGTGGATAAAGAAAAGAGTATGATTTCTGCCGGAGAGGTAACAATACCAGTAATCTCTATCTCTCATCTTAAAAAATTAAAAAATATTTCGGGCAGACTGCAAGATTTAGCGGATATTGAGGCCTTAGAGAAACTGGAGAGAATGAATGGGTAAGGGAGAAGGATTTGTCTACAGGTTTTCCAAGGAAAAATTGAATAAATTTAAGGATATGTCAGCGGAATGGAGAATGAGATGGCTTGAGGAAGCCAACGAGTTTGTAGGTCGTGTGCTACCTCCAAAGAAAAGAGAGCTCTGGAAAAAATTTTACAGGGGAGAAATATAGTTTGTGTGGATCTGTGGTTTCGATAAATTTGACAAGTGGAAATATAGAAGAGTTGCACCAAATTCCGTGAAGAGCCGTAAGTTTTGATAGTGATTTTGATAAAACAGATATTAAAAAGGTTGAGCCGCAAGATATAATAAAATAGGTGATGAGAAATATGGAAGAAATCCAATGTGGGATAAAATCTTCTTTGAAAAAGCAAAGGAGTTTAAGTGTGAGTAAAACTAAAATTAAAATATTTAAGGAGGTAAAAGTTTATGAAGGCAGTAGTTAAAGGTGAATACAAAAATGGGATTGTAGAAATAAAAGAGGAAGTAGATTTCAAGGAAGGAACAAAAGTTTTAATTATTCCAGAGATAAAAAGTAATATTGGTATATCGGAACTCCTTTTGCAACAAAAAGTTGTAGAAAAAATCTGGGATGATAGAGAGGAAGATATATATGGAGAAGTTTAAAAAAGGAGATATAGTACTTTCACCTTATCCCTTTATAGTTTTAGGAGAGATTAAACGGAAGTTAAGACCTGGTTTAATTGTATCTGATACAGAGATAAAAAGAAGATTTTCTGATATAATTATACTTCCTATTTCATCAAGAATTGAAACTCCATTATATGAAACAGAAGTATTAATTGATTCAATGGATGGGTATTTTAAAGAAACAGGACTAATAACTTCATCAATTATAAAATGCGAAGTAATGATGACTTTCCCCGCTGATTTCATTCACAAAAAGATTGGAGTAGTGCCAAAGGAGATAATAGAAAAAGTGGAAAAGGGGATAAAGATTAACTTAGGAATTTTGGAAGAAGGATATGGGAAAAGTTAAAAATCAAAAATCAGAGCTTGTGCCTGCCTGTGCGTTTTCGCACGCAGACAGGGGAGAGGATTGAGGTGAGGTGGAAATGGAGAAAAAGAACAGGGATAAATAAAAAGTTCTCCTTTTGGAGGTTTTAACTGTTATACTGAAAAATATAGGCCGATGATTATAAGGCATTAAAAGATGAAAGTAATGAAGGATATGTCAGCGGAATGGAGAATGAGATGGCTTGAGGAAGCCAACGAGTTTGTAGGTCGTGTGCTACCTCCAAAGAAAAGAGAGCTCTGGAAAAAATTTTACAGGGGAGAAATATAGTTATATGTAGCGTAATAAACAGTTGAGTTCATTGAGTTTGTTGAGTTGGTAGGAGTGCCTTTAGGCACGATTTATCATGAGATTATGTCGGGCATAAATGCCCTCCTACCGGCACGATTGTATGAATTATATCGGGCATAAATGCCCTCCTACCGGCACGATAGAGAATGAGAATACAAAAGAAGAGGATTGTAAGGAGTAGCCAGGAGTGTATGATGAAGAAAAAGTAAAAGGATAGAAACACTACTTTTGTATTTAATGCAAAAGCAGTAAATTCCAATCTTTTGTTTACAAGGCAATATAGAAGGATAGTTGAAGCTTGGAAATTAGTTTTTTAAAAATCCTATCATTTTTAATGAGAGAAGAAGATGGAAATATCTATCTTGGAACATAAGAGAGAGCTGGAAAAAGAATTGCAGAGGATTATGGATATCATTATCTTGAAATACAGACCTGAGAAGGTTATTCTTTTTGGTTCCTTAGTTAATAATCGCATGAGTGAGATTAGCGATATTGACCTTTTTGTGATTAAGAAGACCCCTAATCGCTACTGGGAAAGGATAGATGAGATTTTGCATTTGATCCATCCCAAAGAAGCAATAGATATATTTATATTTACCCCTGAGGAAGTAGAAAGTAATCTTAGGCAAGGGAATCTATACCTGAAAGAGATTCTAGAAGAAGGAAAAGTCCTTTATGAAAGAAGAGGCTAAAAGGTGGCTGACATTCGCTCAGGAAGACCTAAAGGTGGCTGAGTTGGTGTTAGAAGAGAGTATTTATAATCAAGTTTGCTTTCATAGCCAGCAAGCTGGGGAGAAGGCACTCAAGGCGTTAATTGAGGAGAAAGTAAAAGTTCCTAAGGAGCACAGACTTCCTAAGCTGTTTAAAATTTGCCAGGAACTTGGTTATAACTTGGAAAAATTTCAGGAGAATCTTGAGTTTCTGGATAAGTTTTATACCTTTACAAGATATCCTTTTATTGTTGGGATGCTTCCAGAAGGGTATCCAACAAAAGAAGATGCTTTAAAGGCATTAGGATTTGCAAAAGAGATTTATTCCTTTGTGGTTGTTTCTTTAACAAGGGATAAATAAAAAGTTCTCCTTTCGAATTGCTACTAAAGGTTTTATCTTTGATGATGGAAACGATGTCTCCAATGAGCACTCGTAAGTCTTGATATTTCCAATCTTTTTGTTATACTTTAGTTAGAATTAGGTGTGGAAAAAGTTTATCTGCTTATGCAGATGACTGACCTATAGACAATATATAGTAAAAGTCTGTGATTCAGACAGTAGATGGGCA
>Ga0210051_1006041_pt1 | contig 11456 bp, 10 predicted proteins | sample CryGey092014_all_FD_185464 | JGI IMG/M metagenome (GOLD analysis project Ga0210051, IMG submission 185464) | Groundwater microbial communities from aquifer - Crystal Geyser CG23_combo_of_CG06-09_8/20/14_all (SPAdes) (version 2) | ecosystem: Environmental > Aquatic > Deep subsurface > Groundwater...
TGGCAATCCTTTCGAGGTTGATTAAATTATTAACCTTACTATTATGATTGCCAAAAGCGGACATTTCTATATTGTCTAAAGAGGACATTATCACTTTGGACTGACAGTCGAACGATGACTGTGGAATTAGGGAAATACAACTGATATACTTTATTCATGGATTTGATGGAAAAAGTTATTTCTCTTTGTAAAAGGAGAGGGTTTGTTTATCCAAACTCCGAAATATACGGGGGAAACCAGGGATTTTACGACTTCGGGCCGCTCGGGGTAGAAATGAAGAATAATTTAAAACGGCTCTGGTGGAAATGGATGACGGTTGATCATGAAAATATTGTCGGAATTGACGGCGCGATAATTTCACACCCTAAAGTTTGGGAAGCTTCCGGTCACGTTAAAAGTTTTGTCGATCCACTTTCCGAATGCAAAAAATGTCATCATCGTTTTAAAGCCGACGATTTAACCGAAGACAAATGTCCTGATTGCGGCGGAGAAATTACCGAACCACGTGTTTATAACATATTGGTACCCACCGAACTTGGGGTAATCGAGGGAGAAAAAATTCAAACATATTTAAGGGGAGAGGCCTGTCAAAATATTTATTTGAACTTTAAAAATGTTTTGGATACCATCAGGCTAAAGATTCCTTTTGGAATTTGTCAGATCGGAAAGGCTTTCCGCAACGAAGTTACTCCGGGGAATTTTTTATTCAGACAGAGAGAGTTTGAGCAATGGGATTTGCAGTGGTTTTGCTCTCCTTCGGAAATGGATAAATGGTTCGAATTTTGGAAAAAAGAGAGAATGGATTGGTATAAAAGTTTATTTACTCACCCTGAAAATTTGGTTTTTTATGAACATATTAAATTAGCCCACTATGCTAAAAAGGCATTTGACATCCAGTATGCCGCCTCTCCTTTTGGGGGAAAGGAAATTGAAGGAATCCATTGGCGCGGCGATTGGGATTTGGGTCGCCATAGCGAATATTCGGGCAAGGACTTAAGTTATACTGATCCGGAAACAGGAGAGAAATACACTCCAAATATTGTCGAAACATCGGGAGGAGTAGACAGGACATTTTTATTTTTGCTGCTTGATGCTTATTCCGAAGAGGGAGACCGGATTATTTTGAAGTTGAATCCTAAGGTGGCGCCATACAAGGTCGCTATTTTTCCATTGGTGGCCAATAAAGAAGAATTGGTTAAAAAAGCCAATGAGGTATTTCTCAGCTTAAAGTCAGAATTTCCTGTTATCTTTGACGATAGAGGTAATATCGGAAAGCGCTATTATTCTCAGGATGAAATTGGTACGCCTTGGTGTGTGACGATTGATTATCAAACGCTTGAAGAAAATACCGTAACCGTGCGCGACCGGGATACGACAAAACAAGAGCGATTGCCCGTTGACAAACTCTTGAATCATTTCCAAAATAAACTAGCGTACAGTTAACTATGATTAAGAAAATCTTTGTTGTAACTATTTTATTATTTTCTTCGCTCTTATTAAGCGGGTGTGGCCTAAAGAAGTCAGCGACTAAAACGGGGGGGACCTCCGGAGCGAACCCGACCCCCACTCCGACCAAACCGATCGAACAGACAATTAAAGAGAGGCCATTCGTTTCCGTCTTACCTTCGGCAGACGGCCATTGGTTAACTTTGGAAATAAAAAATATTCTTCAAGAGACCTCGAGTCTTGAATATGAACTCATATATTTTGCCGAAGTAGAAGAGAATCGGGTGGAAAGAGGGGTGAGTACTGCCGGCAGTCCAGTTGATTTGTCTTCTCAGACCGAGTTTTCCAAAAAGATTCTTCTTGGAAGCGCCAGTTGTACCACAGGAACCTGTAAATATAAATATGATGATGGAGTTAATGAAGGAACTTTAACTTTGACATTGAATAAAGCTGGCGGAAAAGAGAAATATGAATCTGTTTTCCGGATCCAAAAAGGGAGCGAAGGGAAAGAAGGATTAACAACAGGGGACGGGGTATTCGCCTTCGTTTCCACTGGTCTTTCTGCTAGTTCGGTGTATTTGACTATCTCAAGTATAGGTGTTCCGTCTTCATTGCCGGCAGGAGTAGTTCCTAAAACAGTACCTTATGGAATTTTCTCTTCTGGGGCGATTAAAGGTGGTACAGTGGCATTTAAGACAGCTCTTACCACTACTTCTGTTTATGCTTTTGATGGGAAGGCATGGAGCAAATTAACAACGGAAGTCTCCAGCGGGACAGCTAAGGCCACTTCTTCGGGCCAAAATATTTTCATTCTTGCCGAGTAGCTTCTTTTAGACAACTTTCAACTCGATGTTTTCTAAAGGATATTAGGGGATTGTAGAGGATGTTATGGGATTTACAAAAGGATTTTCCCCCCTTGACAACTGATATTTTCTGCAACATAATGGAGAAAAGTGGTGAAAAATGGTGAAAAGTGGAAGATGTTAATAGGACAATACAGAGCAAAAATTAGTATCAAGGGAAGATTGGCTTTCCCGAAAAAGTTTAGAGAAGAACTAGGAGATAATTTGGTGATTACAGTTGGGTATGAAAATTCTTTAATGGTAGTTTCCACTAAAGATTGGCATTCTCTAATTGAAACAACGGGGAATAAATCATTTATTTTTGACTCGGCCAGGGATACCAGCCGATTTTTGCTTGGAGAAGCGAGCGAAGTTGTTTTAGATGAACAAGGACGCTGTGTTCTCCCAAGTTATTTAAGGGAGTACGCAAAGATCGAGGAAGAAGTAATTTTTTTGGGATTGAACAAATACGTTGAAGTTTGGGATAAAAGCGTTTGGGAAAATTATCAGAAGGCTTTGCACGAAAATATTGGAAAAATTGCCGAAAAATTAAGTCAAGTAAGTGAAAACAAGTGATATTTATCACATTCCTGCTCTTTTAAATGAAACGGTTAAGGCACTAGACATTAAACCGAAACATAAATATATTGATGCGACTTTGGGGGGTGGAGGTCACAGCGTAGAGATTGTCAAAAAAGGGGGTATTCTTTTGGGTATTGACCAAGACCCTGAGGCTGTCTCTTACGCCAGTGAAAGACTTAAAAACGCCCAAGCCTGCCCAGACCTTTTACCCCCCAAGCTCGTTCAGTCTAACTTTGCCGAAATCGACAAGGTGGCAAAGGAATTCGGTTTTGAGAAAGTTGCCGGGATTTTATTTGATTTAGGCGTTTCCAGCCATCAATTAGAAACGTCTAACCGAGGCTTTTCTTTTAATCAAGAAGGACCGCTGGACATGAGAATGAATCCCAATCTGTCGGTGACAGCAAAAGATCTTGTTAACGGTTTAAATGAAGGAGAACTTGCGGAGCTTTTTTGGAAATTGGGCGAAGAAAAGTTTTCCCGACGTTTCGCCAAAGCAATCTGTCAGGCTCGTCTAAACAAACCTATCGAAACCTGTAATGACCTGTCACAGATTATTTTGCAAGAAGTGTCGCCAAGGGGTAGATTTGCTCGGATTCATCCGGCAACGAGAGTTTTTCAGGCATTGCGGATTGCAGTCAACGATGAGCTCAATAGCTTAAAAACTGTCTTACCAAAAGCCGTTGAGCTTTTAGAAAGTCAAGGAAGAATTGTTGTTTTGAGTTTTCATTCGTTGGAAGACAGTATAGTTAAGAGATTTTTTATCGATCAAATGGGGAAAGGAATTTTAAAAATTATCAGCAAGAGTCCAATCACTCCGACCAAGGAGGAGATCAGGTTAAATCCTCGAGCGCGGAGCGCCAAATTAAGAGCAGCAGAAAAAATATAACTGAATATGAGAAAATTTATCTTAATATTGATTATCGGGGTTGCCACTCAGTTTGTTTTTGTGAGTAAGGGGGCAGGCTTTGGAGAGTCTGTTTCTGGTCTGGAAGAAAAGATAAATCTATTGAAAGATCAAAATCAGCAGTTAGAAATAGAGATTGCTTCACTAACTTCTTGTTCTAAAATTTCAGGGGAAACCTCGGAGGCCATTTTTTCGCTCTCGACGAAAAGGAGTTCAGATTTTTCAATGGCTCTTAGAAGATAAAGATGGAGCGGAGAATCAGATTAGTTGTCTTCTTTTTCGCTATTTGTTTTCTGGCGATTATTGGTAAACTTTTTTATTGGCAGGTTATTAATCGGGAATATTTGCTAGCCCTGGCCGACAACCAACATCTTGTTTCATTAGGAATACCTGCCACCAGAGGTAAAATTTTCAGCAACGATAATTTCCCCTTGGTATTAAATCAAAAATCATACACTCTTTTTGTTGATCCACAAGAACTCGATATTTCCCCTAACGCCTTGGTTCAGACAATTAAACCGATTGTAAAAAAAGAAGAGTTTGATCTTTTGGCAATCGCTAATAAAAATTTACGCCGGCTGGTGTTGGCAAAAAACTTGGACATCCAGGCCAAAGAAGAACTGGAAAAATTAGAAATAAAAGGGTTGGATTTTGAAGAAAAAGAAAAAAGATTTTATCCGGAGGCTTCAATGTCTGCTCATCTGCTGGGGTTTGTTGGAGAGGACGAGAAAGGAGAAGGAAAAGGTTATTTCGGTCTCGAGGGGCATTATAATTACGAGATTGAGGGTAAACGGGGTGACCGTTCGTTTGAACAAGACGCTCTTGGAAGACCGGTTCCTTTATCAGAAGAATCAATTGAAAAGCCTATTCCCGGCAGATCACTCCTTTTGAATCTCGATCGACCCCTCCAATTTTTAGTTGAAAAACACTTGCAAGAGGGAATCAAAAAATACTTTGCCTCTTCGGGTCTCGTCGTAATTATGGATCCAAAGAGCGGGGCGGTTCTTTCTATGGCTTCATTTCCTGCCTATGACCAATCATCTTATTATCTTTACGACCCAGAACTTTACCGCAATCCGGTTATTTCCTCTTCTTTTGAACCTGGTTCGATCTTCAAAGTGATCATGATGGCAGCCGGGATTGACTCAGGAAAAATCAAAACCGATGATGTTTGTGATATTTGCTGGGGTCCTAAAAAGATAGGTGAATATACGATCAAAACCTGGAACGAAAAATATTACCCAAACTCTTCAGTGACGGACATAATCATTCATTCAGACAATGTGGGAATGGTTTATGTCGGTGAAAAGTTGGGGGTTGAGAATCTTTACGGTTATTTGAAAAAATTTGGCTTTGGGGAAAGAACAGGGATTGATCTTCAGGGTGAGAATACCCCGGCGCTAAGGGAGAGAAAAGACTGGAGGGAGATTGATTTGGCTACTGCCTCGTTTGGACAAGGCATTGCGGCAACTCCTATTCAAATTTTGTCGGCAGTCTCTGCCATTGCCAACAAGGGAGAGCTTTACCAGCCTCAAGTAGTGGATAAAATATTGGAAGATTCCCAAGTTGTTGAAATCAAACCTATTAGGAAAGGAAGACCAATTTCCGCTAAGACGGCCGAGATCGTTACGGAAATGATGATTCAGGCAGTTGAAAAAGGTGAGGCTAAATGGGCTAGACCGCAAAATTGGCGTATCGCCGGCAAAACAGGAACCGCCCAAATCCCGATTGCCGGGCATTATGACCCAGAGAAGACAATTGCTTCGTTTGTTGGCTTTGCACCGGCCGATAATCCGGCCTTTGTAATGCTAGTAGCCCTAAGAGAGCCTAAGACCTCTCCATGGGGGTCAGAAACAGCGGCTCCTTTATGGTTTGAAATTGCCAAGGATATTTTTAAGCTATGGAGGATCCCTCCGGGGTAAAAGGTGTATAATATTATATAGGTCTAAACGATGAATATTCGCTCAAGGTTGCCGCAGAAAGCGGTTAACTATTTCAAACATTTACCTTCAGCGTTTTTAGCACTCCTTTTTTATCGATTTCCTTCCTCTAAACTTAAGATAATTGGAGTGACGGGGACTGATGGTAAAACGACCACCGTCAACCTGATCTATAATGTTTTAAAAGAGTCAGGGCTATCGGTTTCGATGATTTCTACTGTTTCCGCTCTAATTAAAGATAAAGAGATTGATACCGGTTTCCATGTGACCGCTCCCGGAGCTTGGCAATTACAGAAACTTCTGCGAAAAATGGTTGATGAAGAAACAGAATATCTTGTTTTAGAAGTCACTTCTCATGGTTTGGACCAATTTAGGGTTTTAGGGATTTCTTACGAGGTGGGCGTAATCACTAATGTCACCAACGAGCACCTTGATTATCATAAAACCTATGAAACTTATCTTAGGACAAAAGCAAAGCTTTTAATGAAGTCAAAGGTGGCGATTTTGAATGCCGATGACCAGTCATATGAATATTTAATTAATACACTAAGGAATAAGGGCTCTAAAATACTTAGTTATGGAATTAATAAAGAGGCTGATTTTACGCCCAAAAACTTTCCATTTAGAACCCCTCTACCGGGAGAGTACAATCAATATAACTGCTTGGCAGCGATCGCTGCTGCAAAAGTATTGGGGACAAAGGAAGAGACGATTAGAAAAGCAGTGGCCGAATTTAAAGGGATGGTTGGGAGGATGGAGGAGATTGATGAGGGACAAGATTTCGGGGTGGTGGTTGATTTTGCTCATACGCCGAACGCTTTAGAACAGGCTCTTAAGACACTAAAGGAAAGTTTAGGGAAAGATAGGCGATTAATTGTGGTTTTCGGAGCGGCGGGATTACGCGACAAAGAAAAAAGACCAGCGATGGGAAAGATCGCCGGCAAATGGGCTGATTTTTCCGTCGTTACTGCCGAAGATCCACGGATAGAAAAAGTTGAGGATATTTGTGAACAAATTGTTCAGGGAATCTTGGCAGTTGGAGGAAAATTCAAAGTAGTTTGTAAGCGGCAGGAGGCGATTGATTATGCTATAGGGAAATTAGCTAAGGAGGGAGATATTGTTGTTGTTTGCGGGAAAGGACACGAAAAATCAATGTGTTACGGTGAAAAAGAATTTCCCTGGTCTGATCAGGAAGCAGTTAGAAAAGCCCTGCAAGAGGTATCAAAAGTATCACAGGTATCAAAGGTATCAAAAGCAAAAAAGGAGGTACGGTGAAATTATTTTTTAGCGAGTTCCCGGCTGATTATTTAAAATATCACTTTCCCTACCAAGTTTGGCTTTTAAAAGAAGAGGAAGAGGAAGCAGAAAGAATTTATGACAGCGGATTTTTGCCTATTCGTTCTCTCCCGGGGATTTACTATCTTTCACGAAATATCCGTATAGATTTAAGCAAGTTTGAAATTTCCAGTGAGAATCGCCGAATTCTGAAAAAAACAGAAAACTTCGAGTCTGATCTAATTCCTCTTTCGGAGTTTGCTTATACAGCGAAAGTACAGAAATTTTGTAAGGATTACGCAGAGAAAAAACTGGGGAAAGGCTTATTTTCTGCCGCCGCCATTAAATCGATTTTTACCAGCAGGATTTTTAATTATGTTTTTGTTTTCAAAGAGATCGGGACACAAAAAGAAGTGGGCTTCGCAGTATGTTTCATTTCTGAAAATCTTTTGCAGTATGCTTATGCTTTTTATGATTTAGAGTATTTTAAGGATAACTTGGGAGCGCGAATGATGCTTGAAGCAATACTTTGGGCAAATAAAAACAATAAAAAATATGTTTATTTGGGAACATGTTACGAAGAAAGCGCCTTATACAAGACAGAATTTAAAGGGGTTGAGTTTTTTAACGGATTTAGATGGAGTGAGAATCTAGAAGAGCTTAAAGAGCTGGTTAGGGGTTTTGGGGACGGTGAGGGCTATGGGGGAGAGTATTTATTGAGAAACGAAGAGTTTTTGGAAAAATTTTATCAAGGAGACTTAATGATGGTTTTGAGCAAATATGGTATTCGAGTAAATCTTTAGAACATTATAATGAAAAAAGTCTTTTTTATCGGCATTGCCGGGAAAACAATGGCTTCACTAGCAAAAGCTTTTAAAGATTTGAGGTGGGAAGTTATTGGATCGGATCAGGAAAAAGTTTATCCTCCCATTACGACTTTTCTTGAAGAGAACAATATTAAATATTTTAAAGGATACTCTGAGAGTAATTTATCATTTGTTCCTGATTTAGTTGTTGTTGGTAGGAGCGCCCTGATGATTGACTCGGAAAATCCAGAATATCTTAAAGCCAAAAAACTCGGTTGTCCGGTTCTTTCTTACCCGGAAGTATTAAGGCAGTATTTAATTAAAGAAAATTCGATTGTTGTTGCCGGAACTTATGGTAAAACTACTACCGCTGCTCTTATTGTCTGGATTCTAATTAATGCAGGAGCCAGTCCGTCATTTATGATTGGTGGAATTCCTCTGAACTTCAATGAAGGTACAAGAATAACTAACTCAAAATATTCTGTGGTCGAGGGAGATGAAACCCCTGCCTTGCTTCCAACGGACCCACCGAAGTTTATGTTTTATAAACCAAAATATTTATTGTTGACGGCGACGGAATATGACCACCCGGAGGTTTATAAGACGAAAGATGACTATCTTAGGGCTTATATTAATCTTGTAAAACTACTTCCCGATGATGCAGTGTTAATATATGACCCTCTCTTGGTGGACGAGAAAGTTGTCAATGCCGCTAAATGTAGAAAAATTCCTTATTTAAAAGACTCAGAAATCAAGCTTGATGATAGTTTCAGAGAGAGTGCACTTAGGGCGCTCACATTATGTAAAGAGCTTAATATTAGCCAGAAAGTTATTAATGATTCGTTTGCATCATTTAAGGGGTTAAAAACAAGGCAGGAACTATTGGGAGAATTTGGCGGAAGATTTTGGTATCAGGATTTATCGCAACAACCATCAAAAGTTAAGAGAGTACTCACGGCGTTAAAAGAGAAGTATCCGGAAAGTAAAATTACGGTGGTTTTTAACCCATCAGCGACAAGCTTAAAATATAAGGAAAGTCTTGAGGGCTTTCCTGAGGCTTTTTCTAATGTGGATGAAGTAATAGTGGCGAAAGTTGGTTATCTAAAAGACATTCCCAGTGAAAAAAGAGTGACGGGTCCGGATTTAGTAGAGGCTTTCGGTGGAAAGGAAAAGGTGACATATGAGCCGGTAATGGAAAGAATCACCGAGAGATTGGTTAAAAATACGGACAAGGGAGATGTTGTAATTTTTATATCATCGGGCGGGCTGAGATTTTCCGAATTAGTTGAAAATACTATTAACGAACTAGAATGAACCAAAACTATCAACAAATAATTGAAAAATTGGAAGTTGGTAAGGTTAAATTTGATGAACCGATGGCAGGACACACTACGTTTAAAATCGGGGGACCGGCGGATTTATTCGTAGAAGTTGAAAATGAGGAAGAGTTGGTGGGGGTTTTGAGGGTAGTGAGGCCCACCTTCGCCAAAGCTACGGCGGGTAAAGATGTTGGGGTGCCGTATTTTATTTTGGGTGGGGGATCGAATATTTTAGTGGGAGATAAAGGGTTTAAAGGGTTAATAATAAAAGTGCAAAGTGACAGTTTAAAAACCTTGCTTCGCGGAATTTCTGCGAAATACAAAGTTTTAGTGGACGCGGGGGTTAATATGAGCAACTTGATTAACGAGTGCCTTAATAATTCTTTAACAGGATTGGAATTTATGGCGGGAATTCCCGGAACGGTCGGAGGATCAATCAGAGGAAATGCCGGAGCATGGCAGAATGGTATTAGTGAGAGTGTTAGCCGGGTGAAGGTTCTAACCGAAGATAATAAAGTAAAGTGGGTTGACAAAGAGGAATGCCAGTTTAGTTATCGGGATAGCCGATTCAAACACAACAAAGAAATTATTTTGGCGGCAGAGCTAATTTTGGAAAAAGGTGACAGCGAACAGATAACAAGATTGATAGAAGAAAATCTTAAAAAAAGGGAAGAACAGCCCAAAGAACCTTCGGCCGGTTGCGTTTTTGTTAATCCCAAACCGCTTTCTGCAGGAAAATTAATTGAGGAATGTGGTCTTAAGGGGACAAGAATTGGGAACGCACAAATTTCCGAGAAACACGCCAATTTCGTGATTAATTTAGGTGGAGCAACGGCAAAAGATGTTGTTTCGTTAATTTCACTCACGAAAGCGAAAGTGAAAGAAAAATTTAATATCGATTTAAAAGAAGAAATTGTAAGGATAGGAGAGTTTTAATTATACTCATATTATTGAATTTGCGACAAAATTAAGGTATTCGTATATTCTTAAGTTACCTTTTGAGTTGCAAATTATAGAAATTTAAGAATATGGAAAAATTTGTAATTAACGGTGGAATCCCTTTAAAAGGTGAAGTCTCCCTTTGTGGGGCCAAAAATTCAGGTTTTAAACTAATGATCGCTTCTTTATATAGTGATAAGCCATGTATAATTAAAAACTTTTCCCAAATCGGAGATATTGGTTCAACGGCAGAAATTATCAATGAGTTGGGGGGAAGGGTTGTCTTTAAAGAAAATCATATACTGGAAGTTTCTGGGGAAAATCTACAAGAACAAAAATTTTCTTCAAAGGTAGAAATGCTTTCTCGAGCATCAACATATTTTGTTGGTCCTTTGTTATACCGTTTTGGGAAAGCAATTTTACCGATTCCTGGGGGATGCAAAATTGGTCGTCGGCCGGTTGATCGTCACATTGAAGGAATAAAAGCTCTCGGGGCCGAGGTTAAGGTTTTTAATGACCATTATGGAATTCAAGGAGAACTTATAGGAGGAAGATTTAGATTTTCCAAAAACAGCCATGGAGGAACGGACGTTTTGGTTCTTGCCGCTGCAGGGGCTAAAGGAAAAACGATTTTAGAAAATGCCGCCGCTGAGCCAGAAATTGATGACCTGATTTCTTTTTTGAATAAAATTGGAGCCAAAATTAAAAGGACAGAGCCAAGAACAATCGAGATTGAAGGAGTAAAGAGTTTCAATCCGACCGAGTATAGTGTTATGCCTGACAGAAATGAAGCGGTCACTTTCGCCTGCAGCGCATTGGCAACAAAGGGGGATGTTTTTGTCCGGCAGGCTAATCCAGAAGTTTTAGATGCGTTTTTAAAAGCAGTTTTTGAAATCGGCGGTGGGTATGAAATAAAAGAGGACGGAATCAGATTTTATTACAAAGGCGACCTTATGGCCTTAAATATTGTGACGAGACCTTATCCTGGTTTTATGACTGACTGGATGGCGATGTGGATGATTTTAATGACACAAACAAAAGGTGTCTCGATTGTTCATGAAACAATTTTTGAGAACAGGTTTGCTTTTGTTTCCGGTTTACAAAAAATGGGGGCGAACATTAGGCTCTTTAATCCGGTTGTTCCCAACCCCGACGAGATCTATAATTTCAATCTCAGTGACGATAAGCCGGAATATTTCCATGCGGCCAAAGTTACGGGGCCAACAATCTTGCGGGGAACGGATCAAGAAATTACCGATGTCAGAGCTGGGGCTTCTTTAATTTTGGCTTCACTCATTGCCAGGGGAAAGAGCGAACTCAAAGGAGTTGAACACGTTGACCGTGGTTACGAAAATCTAGACGGAAGGTTAAAGTCTCTGGGGGCACAAATTGAAAGGGTAAAT
>Ga0210051_1006046_pt1 | contig 11448 bp, 12 predicted proteins | sample CryGey092014_all_FD_185464 | JGI IMG/M metagenome (GOLD analysis project Ga0210051, IMG submission 185464) | Groundwater microbial communities from aquifer - Crystal Geyser CG23_combo_of_CG06-09_8/20/14_all (SPAdes) (version 2) | ecosystem: Environmental > Aquatic > Deep subsurface > Groundwater...
CCAAAGCAACTATAAAACAAGTGAACCGGCAAAAATGGACAGAGGGTTTCAAGGGCTATTTACAATCCGAGGTTGGAATCGTGTTCTTTCTGGTTGCGCAGAAACTAAATCATCGTGGTTGAAAATTTGCGGCGCAGCATAATCCATCGAAAACGCATATTGGTTGGATACCCTACCTGAAAGACAGTAATTCGGCCACTGCTGTCGTTGAGGATGGCACTGGCGAATGGCAGGTGTCATTCAGTTTGCTGACACTGAATGGGCGGTGCCGAGTTGAGTGACCGCTTCCCCAAACTGCGATGGACAGCAGCCGACACGGAGTACTCATAGCGCCATGCTACCGCAAAGCGGCCATAGGATGCTGGCTATGACGCAAGAGGAAGCGGCTGACCGGAAAGCCAGCCGCAAACCCTTTGGTTATATCTCGGTTTGCTCGGAAATCTCCAGTGCATCGTCAACTTCGATCCCCAGATATCGCACTGTGCTTTCCAACCGCGTATGGCCTAGCAACAGTTGCACTGCCCGCAAATTATGGGTTCGCCGGTAGATCAGTGTGGCTTTTGTCCTGCGCATCGTATGCGTGCCATAGGCGGCGGGATCAAGACCAATAGAGGCAACCCACCTATGTACAATTCTGGCGTATTGCCGCGTTGAGATATGCGGAGAATTCTTCAGGCGGCTTGGAAATAAGTACTGCTCCAATTTGAGATTGGCCTTGGCAATCCATGCCGAGACCGCATTTCTGGTATCTTCCGTCAGCTCAAATTGCACAGGCCGCTGCGTCTTTCGTTGAATGACAATTGCCCGCGATAACATCTGGTTGCCGTGGGCTACATCGCGAACCCGTAGGGTAACAAGGTCGCAGCCCCGCAGCTTGCTGTCGATGGCCAGGTTAAACATTGCCAGGTCACGGATACGTTTGCTGAGTTGCAGATGGATACGAATGGCCCAGATGTCTTTCAGCTTCAGTGGTGGCTTCTGCCCGATCAGCTTGCCTTTATTCCAGGGTTCACGGGATTGAGAGATTTCCATTTCAGACTCCTTGTTGATTGAACGGAATCTGATTCTGCGGTTTGGCTTCGCTTCTGTCGGCGTCCGCTTTGGAATATTCTTACGCTATGAGTGCTGCGTGCCATAACCAGTCGCTCGCATTCTTTTCCCAAAGAAGACATCCGCTCCCACCCGTACTATTATGCATATGTGGAACAATAAATTCGGGAGGATTCAATGAATCAATTGGTTATCGAAAATATGCATTCCACACCATTATCAATAGTACAGACCGGCGGGTCTGTCTAATAACTGTTAGAGCGCATCAAGTATGGAGTCCAACATTCTGCTCGCACAATTGAGGGCGCTCGTTGAACGAGCCCCAGACCTTTCGGCCTTTTCGCCGTCATCAAAGGAACACATGATCTGGCTTGGGCAAGCACACGCGTTAGTTTCCAGATGGAACTCTATCGAAAGTATGTCGTTCAAGAGCGCGTCCGATTTTCTCCATTCCTCCCTGATGCGAGATAGCTCGATAACGCAAATCTTTGGCATCCTTCATCGCGCCATAGCTGATCTTGAACTTGACGTTCCATCAACAGCAGATTCGTCCTTTGGCGCTGGTGACGTTTACGACTTCTTCAAATCCTTAAACAAGGTGATCGCTTCCGCAGAGAAGTCCCTATTCATCATTGACCCATATCTCGATCAATCAGTATTCGATCATTACTTGGTTTCGCGTCACAAAGATGTTTCGGTCAGACTCTTGCTAAATCACAACGCAGAAAAGATTGTTGCTAGCGGCAAGATGTACACGGCCCAGCACGGGGCAGTCCTTGAGCTACGAAGGAGTACAGCCCTACACGACCGCGTCATCTTCGTTGATGATTACGTTTGCTGGGTTGTAGGCCAGTCGCTAAAAGATGCCGCGAAATCTAAACCAACGTATCTCGTTCAAGCTCCCCCTGATGTAGTCGCTGAGAAATTGAGGCACTATGAAAGCATCTGGGCCGTCGCCAATGCGCTCTAACCCTACAGTCGAGCGGGCGCTGCACGATGAAGCCGCGCCGCGCCGCGCACTTCCACGTTAGAAACCAGAGGCTCTATGTCCCCCAAAGTTTTTGTTAGTCACGCCAGCGAAGACAAAGATCGGTTTGTACTTCGGTTCGCAGAGCGCCTTCGTCAAAAAGGCATTGATGCTTGGTTAGACAAGTGGGAAATGCTCCCTGGAGATAGTCTTGTTGACAAGATATTCGAGGAAGGAATAAAGGAAGCAAAGGCTGTAATCGTCGTTTTATCAAAGTTCAGTGTAGAAAAGCCGTGGGTAAGAGAAGAACTTAACGCTGCCTTTGTTAAGAGGATCAACAACGGCAGCAAGCTTATTCCGGTTGTTATCGATGATTGCGAAGTTCCAGAAGCGCTGAAAAGCACCCTGTGGGAATCTATCGCTGATCTATCGGCTTATGACTCAAGCTTTGACCGTGTTGTTGCCTCGATCTATGGTGCCAATGACAAGCCACCCATTGGGCCGCAGCCTGAATACGTTCAGTCGTTTGTTCAAGCCATTGCCGGCTTAAACAACATTGATAGCCTCGTACTCCGTCTATCTTGCGAGGAAGTACTAAAGATCGGGGATGCTTTCGTTAATCCGGGGCGCGTCTTCTTGAAAGATGACAAACCGCTTGTCCCGGAGGAAGAACTGAAAGACTCCTTGGAAATCCTTGATAGCAATGGCTATATCAAACTGATGCGAACCATCGGCGGTGGTTTCTTCCCATACCAGATAACCACTTATGGTTTTGATGCTTACGCAAACGCTGCCATTCCCAACTATCAGGGCAAGATTGCAGCGGTAGTCTCTGCCATAGTTAATGAGAAGTTGACGAGCAACGCTGAAATTCAGGAGCGACTAAAAGAAAACAAAGTCATTGTTGACCACATCCTCAGCGTGCTTGAAAGCAATGGCCACATAAAGCAAGTAAAAATGATTGGTGGGTTATCTCAAGTTTTCAATGTATCGCCATCTCTAAAGCGAGCGCTAAGTGGTGGCTAGGTTTCTAACCCGGCGCTCAACCTCGCTCCTTTCAGTCGCTGGACGCTGCGCGATAAAGCTGCGCACCGCGGTTAGCTCTACGTTAGGCACCTGAATGAAGCTGCTGCCACTTTTTGAGGATGTTGCTGCACCGGAGCATCAGCATCCAATTTATCGCATGATCCGTGATGGCGATTACGCAGCTGAGCGGGCTGTTTTACTTGCTTGGTCTGAGGGCTTTCAGGACCGCGATGGCAAGTTTTGTCATGAGTTCCAGGTCAGCTTTGAACCCTGCTTATGGGAGTTATACCTCCACGCATATATGAAAGAACTAGGCGCGGTTGTAGATTTTTCTTTCACATCTCCAGACTTCGTTGTCAGCGGTACAGAGTCTTTCTGCGTTGAGGCCACAATTTGTGCGCCAGCTGCGGGGCAACCTGGTCCTCATGGTCATTCCATCGAAGATCTGCCTGAAGATTTGAACCGTTTCAATTCTGAAGCAACAGTTCGGATCTGCAACAGCTTCACTTCAAAGGTCAAGCGCCTACGTGAGAGGTACGCAACCCTTCCTCAGTGCGAAGGCAAACCTTTTGTGCTCGCAATAGCGTCCTTTGACAGGCCTTTTTCGCATATGGCCGCCATGCGCCCAATCATTAGTGCTTTATATGGCCTTTATCACGACGAGGAAAAAACAATCGCCTCTGGAGCGCAGAAGATGGTTAGCTACAACGTAGATGGAGTTTTGAAGAATGAAAACACGAGTATTGATGTTGGCTATTTCTGTACGCCTGAGTATTCAGATGTAAGTGCCGTGATTTTTAGTAGCCTTGCCACGTGGGGGAAAGTGAGAGCCCTCGCCGACAACCCGAACGCGCGTACAGTGTATAGAACTCTTCATCCAAATCCCGGATCACTGCACCCCATCATGCGAGTCGCAACAAAGGCCGACTATCATGAGCATCTACTTGATGGTCTATGCGTAATGCACAATCCTTTTGCTAAGCATAAGTTGGACCCCAAAGTGCTTGGTCATGAGCGATTAGCCCAAGGGTTCGTAAAACCGGATGGTGAGCTGGATTTCGTCGCACCAGATGACTTCTTGCTTATGCGCATTTTAATGTCAGTAACAGCCAAAGGCCATGCAGCAGGTGCCTAACAACACACTCAACCCAGACACACTACATGCCGCTTCGCGGCATTTCGGTCGCCGGTTAACTCCACGTTGAATGTCCACTTTCTGAAAGTTGTGATGTCCCCTTAGGGTCGGCTGCTGTCCATCGCAGTTTGGGGAAGCGGTCACTCAACTCGGCACCGCCCATTCAGTGTCAGCAAACTGAATGACACCTGCCATTCGCCAGTGCCATCCTCAACGACAGCAGTGGCCGACGATGCGACGGTCTGAATCCCTGCCTTATTTAACGCTCTAACCAACTCTTTCGGTTTGCCTGATTGAGCGCAAGCTGGCGCCGGACATGCTGTTCGGCACTTGATTTGATTACAAGCTGCGCGACATGTCGCCGCGCAGGAATCCTGCCAGCGGCTGGTCTATTCCTTTTCCCAGCGCAATCACTTTGAACAGCTCGCCCATTTCGGCCGGGTGGGTGAGTTTTTGCAGTTGCGCGGCAAGCGGAGCGTAGGCGCGGGTGTCCTGCGGCGAGACGGCTTTGAGGAAATCCGTGACGCCGTTGTTGATCAGGAAGTGCGCCTGTGAGGTGTAGCCGAGAAAGTGCGCGCCGTGGTCGATGGCGGTCTCGGCAATGGCGGTGAAGTCCACATGCGAGGTGATGTCCTGCAGGCCGGGCAGATAGAACGGATCGGCGTGCGCATGGTGGCGGTAGTGGCACATCAGCGTGCCACGATTGCGCTGCGGGTGGTAGTACTCGCCCGCGCCAAAGCCGTAGTCGATGAAAATCATCGCGCCTTTGTCCAGGCGCTCGCACAGGCTGGCGATGAGGCCGCGCGCGGCGAGCGATATTTCGCTTAGATAGTCGTCGGGGACGCGCCGGCTTTTCGCAAATTCGAGCAGTGCCGGGTGGCGCGGCAGGCGATCACGCCAGATGAAGCGTGTGCCTTCCAGCGCCACGCCGCGCTCGGTGATCGCGGGTTCAGTGGGGGGGGCGGCTTGGCCGGCGCCGGGCGGGAGCAGATGAGCGGCCGGATCGGAATCGGCGTCGAGGCGCCAATGCAGCAGATGCACCGGCAGGGCATCCAGTACTTCGTTGGCGATGACCGCGCCGGAGAAATTCTCCGGCAGCGCATCCAGCCAGTGCACGCGGTCGGCGAGGTGCGGCGCTTTTTCACGCAGCAGGGCTTGCTGGCGCTGGCGCAGGTCGGCGCTGACTTCCAGTATCGAATAACTTTCCGGCAGGGTGCCGCGCGCGGCCAGTTGCGTGAGGATGTCCAGTGCCAGTTTGCCGCTGCCCGCGCCGAGCTCGAGGATGTGCGGCGCGCTGGCCCGCATCACTTCGATTAGCTGGTTGGCCAGTGCGCGCCCGAACAGCGCGGATAGCTCGGGGGCGGTGGTGAAATCACCCGCCTCGCCGAATTTGCGCGCGCCTGCCGTGTAGTAACCCAGCCCCGGCGCGTACAACGCCAGCTCCATGAAACGCGAGAACGGGATCCAGCCGCCTTGGCTGCGAATGTCCCGGCGGATCAGTTCGCACAGTTGTGCGCTGTGGGTAAGTGCATCGGCGGAGGGGGCGGGCAGTTGGGCGGGCATGGTCAGGTATAATTTGGCAGTTGCGCGAGTTTAGAGGGGAATGTGATGCAAGGCAAAACAGTGTTGGTGACGGGCGGTGCGAAGCGCGTCGGCGCGGCGATCTGTCGCCGTCTGCACGCGGCGGGCGCGAATGTCGCGATTCATTTTCGCAGCTCGGCTTATGAAGCGTTTTCACTGCGGGGCGAGCTGAACGATTTGCGCGAAGATTCCACGTTTTGCGTGCAGGCCGACTTGCTTGAACCGGCCAACCTGCCGCGCATGGTGGCGGAGGTAGTGGAACATTTCGGGCAGATTGATGCGCTGGTGAACAATGCGTCGAGTTTTTACGCCACGCCGCTGGCCGGAATCGATGCGGCGCAATGGAACGATCTGGTCGGTACCAATTTGCGCGCGCCGCTGTTGCTGGCGCAGGCGGCCGCACCGGAGTTGCGCCGCCGCCACGGCGCGATCGTCAACATCGTTGATATCCATGCCGAGCGCCCGATGCATGGCCATCTGCTGTATAGCGTGGCCAAGGCCGGCCTGACCGCGCTGACCAAAGGGCTGGCGCAGGAACTGGCACCGCAGGTGCGCGTGAACGCGGTGGCGCCCGGTGTCATCATCTGGCCCGAAGGCGAAGCGTGGAATGATGAAGAAACGCGGCGCAAGATCGTGGCGCACACCCTGCTCAAGCGCGAAGGCGAGCCGGACGATATTGCGCGCACCGTGAAGTTTCTGATCGCCGATGCGCCCTATATTACCGGCCAGGTCATCGCGGTGGACGGCGGGCGCAGCGTCAACCTTTAACAACCAATAAACCTCTCGACAGAGACGCGTAGAAAACCCCGGCAGAAACACACGAGGGTCTGGTCTTTCTCGGTGTCTCGGGGGAAAATTGTTTCGAATTTAAAATGAACGGCATCCGACCCATCCATTTCGAGCATCATTCGTCCAATTTCAACCGCCTCAAGGGCCGTCTGGAAAGTCAGGTCGGCAAGGCCATCGGCGATTTCAACATGATTGAGGACGGCGACACCGTGATGGTGTGCCTGTCCGGCGGCAAGGATTCCTACACCCTGCTCGACATTCTTCTCACCCTGCAGAAACGCGCGCCAATCGATTTTAAAATCGTGGCGATGAACCTCGACCAGAAGCAGCCGGGATTTCCGGAAACCGTGCTGCCGAATTATTTGCAGAAACTCGGCGTCGGGTTCCACATCGAGACACAGGACACCTATTCCATCGTCAAGGAAAAAATTCCAGAGGGAAAGACGACCTGCTCGCTCTGTTCGCGCCTGCGGCGCGGCATCATTTACCGGGTGGCAGGAGAGCTGGGCGCAAACAAGATTGCGCTGGGGCACCACCGCGACGACATGATCGAGACTCTGTTCCTGAATATGTTTTTCGGCGGCAAGTTGAAGGCGATGCCGCCCAAGCTGGTCACCGACAAGGGTGACCACATCGTAATCCGCCCGCTGGCGTATTGCGCCGAGAAAGACATCGCCCGTTACGCGCGCGGCATGGAGTTCCCCATCATCCCGTGCAATCTGTGCGGCTCGCAGGAAAACCTGCAGCGGCAGAATATCAAGGAGATGCTCACCGCGTGGGAGCGCCAGTATCCGGGACGAAGCCAGACCATCTTCACCGCCATGCAGAACATCAAGCCGTCGCATCTGCTCGATGCGGGCTTGTTCGACTTCAGAAATCTGCAATTGGGAACAGCGGTGGACGAAGGGGACGTGGCGTTCGACTGACAGGTTTTTTGCCTGTGCGGGTCGGACTTCAGTCAGCGCTTCCTGCCGGGTTAAAACCCGACCCACAACGATTACGCGGGGTTCACCGCCACCTTGAAGATCACCTTGCGCACCTGCCCGTTGCCAACCAGCGGCGCGTGCGCATCCTCCGGAAAGAAGATGCAGAAATAATCGGGCGGCACGGCGATCCAGGAGGCGGGCGCGTCGTGGAAGAAACGGATGTCTTTCTCCGTGCTGTGCTCGCTCATCGGATTGTGGCAATCCGCCAGCGGCTTCCAGCCCATCGTCTCGTCGCCTTCCAGTACCAGCTGAATGTCGATGTATTGGCGATGCGCCTCCAGCCGCGCCATTTCTTTTGTCTTGCCCGGAACCTGTTCCACGATGGCAATCAGATCTTCGCCGGCGATGGTGTGGCGTCCCGGCGCGAGGGCGATCAAGTCGGTGGCGCGAATGTAGTCGAATGCGCGCTGGAACAGCGGGTGCAGCACGGCGTAGTGTTGGGCTTGGGATAGGTTGGCGAGAATCATTTTTGATGCGGCAGCATGAGGTTCAGGGTGTTGTCATGTTTGATGTGATGATGGTACAGGGCGGCCAACACATGGATGCCGATCAGGTAATACCCGGCGGTGCCGATCCATTCGTGCACTTCCTTGATCTGCTTGGACAGCTCTTTGTCAGTGCCGATCAGCGCGGGCAGTTCCAGGCCGAAGAACGGGATCGGCTTGCCGGCGGCGCTAAGCATGAGCCAGCCCAGAATCGGCATGACGACCATGAGGGCGTAAAGCGTCAGGTGCATGAGTTTTGCCGCGCGTTTTTGCCATGCGGGCGGCGCGGGCACGATGACCGGAGTCTGTCCGGAGAAGCTGGCGGCAATGCGCAACCAGATCAATATAAACACCAGCAGCCCCAGCGTGAAGTGCCAAGCCTTCAGCATATCGCGCGGCTCGCTGCCTTTGTCGAACAGTTCGCGCAACTCGATGCAGCTATACACGGCGATGAACAAAAGCAGCATCAGCCAGTGCAGGCCGATGGAAAGTGATCCGTAGCGGACGGGGGTGTTGTGCCAATTCATGTTTTGTCTCCTGCTTGGTGGTAGAAGGCGGCTCGGTGGACACGCAAAATCCCCCGCAGTTCGGAGAATTTCAAATAAACCGCGCCACCATGCCGTTTGCCAATTCGCCCTGTAATGGAATCTGCACGCGATGGCCGCTGCCGGGGGCAATGGTGACTGCTTTTCCATCGAGGTTCTTCATCTCTTTCAATTCGACGATGTGATTGCCGGACGGGTGGATGATTTCCAGTTTGTCGCCGACCGAGAATTTGTTTTTCACCTCAATCTCGGCCATGCCATTGGCACAGGCCACGATGTCGCCAACATATTGCTGGCGGAAACTTTCCGAGTGGCCGCGCAGGTAGTTCTGCTGTTCGTGGGTATGGTGGCGTTCATAGAAGCCGTCGGTGTAGCCGCGGCTGGCCAGCGCATCCAGCGCGCCAAGCAACTCCAGATTGAAGGGCCGACCTTTCATGGCGTCGTCGATGGCCTGGCGGTAGACCTGCGCGGTGCGCGCCACGTAGTAGATGGATTTGGTGCGGCCTTCCACTTTCAGCGAGTCGATGCCGATCTTCACCAGCCGCTCGACGTGCTCGACTGCGCGCAGATCCTTCGAATTCATGATGTAAGTGCCGTGCTCGTCTTCCAGCACCGGCATCAGTTCGCCCGGATGATCCTGGCGCGAGATGACGTAAACCTTGTCTGCCTCGGGATGGCGCGGCTGCGCGCCGCAATCGGACAGCGGGCTTTCGCTCAAGGCCTTGTCGAAATCGAAATCGATTTTCTGGATGTCACCCGTGCCGTCCTCGATCGCGTTATCCACTTTGTAATCCCAGCGGCAGGAGTTGGTGCAGGTGCCCTGGTTGGCGTCGCGGTGGTTGAAGTAGCCGGACAGCAGGCAACGGCCGGAATAGGCGATGCACAGCGCGCCGTGGATGAATACCTCGAGTTCGATATCCGGGCATTGCTGGCGGATTTCCTCGATCTCGTCCAGTGACAGTTCGCGCGACAGGATGACGCGGGTGAGTCCCAGCGATTGCCAGAACTTCACCGCCGCGAAATTCACCGTATTGGCCTGCACCGAAAGATGAATCGGCATCTCCGGCCAGCGTTCGCGCACCATCGCAATCAGGCCGGGGTCGGCCATAATCAGCGCATCCGGCTGCATCGCGATGACCGGTGCCATGTCCGCCATATAGGTTTTCACCTTGGCGTTGTGCGGCATCAGGTTGCTGGCGACGAACAATTTCTTGTCCAGCGCGTGCGCTTCCCGAATGCCGGTCCGCAACCCATCCAGGGTGAATTCGTTATTGCGCGCGCGCAGCGAGTAACGCGGCTGCCCGGCATACACCGCATCCGCGCCGAAGGCGTAGGCGGTGCGCATCTTGGCCAGCGTGCCGGCGGGGAGGAGGAGTTCGGGAGTTTTCATTTCAGAACCTTACCCGCAGATTACACAGATTCACGCAGATTAAAATTGCGGAAGATACCAAAATCCGGCCAAGAGTTTTCATTGTTTCCAAATCTGCGTCAATCTGCGCAAGACATGCTTTTACCCGCGATAGCCCAGCCGCTTCAGGATTTCCATCGAAGCAGTCGCCTGATTCAGCGTGTAAAAATGCAGCCCCGGTGCGCCCCCGGCGATGAGTTTTTCGCACAGCCGGGTGACGACATCGAGACCGAAGTTTTGTATGGATTCCGCATCGTCGCCGTAGCCTTCCATGGTCTTGCGCATCCAGCGCGGAATCTCGGCACCGCAGGTGTCGGAAAAGCGCGCGAGCTGCGAGAAGCGCACGATGGGCATGATGCCGGGCACGATGGGGGCGGTGACGCCGAGCTTGCGGGTCTCATCGACGAAGCGGAAGTAGGCATCGGCGTTGTAGAAATATTGGGTGATCGCCGAGTTGGCGCCGGCGTTGATCTTGCGCTTGAAGTTGAGCATGTCTTCGCGCGCCGAGTTCGCCTGCGGATGGAACTCGGGATAGGCCGCGACCTCGATGTGAAAGTGCTCGCCGGTCTGTGAGCGGATGAACGACACCAGTTCGTTGGCGTAATGAAATTCGCCGATGCTGGCCATGCCGGAAGGCAGGTCGCCGCGCAAGGCGACGATGCGTTTGATTCCCATGCTTTTGTAAGTGGCCAACAGCGCGCCGATGTTTTCGCGCGTCGCGCCGACGCAGGACAGATGCGGGGCCGCGTTGCGGCTTTCAGCGTGAATCAGCTTGATGGTGTCCAGCGTGCGGTCCTGGGTGGAACCGCCCGCGCCGAAGGTGCAGGAGAAGAATTCCGGCTTGAGCGCGACCAGACGTTGGCGCACGGCAGTCAGCTTTTCCGCTCCCTCCGGCGTCTGCGGCGGATAAAACTCGAAACTAATCGGGATCAATGTGTTGCCCATTTTTTCTCACCAGAAGTTGAGCGGCGGCTGCGGACAGCGCCCAGGAAAAAATACTGTACAGAACTGCGCCCAGCACACCGGGCCAGAAACCGTCCACCACGAAGCCGCGCAGGATGGAACCGGCGAACCAGAACATCAGGCCGTTGATGATGAAAATGAACAGGCCCAGCGTGACAACAGTGGCCGGCAGCGTCAGCACCAGAAAGACGGGGCGGATCAGCGTGTTGACCAGGCCGAGGACGAAGGCCGCGATGAAAGCGGCAGCGAACCCGTCCACATGGATGCCCGGCACGAAGCTCGCCACGGCGATCAGTGCCAGCGAATTCAAGGTCCAGATGAGTAGCAGTCGTATCAGCATGTCGTTGAGTGTACCAAGTACCACCTTATCATTTCCGCACAGGCGTGTAGATACTGTTATCCCAGTCAACACCCATGCAACGCCGGATCAAACATTTTTCCTGACTTAAGGACTCCGAACGCAACATGAATGAGTTTACGCATCATCGCACCGATAATGAGCTTGGGCGGTTT
>Ga0210051_1006049_pt1 | contig 11446 bp, 8 predicted proteins | sample CryGey092014_all_FD_185464 | JGI IMG/M metagenome (GOLD analysis project Ga0210051, IMG submission 185464) | Groundwater microbial communities from aquifer - Crystal Geyser CG23_combo_of_CG06-09_8/20/14_all (SPAdes) (version 2) | ecosystem: Environmental > Aquatic > Deep subsurface > Groundwater ...
CCCACACGGTATGCTGGAAAGAGCATGCGTCGCTGTTTGTTTTTATTAGGTTTCTTTTTTGTTTTTTTCTTTCTTTTCGTGCCGCGCGCCTATGCGGAGGTTTGTTACGCGGCCCGCAATATTGCCCAGTTTGCGTGTATCGATGGTGAACAGGAATGTATAGCACCATACCAAGCGTGCGCCGGAGATCCAAGCCGTGATTGTGACCATTGTGACGCAGACGGTGTCTATTATTTTACGGGTGTGGGACCGTGTAAGGCTTTTTGTGGCGGTTGGGAAACAGCAAAGACGTGTGCGTCGACCGGATCGTATCTTTTTGCCTGCAGCGCGCCGCCGGATTGCGCGGCGCATCCCAATATTACCACCTGCAATAGCGGTCTCGAGCCGGGCACGTGTACCACAAACACGGAGCAATGGGAATATGGCTGTTGGGGGCCGGGCGAAGGGGCTCCCACATCAACCCCCGCACCCGGTAATTGCCCCAATGGAATTTGCGACACAAGTGAAGATCCCTGCAGTTGCTCTGCCGACTGCGGCGAGTGTTCCGTTATATTGCCCACTGCTACCCCGGACCCAAATTTTCCTACCCCCACTCCCACGCCGGGTGCCACCCCCACTCCCACGCCGGTGCCAGGCTCGATCCGCGCGCGGGCGATGCAGGTTTCCGCATCCGATACGTCCTGTACGGCGGTACGCGCTTCCGGCACCGGAATTGACGGCACCGTTCACCAGTTTACCCCGTCTTCGGATTCCAATCCCGCCCCGCTGGCCCAGAGCGGGAGTTCAGTGGAAACCTGTGAGGTCTTTTCTCTCAATTCAGATCAGCCATTCGATTGTTTCTTGCGTGGCCTGTGAAAGGTCCGAGAACACGCCCCGACGCGCGGGGGGCAGCATGTCCGCCAGGATGTACATCGCCTCGGCCGTCATCTTCGTCAGTTCGGCCCGGTCATCCCGCCCCAGTCCGGGCTTGAAGCGGAACGGGCGGCCGAAAAGCAGGCTCACGCCCGGCTCCTTCCAACGGCGGCTGAAAGGCAGCGCCGGCAGGCCTCTTGTCCCGTCCACCGAGATGGGCAACAGCGGCGCGCCGGTCTGGACGGCAAGGTATGCCATGCCGTCCTTGGCCTCCAGCAGCGCCGGTCGGCGCGTCCCCTCCGGCGCGATCCACAGGATCTCGCCCGCTTCCAGCACTTGTAAACAAGCCCGCAGGGCGCGCCGGTCCACCTCGCCGCGCTGCACCGAGATGACGTTCCACAGGCGCGGGAAAATCCCAACCACGGGATAAGCGTAGGCCTCCACCTTCGCCAGCGGCACGATGTTGCGCGGCACGGCGTGGATGATCAGGATCGGGTCAATGAACGCGATGTGGTTACTATAAAGGATCAGCGGCCCGCTCGCGGGGATATTTTCAACGCCCTCGATCTTATCCACTTTGACAATCGTCGCCACCAGGATGCGCATCACAACGCGTAGGAAGCGGCGCATCGGCTCATAACGGGCATGATGGTAGCCAATTGCGCTACCATGATGGTAGCCAATTGCGCTACCATGATGGTAGCCGACTGCGCTACCATGTTCATAAGCCAATGATTTCTCAGTCATCGTTCACCTCGTGGTAGCCGCAGGCTACCATCCACATACGAATAAACTCCTCGGTATTCAGGAGGTAGTTGACGCGCTAACACTTCCATGATCAGACGCGTGGCCTCCCGCAGCGCGCCTTGACGATTGGCCTGCCCCGGCAAAATGAACGCTTTTCCCACCCTCAGCGTGACCGGAGTCCGGCGCAGCCGCTTCATATTCCCATAAAGACGGGCGTTCTGCGTGCCGGTGATCGTGACCGGCACGAGCGGGACGCCGGCTTTGATCGCCAAAAAAGCCGCGCCTTCCGTCCCCTCTTCCAGGCCTCCGCTGAGGCTTTCGCGTCCCTCCGGCGCCACGCCGACGAATTTACCGGCCCGCAGGCCCTCCAGCGCGGCCCGGATCGCCCGGCGGTCCGGCTGGCCGCGATGCACCCAGATAACCCCATAAGCGTGCATGAGCGCGCCAAGCACAGGAAAGTTGTACAGCTCGATCTTCGCCAGGGCTTCCGGGAAGATTGGCAAAAACGCGAGCATGATCAGCGCATCCGCATCACCGAGGTGGTTCATCACAACCAACGCCGGGCCCTTCTTGGGAAAATTCTCCAGGCCGGATACTTCCGTGCGCGTAAAACAAAAAACCAGGAAACGCACCAGTCCCTTCAGCAGCCTGCGTGCCAGCCGCCGCGCCGGGGTCAGGACGGGCAAACGGGTCAGCTCGGGCCGCCAGACCTCACTGACCGGTTTATCCCCGTAGTTAGAGCCTATCCGGATAACCGGCTCCCGGCGGCGTCCCCGCCGCCGAGGACGGCGGCTGGAGCGTTTTTTGGATACCTCACTGACCGGCTTGTCCCCGTAGTTTGGGGGCTTGGGCGGGAGAGATGGCGCTATCGGCATATACGCCTCGATATTCCTCCGGCAACAAACCGGCGATGTGCGACATCACCAGATCGGCGTTGCGCTGGCGCGCCGCGCGCCGCTCGGCGCCCTTCCCCTCAACGGGCGGCAGGCGGATCGGCTTACCGATGCGCATCTCCAGCGGCGGACGGTTGCCTTTCGAAGCTTTTTGCCGGAAATCATCCGTCGTGCCGAGAATGCCGACCGGGATAACCGGTACGCCCGTCTCTTCGACGATATACGCCACGCCGGGCTTGGCGCGCCTCATGCCCGGCGCGTGCGAACGCCCTCCCTCCGGGGCGATCAGCAGGGGCTTGCCAGAGCGGATAACGGACAGCACCGTATCCAGCGATTGACGATCGTACTCACCGCGGTGAACGGGGATGCCTCCATAGAGGCGCACCAGCACGTTCTGGCCGGGCCTGTGCCAGATATCCACCGCGCCCATCGATTCGAGCATCTCGGGCCAGAACGAGAGCATAAAGGGCGGGTCGAAAAGCGAAACGTGGTTCATCACAGCCACGTAGGGCTGGCCATAAGAGATGTTTTCCTTGCCAATCATTTCGACCGGCGCGAGGATATGGAACAGGGCGCGCAGCGCGCCCTTCAGCACAGGACGAACCAGCACCCGCCAAAACGCCACGCGATACGTTTTCACTTGCATGGTGACTCCTCTTTAGTCGCCATTAGCGCGACCACTTTGGTCGCCAATAGCGCGACCACTTTGGCGAAGGCTTCGTCAGCATTCAAATGATCGGAATCAACGATGACGGCATCCCGGGCGGCTTGCAGCGGCGAGTGGGCGCGGGTGGAATCGATCTTGTCTCGTTTACGCACCCCAGCCAGGATTTCCTTATAGTCGGCTTTTCCGCCGCGCGCGATGATCTCGTCGTAACGACGGCGGGCGCGCTGTTCGGCGGAAGCATCCAGGTAGATTTTCAAATCCGCTTCGGGCAGGACGACGGTGCCGATATCGCGTCCGACCATGACGACGCGTCCGCGCAGGCCGATGCGCCGCTGCTGGGAAGCCAGCGCCTGGCGCACTCCTTTATAGGCCGAGACCTGCGAAACGTTGGCATCCACCTCGGGGCGGCGCGTCTCCCAAGTGATGTCTGTCAACCCCACAACGACATCACATGTGCGGCCATCTGCTTTGGAGGGTGGGCGCACATCAATCAACACACTTTCGGCCAGCGCGGTGACGCCGATTTCATCGTTCACATCCACACCACCTTTTAGCGCCAGCCAGGTCACAGCGCGGTACATGACGCCGGTATCGAAAAATAAATAGCCGAGCGCCTCGGCCAGCCGGTGACCGAGTGTGGTTTTGCCCGATGCTGCCGGGCCGTCTATGGCGATGATGGAGGGTTTAGGCATTCTCAATTTACGATTTACGATTGACGATTGCGAGATTAGAGAGTAGAGAGTAGAGAGTAGAGAATAGAGAATAGAGAATAGAGATTCGTAACAATTACTCGAATCCTGCCTCACGTTTTACATCTCACGTTTTACGTCTCACGTTTTACGTCTCACGTTTCACGCATCACGCATCACGGCGAAGATGTTGCTTCATTACCGAGAAACAAATCATCCCGCGCCCACAGCACGATGCTTTCCGTCTGCTGGGACATTTGGCGATAGACGAACCAGCGCAGCCATTCTTCGGGCAGGGCCTCATCCCAGGCCAAGGTCTGGTACCAGACGAAATCCTCGCCGCGGTAGGCGGCGCCCAGGTTCAACTCCACGCCCTGGGGAGCGATGACCAGCGCCGGGGAATCAGCCGGCGAAAGCGCGTCCGCCTCTTTGACCTCCCAATCGCGCAGCAGCCAGCGCAAGGCGGGCGAATCCACGCCGACAATCGTTACCGGCAGGGACGCGACATGTCCCTTGTTCCAGTCGGAGAGATCATCCATTGTTTTTTGCAACAGATCGGCTTGGGCTGTCTGAGGCGAGGGCGACCAAAGCTCGGCGGTGAGCGGCTGGCGCAGGCCGGCCGCGCCCGTAGCCGCGCCGAGTGTGAACGCCACCAGAAACGCCGCGCCGCCCCAGGCTGCTCCCAGGCGCGCAACTTCTGTAGACCAGCCAAAGGCGACAAGGGTCAAGCTCAACCCCAAAATGAGCAGCGCGCCCAACAGGACCAAGAAACGCGTCTGCGCGACCTGAGGAACAAACGTCTGCCCACTCACAGCAGCCAGGTTCAGCCAGACGAAGACCAGGATCGAGGCCGTCAGGGCCGTCACGCCGGCCAGTTCCCATCCGCCGACGCCTTCCATCCAGGTGTGGCGGCCGAGTTCGAGCGCGGCCAGCGCCCAGAGCGGGAGGAGCGCCCAGGCCAGGTCCGCGACCTGCCGCGCCGGGTAGGCCAGCGTCAGGAGCAGGGCGACCACCGCCCATAAGCCCAAGCTGATCACCAGGCAGTCTTTGCGCAGGAGGCCGCGCACGAGCGCGACGAGGCCAAAGATGAGCGCCATTAACTGATAGGCAGCCAGCGCGGTGAGCAGGTGCGCGGCGCGCACGCCTGAAAGCGTCCACCAGCCCTTGAAATACGCCAGGATGGAGACGACGAAGGCGCTCAATCCGTTGGGCGCAAGGAGGAAAAGGCTGCCGCCCAGGAGTAAGGCGCCGAGGAGGTAGACGAGGGCGGGTTTCCAGTGTTCAGTGAGCAGAGACCAGTGTTCAGTGAACAGTGATGAGTAATGAGTGATGAGTGATAAGTGCTGCGTGTTGCGTGATTCGTGAGGTGTTGGAGGATGGGTATCCTCTTCGGTAGAGGAGGATGGGCATTTGGTGTTGAGGGCGCGGGTGAGGAGTAGCGCCAGGGCGAGGCTGACCAGCCCGAACCAGGCGGATGAGCCGGAAAGCAGCGCCAGCCCGCCGAAGATGCCTGCCAGCGGAAGGCGTTCCTCGCGTCCCATCGCCCAGGCTAGAACGAGAAATGAGATTGCCAGGATCGAACTGCCAGCCGTGCGCGAGAGGGCCAGCAAGCCAGGCTCGAAAGTCAGCGCAAAGGCCAGGATGAGCGCCGCGGCGCGGCCGAGGCGGTCGCGAAAGAAGAATGGCGCTAGAACCAGAACACTGCCAGCCAAAGCCGGCCAGAAGCGCGCCAGGAAATTGCCAGCGCCGAAGATGAAAAACAGGACCGAAGTCAGCAGCACGTAAGCGGGATTCGGCCCGACACTTGCACCTGCTGCAAGTGCAGGTGTGGCCGGGTGTGCGCCGCGCGCGACCTGCAACGCCTGGAGCGCCCAACCCGCCTCGAAATCCGAGAGCGGCAGCGCGCCGAGGTGCAGGAAGCGAAGGGTCAGCGCCAGGGCAAAGGCGAGGGCGTAGAGAATATGTTCGAGGGTGAGGCGGTAGTTGGTCATGGGTGTATTTTACATGGATTCCAAAGAAACTCCGTCAACGAATATCCAACGAATAACCGAATGAGCATCAACACACCGAGGCATTTGCTTATTCGTTGGGGTTGTGGTGAGTTACGGCACTTCATAGATCGTTACATTGCCATTTTGATAGACCGGATGGAGGAAGCGTTGGAACTTCGTTTCGTTTACACGGTAGGCAACGCGCTCCAGCGTGCCGACGTAGACATAGCGGACCTGGTACTGGCTCAGGACGGCCTGGGCTGTGTTCCAGTCACTGGTTTCGTACAGGCGTTGGATGTCGTCCATGCGCGTGCCCTGCTCAGTGTAACCGCCGCGCCACTGGCCCTCGTGCATCGGCCAGCCAAGCACGGTGGGCAGACCGGTGTAAGTCGAAATATGGGCATAGTCGGAGTAACTGGCGTCCGGCGTGGTAGCCTCGACGATCACGCCGTAGGGCGCCGTTTGCAGCCAGCGGATGGCATCAGCGTCCGCCGGGTATTCGCGTTCGAGGTGCGCGGCGCCGTCCAGTGTCCAACCGAAGGGCGGATTAAAGTCGTTGGTTTTGGTCAGCAGGCTGAGGGTCGGGTAAGTGAGCGCCGCGAAGAGCAGAAGCACCAGCCCGATATTGTATAATCCGTTCCAGAGGCGGCGCAGATTCGTCAACATCAGCGCGACGCCAAAAGCGGCCGCCAGGCTCCACAGCGTCCAGGCTTGATAGTAGAACTTGAAGATGGTGTTCATGCGCCAGCCGAACTGGTCGCGCAGGTAGACGAATTCGGGGGCGAGGACGAGGAGGGAGGCGAGGAGGATGAGCAGGAGAACGAATGGCTGATGGCTGATGGCTGATGGCTGATGGAAGTTGGCTTCATCGGTCGCCAGCCTTTTGGCATTGGTTTTCACCAAAAATGCGATTGCAAGCGCCAACAACGCCAACAAGGTTAACAAACCACCAGCATAGGATAACCGCTTGAGATTCGCGCTTGCGAAAAAGGTGCGTGCAGTGGTCGCGCCCTGGGATTGTAAAAACGAGGCGGCAAATTCAGGGAGGCGCAGCTCGGCGAACCATCCCATCGCCCAGGAAAAAAGCCACAGGAAAAATACCAGGCCAAGCGCCAGGCCGATCCCCCAGAGCCAGTTGGCCGGGCGTCTCTCTCCCCGCCAAAAGTAGAAAAGCAAGGCAAAGATCGGAACGAGCAGCGCACCAAACATGACCCACAGGTGCGCGCCGCGCGTCGGGTAGATCAGGTTGGGCAGGATGCCGCCGGCCTGCGAGGAAAAGCTGACGTAAAACGGCAAATAGAGCAAGAGCGCCAGAACGCCAAGCGGCAGGCCGAGGGCGAAGAAATCTTCGAGTCGCTCCCAGCTCCAGCCGCGCTCACGGAGGCGCGCCAGCACGTACGCGCCCATTATCAAGGCGGTGTAGGCCAGGATATCCCAGGTGTTGAGGAAGGCCAGTCCGCCCAGGATGATGGCTGTGACGAAGAAGCCGCTGCGATTGATGAAGAGGCGCAAACCGAAGAGACTCGTCTCGCCGCGCCAGCCGCCCAGGAAGAGATTGAGCGCGGCGGCAATCGCCAGCAGGCCAAAGGGCATGGCCAGCACGTGGGGGTGCAAGTCGCCCAGCAAATAGGAGAAGAAGGGAAACTCGTCAATGATCTCGTGCCAGACGCCAGCCAGGTCGTAATCCTGCAACACGCGCGAGGCGCGCCACCACCAAAGGTAACGATCCGGGATCCAGCCGAGAGGCTGCGCGGGCAGCAGGGACAGGTCTTTGATATCCAGCCAGGTCCAGAAGTTGAAGGTCGAAGAGCCTGCCCTGAGCTTGTCGAAGGGTCGAAGGTCGGAAGGTTGAGCAGAAGGCCAGAAGATGCCGCGTTGATGAAGAACTTCAAGGAAGCCCTCGAGGTTGGAGACGAGGAGGAGGAAAAGGGGGCCGAGGAAGGCAGTAATCAGTGATCCGTGATCAGTGATCAGTGATGAGTGACGAGTGACGAGTGACGTGGAACGTGAAACGTGATACGTGATACGTGATACGTGATACGTGGAACGTTCAGCCAGCAGGTTGTAGAGCAGCCCGTACGCGCCGATGGCGCTCAAGGCGAAGAGCAGGGCGAGCATCAGGTTGAAGGCCACGCTGCCCAGCACACCGGTCAATTTGGCCAGCATGGCCGTCATCACGTAGCCGAAGTAATAGTACGAAATGGCATAACCGGAAAGCCAGGGATCGCTCGGTGGGAAGGTCGGCGAGCGCAGGATGGCGTTGATGAAAGCCAGTTCCATCGGCTTTTCGGCGCCGCTGATCTCCGGGTTGGCGGCTCGGACGGCAGCCCAAAAGGCAAAGGCAAGCAGGAAGAGGAATTCGGTGGTGAAGATCAGGCGAAGGTTGGATTTCAACCAGGTGACGAGTGAGGAGTGAGGAGTGAGGAGTGACGAGTGACGAGTGACGAGTGGCGAGGGGCGAGGGGCGAGGGAGGGTTGATCGTCGGCGGTTTGTTGGTCGCGGGATGTTCTCCAAAAGGCCCAGGCGCTCAGACCCGCCAGGATCAGCAATGCCAGGATCAATCCGCTGAGGTTATTCGGCAAAACCCCCAGCGAAGCCAGCAGCCAGAAGATGTAGCCCCACAGCAACAGTCCCAGCGCCCGCGAAAGGCTGTAGCCGCGATCAGCCAGGGCCGGAAAGAGGCGGTAGGCCAGGGGAAAAGTCAGCAGGCCGATAAATGAGACAGCGAGATACCAGGAGAAAAATGAGAGCATAGGAAATCAGCCTAGATCACAGCACTTTCACCATTCGTTGATAACCGCGTTCTCCGCAGCGCTGCTGCACGCGGGAGTAAGCCACCGTCTCCACGATGCGGTATCCCAAACGCAGATAGAGCTGGCGGGCAGCGTCATTATGCAACGCCACGATCAGGGAGCACTTTCTCAAGCCATGCCCGGCCGCCCGTTGCTCCGCAAACGCCAACAGGCGCGTGCCGATCCCCTGTCCCTGGAATTGAGGCAAAACAGCCAGGTCGCTGACATAGTATTCATCCCTTTCAGCCTCCCGACCTCCGGCCAGCGGCAAGAGGCGTACCAAGAGGCGCAGCACCTCGCCCAGACCCAGGATTCTAAGCATCGGCCTTCCCGTGAGGAGATCCAGGCGGGTCATGATTTTCGCAGGATGAGCCAGCAGTAGCCCGGCGATGTTCCCATTTTTCTCGGCGATAAAAGCATGTTCTTGACCAAAGCGGTTACTCCCGGCGATAAACAATCGTTCCAGCACATCCAGCGTTTTGGCCGGGTTGCCATTTCCAAAAGTATATTCGCCAAAGCGGCCCAACGCCAGGTGCATCAGCCTGGCGGCCAGTTTCGCATCCTCCGGCCGAGCTGGGCGAACGATCAAATTATGTTCCATTTCAATCCCTATTTACAATGTCGGCAGCACGAACAGGCCATCCGGACCAGGCTCGAAATCCATGACTTCGACAACAGCCTCCAGATTGATCGGCCCGTAAACGTGAGGGAACAGTTCATCCGGCCGATCCGCCCCCGGCTCCCAGCGGACCTCGGGCCTGAGTCGGCGCAGGTCAACGACCAGCAGCACCAGTCCGCGCTGACCGGCGAAGAGCGCATTGGCAACGCGCAGTACCTGCTCGCGCGTCGAGCAATGGATGAAGCCCTCGCTCGCCAGCGTGTCGGCGGCGTAACTGCCCGAGTTTTGCGCGGCAAGCCAGGAGGTCCGGGAGGTGATGTGGAGGATGTAAGACATGTTTGCATCTCAATTATTACGTTTTACGTTTCACGTTTCACGCATCACAGAACACGTAAAGCGTAATGCGTAAAACGTAATCTATGGCAACACCTCATACACAACCGTCTCCCCATCGCGGTAGGCTTCCTGCCACAGCTCGCCGTTATAGGCATCGAATTTTATCAAACCTTCGCCGATATATTCGGCGCGTTCCAGTTGCCCAACGATGATGTAGCGGACATTGTACTTCCTCAAGAAGGCCTGCGCCGCGGCTGGGTCGCTGGTGGTGTAGAAAGTGGTGATCTCGCCGATGCGATCCCAGACCTGGTTGGACATCAGGGCGCGCTGCTGGCGCTGGTGCCAGTTCCAACCGACCACGCCCGGCAGGCCGGTGTAGATCGTGAAGCGCGAGCACCAACGGTATTCGGGGCAATTGGCCTCCACGATGACCGGCGAGCCTGGCACGTTCTCCTGCATCCAGCGAATGGCGTGGTAGTCTTCGCTCAAATCTATGCTTACGCCGAAATCGAAATAGTGGGCATAGGCCATGTAGGTCATGCTGTCGAGGGTATGCGGCGCGTCAGGGTTCATGCGATCACGGACTTTGGACATCCCGGCGATCAAGAAATAGAGCAGCGCAAAGGAAGCCAGGATGACAGCCGTCACATTCCAGGCGGAGCGCCAGCGAGGCAGCCATTTCGGGATTTCGGAGAGCAGCCAACCAAAGGCGGCCGCGGCGCTAATCCCAAGCATGACCCAGGCCTGGAGATAGAACTTGAAGACGGTGTTCATCCGCCCCACGTCGCCGCGCAGGACAATGATCTCGACCACCATCGTCAGCAGCAGACTGGTGCCGACCATGAACAGGATCAGACGCTTGCCATCCGGCATCGCTGGCCGGAAGGTCAGCAGCGCTGCCCAGACTGCCAGCGGCAAGGCCAGCCAGAGAATGGTAAAGCCTTTCCAGGGGACATTCTGGCTGGGACTCATGACCCAAATTTGCTGGATGAGCAGTACCATAAGGATGAGTATTGGCCCAGCAAGGATGAGGTCCCGATAGGGACGCAGTTTCTGCAGGGCGGAGACAGGCGTCTCAGCCATCCACTGGCGCGTCTCCCAGGCCATCCAGGAAACGATAAAAAATAGGGACACACCCCAGTGGACGAGATAGGAGGAGATGCTCGAGCGCCCGCCTGTCCAGGCTTCTACCGAGTTATAAGACTGCGCAAACCAGTGCGTGAAGGGCTGGTAAAGCAGCATGGACAGCCCAACCAGCGCGACGACCGCGCCAACTGTCAGGAGGAGGCGTTTGGTCCAATTCAGCAGCGGTAGACGGATGCGTTCCACGTCGGCGTAACGCCAGACCGCATAGGCCAATACAATTCCACTCAGGGTGAGATAAGTGTAAAAGTCCCAGGTGTTGGTCGGCTTGAGGGCGCCAATGACCAGGCCAGCCAGGAAAAACCCCAGGAAAGCATCCATGCGGCTCTTCCACCTGGCTTTCGCCAGCAGCACCGAGAGCACCCAGGCGATCACCAGCACCGTCAGCGAAAAAGCGATCATGTGGGCGTGCAGGTCAGACCACAGGAAGGTGAAAAGCGGAAACTCGGTGATCGGGCTGCCGGAGCCGTCTGGCAGGGCGCGGCTGGGCGTCATCATCCACTCGCGGTTTGTTAGAGGAAAAACCGGACCGCTCAGGGATAAAAAGAAACCTTTTATCGTCCACCAGAGGCGGGCAATGAGGTTGGCTTTATCAACCGGCGGCGCTCCCGGCGCAATGATGCAATCATGGACGCTGTAATCTCCAAGCTGCGCGCTGGGAGCAGCCAGGCACATGAAGCCCCGGTAGAACAGACGGACTGTGCCAAGATTGCCGA
>Ga0210051_1006050_pt1 | contig 11445 bp, 9 predicted proteins | sample CryGey092014_all_FD_185464 | JGI IMG/M metagenome (GOLD analysis project Ga0210051, IMG submission 185464) | Groundwater microbial communities from aquifer - Crystal Geyser CG23_combo_of_CG06-09_8/20/14_all (SPAdes) (version 2) | ecosystem: Environmental > Aquatic > Deep subsurface > Groundwater ...
AGGCCCGCCTTCTTGATCCAGAGGTGCAACTGCACGACGATCTGGGCAGTAAGATGGACAATGTCGCCGATCTCGGCCGCATCGCCGCCCAGTCGGCCAAGCAGGTCATCATCCAGAAGATGAAGGACGCCGAGCGCAATGTCATCTATGAGATGTACAAGGACAAGAAGGGCGATATCGTCAATGGCATTGTCCAGCGTTTCGAGCGCGGCAACATCATCGTCAATCTAGGCCGCACCGACGCCATTCTGCCCCACAACGAGCAGATGCCGCGCCGGAGTTACCGCCAGGGCGACCGCCTCCGGGCCCTGCTGCTCGATGTGCGCGACACCTCCATCCGGGATCCCCAACTGGTTTTGAGCCGCACCAACGAGATGTTTCTCACCAAGCTCTTCACCATGGAGGTGCCGGAGATCGCCGAAGGCATCGTCAGGATCATGGGCGTGGTGCGCGAGCCGGGCTCCCGGGCGAAGATCGCCGTGAGTTCCTCGGCCTCCGACGTGGATCCGGTTGGCGCCTGTGTGGGCATGAAGGGTTCCCGGGTCCAGAATGTGGTGCAGGAACTGCAGGGCGAAAAGATCGATATCGTGCCATGGAGTCCCGACCCGGCTCGCTTTGTCTCCAATGCCCTGTCACCGGCCCAGATTTCCATGGTGGTGGTGGACGAGGAGAAAAAGACCCTGCTGGTGGTGGCGCCTGAAGACCAGCTCTCCCTGGCCATCGGCCGCGGCGGCCAGAATGTCCGGCTCGCCTCCGCCCTTCTGGGTTGGCGCATTGACGTCAAGGGCGAGCAGAAATATGCCAAACTTATCGAGGACGGCTACAAATCGCTGCTGGTCGTGGAAGGCGTGCAAGAGCCCCTGGCCGACCTGCTCTACGACGAGGGCTTCACCTCGGCCAAGGAGCTGGCCAACGCCGAGGTCGAGCAGTTGACCAAGTTTGAGGATATTGACGAGGAATTGGCCAAAAAACTCATCGAGGCGGCCAGGGCGGTCCCGGAAAAGATAACCACCGAGGAAGAGGCGGAGAATCAGGAACCGGAGACCGACGCCGTCGACTAGTTATGCGGCGGAGGCATCATGCTGGCAACAGCGGCGAAGCCCTTGAAAAAACGGTCGACCGGTCCTCTGCGGACCTGCCTGGCCTGTCATGCAAAAAAGGCGAAAAATGATCTCTGCCGCTTTGCCGTGACCCGGGAAGGTGTCCTGGTGTTGGACAAGGCATATCGGCTGGACGGGCGGGGCGCTTATGCCTGCCTGGACAGCGCTTGCATACAACGACTTTTGCGGAACACGAAGAAGCTGCATAAGGCATTTCGTAGACAGAACCTCAAGGTAAGCGAGGATCTGCATGCCATTTTCAGGAGCGGGGAATGAGTAAAGTCAGGGTTTACGAACTTGCTAAAGAGATTGGGGTGGAGAGCAAGGATCTCACCGCCAGGCTTCAGGAACTGGGGTATGATGTCAAGACCGCCAGTTCCTCGCTGGATGCGGCAGTGGCCGACGAGGTGCGCATGAAACTCGGCGCCGTTGAGACCAAGGTTGAAACCAAGCGCATCCAGAGCAAGGGACGGACCACCATTATCCGCAGACGTACCAGTGCGGTGATGGCAGCGGAACCGGAAGCCGCCTCCGAGGGGGAGGATGAACTCGAGGAAAAAATCGAGATGGCCGCCACCGCCGAACCGGCAGAGATGCCCATTGCCGCGCCCCCTGCCATGCCTAGTGCGCCAGAGACCACGGCCGCCGATGAGTTGGTCGCCCCCGTTGAGGCGGAAGAGAGCATGCCTCCCACCGAGGTGGCCGAGGCCGCGCCGGAGGAGTTGGAAACGCAGACGCCGCAGGCCGAGGCTCATGAGGTTGGTGAAGAATTGGCCCCGGAAGAAGGGGAAAAGCCCCATCATGGCCGGGCGCGGATTATCGGGAGGAGCGCCATCGCCATAGAGCAGCTCGGCGCTGGCGCCCCCAAACCCAAAAGGCCGGTCAAGCCCAAAGGCAAACCAGGCGGCGAGGTCAAGGCGGCGCCCGTGGTAAAACGCTTCCCCGTGGCAAAGAAAGCGGAAGCCGGGGGCGATGCCAAGGGCAAGAAGGGCAAGCGTTTTGTCAAGTTCCATACCGAACCGGCGCCTCGGGAACACATTCGCAAGGGCGGCAAACGCCAGGGTCGCGCCGAAATCGAGATGGAGGACGTTGCGGCCCTTGGTGGCAGGCTGCCCGCCGGGATCAGAATAGGCCGGGGCCAGCGGCTCAAGCCCCGGAAAGGCAAGGCCGACGGCCAGGGGGTGGCGGAAACCAAGGCCATCAAGAAGCGGATCAAGGTGTTTGAGACCATCTCGGTAAGCGACCTGGCCCACCGCATGGGCGTAAAGGCCAACGAGCTGATTCGCACCCTCATGGGCCTGGGCGTCATGGCCACCCTGAACCAGGCCCTGGATATGGACACGGCCACCCTGGTAGCCACCGATTTCGGCTACGAGGTGGAGGCCGGCGTTACCGAGGAGCAGACCTTCCTCAACCTGGAGGATCAGGAGATCGGCGGCGAGATGGTGTCACGGCCGCCGGTGGTCACGGTCATGGGTCACGTCGACCACGGCAAGACCTCCATCTTGGACGCCATCCGCAAGACCGACGTGGCGGCTGGCGAGGCCGGTGGCATCACCCAGCACATCGGTGCGCACTACGTCCGTTCCGCCAAGGGCGACGTGGTCTTTCTGGACACGCCGGGTCACGCCGCCTTCACCGAGATGCGGGCCCGCGGCGCCCAGGTCACCGATGTGGTGGTTCTGGTAGTGGCCGCCGACGACGGGGTCATGGAACAGACCAAGGAGGCCATCAATCACGCCAAGGCCGCCGGGGTTCCCATTGTGGTGGCCATCAACAAGATAGACAAAGCCAACGCCGATGTCATGCGCATCAAGCGCGAGCTGGCCGAATACGACCTGTCCCCCGAGGAATGGGGCGGCAGCACCATCTACTGCGAGACCTCGGCCAAAACGAACATCGGCATCGAGGAACTCTTGGAACAGATCCTCCTGCAGGCCGAGATTCTTGAGCTGAAGGCCGACCCCAAACGCCACGCCCGCGGCTGGGTAATCGAGGCCCAGCTCCACAAGGGCCGGGGACCGGTGGCCACGGTCCTGGTTCAGCAGGGCACCCTCAAGGTCGGCGATGCCTTTGTGGTTGGCGACTTCTATGGCCGGGTCCGCGCCCTCTCCAACGATCATGGCGAAATGGTCACCGAGGCCGGTCCCGCCATCCCGGTGGAGGTACACGGCCTCTCCGGTGTTCCCCAGGCCGGCGATGAATTCAACGTGGTGCAGGACGAAAAACTGGCCAAGAGTGTGGCGGCCCAGCGCCAACTCAAAAGACGCGAGGCTACCCTGGGTTCCGTAACCAAAATTTCCCTGGATAACCTCTTTGAGAAACTGAAAGAGGGCGAGATGAAGGAGTTGCGCATCCTGCTGCGCTCCGATGTGCAGGGAACCCTGGAGGCCTTTGCCAAGGCCTTGGACGAGCTCTCCACCCAGGCGATCAAGGTCAAGATCCTGCACCGGGGCACCGGCACGATCACCGATTCCGACGTCCTGCTTGCCGCCGCCTCCGATGCACTGATCATCGGCTTTAACGTCCGGCCCAGCACCAAGGTTCAGGAGCTGGCCCATCAGGAAAACGTCGACCTGCGCTTCTACGACGTCATCTACCATGCCTTGGACGACATCAGGAAGGCCATGACCGGTTTGCTGGAACCCACCTTTGTGGAAAAGGTGCTGGGCGCCGCCGAGGTGCGGGACATCTTCCAGCATCCGAAGGTCGGCACCATTGCCGGCAGTTATGTGAACAGCGGGGTGTTACGACGTAATGCCCAGGTTCGCCTCATCCGCGACGGCGTGGTGGTCTACACCGGCCGCATCGCCTCGCTGCGCCGCTTCAAGGACGACGTCAAGGAGGTCCAGACCGGCTTCGAGTGCGGCGTCACCTTGGAAAACTACAACGACATCAAGGTTCAGGATCTTATAGAGCCCTTTGAAATGGAGGAGGTTGCCGGCGTGCTGTAAAGCGGATTTCCCCGCCGGGCCCACCGCAAGCGACAATGGCTGCCAGACCGATGCATGCCAATCCAGACCTGGCCGGCATCTGGGAAAAACCCAGACGACGGCCGGCCCGGGTGGCCGATACCATAAAGACCGAGATTGCCCTGCTCCTGCTTCGCAAGATCAAGGATCCCCGTCTGACCCAGGTCACCATCACCAATGTTTCGGTAACCGACGACCTGGCCATGGCCCGGGTGTTTTACAGCGTTTACGAAGACGCGGCGGCCGAAGAGGCGGGTCAGGGGCTCCTCAAGGCGACCGGCTTTATCCGCAGTCATCTGGCCCACGTGCTGTCCATGCGCCATGTGCCTAAACTGCTGTTTTTGTACGATGAATCCTTGCGGCGTCAGGCCGACATGGAACGACTCTTTCATGAGATCGAGCAGGAAGATGGATCCAAGACTGATTGACACGATTGCCGATCGGCTGAAAAAGGCTCGCACCGTGCTGCTGGCCACCCATGTCTTCCCGGACGGCGATGCCCTGGGATCGCAGCTCGCCTTGAGCAACGTCCTGGAGTCGTTGGGCAAGAAGGTGGTCTGTTACGGCGAGGAGCCGGTGTCGCACTTTTATGACTTTTTACCGGGCTGCGATCGGATTGACCTGGCCAGACCGGAACCCGGGCAGTTCGATTGCGCCGTGGCCTTGGACTGCGGTGACGCCGAGCGGATGGGCCACGCGATGGCATCCATCCTCGCCATCCACCCGCTCATCGTCATTGACCACCATAAAGGCAACGATGGCTTCGGCGACCTCAACTGGGTGGATCAGACCCGGGCCGCCACCGGCGAGATGGTCTACGATCTGGCCATGGCCATGGGCGCCGAGATTTCCTATGAAACCGCCTATTGCCTGTATGCGGCAATCGTCACCGACACCGGTTCCTTCAAATACTCGAGCACCACGGCGGAAACCTTCCGGGTGGTGCGGGAACTGGTGAACAGGGGGGTCAAACCGGCCGAGGTGGCGGGTCATTTGTTTGACAACTTCACGGTGAATCGGCTGCACCTGCTGCAGGAGGTACTGGCCACCCTGGAAATTTTCATGGACGGCAAGGTCGCGGTGATCCATGTCTCCCAAGAGATGTACGACCGGACCGGCACCACCCAGACCGACACGGAGAATTTCATCAACTACCCGAGATCGCTGATCCCGGTGAAGGTGGCCGTGTTCATCAAGGCCAATAGCAAGGGCGGCCTTTCCGTAAGTCTGCGCTCCAAGGGCAGCGACTGCGACGTCACCAGGGTAGCCCATCGCTTCGGCGGCGGCGGGCACCGCAATGCCGCGGGTTGCCGCTTTCAGGAGAAGTCCATCCAGCAGGTGCGAGATATGCTGGTGGAAGAGTTGCGGCCTTTGGTGGACGGCACCTGCGTAGAGCAGGTCTGACCTGGTATCGGGCAACCTGGACAGGAAAAAGGCGATGCCCCCCCTTGCTACCGCACCCCACGGGACTCCCGAGGCGGCCTGCGCCGAAACGCTGCTCCCGGTTGCCTTGGCGGAGCGGCACGAAGAGACGGCCGCACCGTGCGGGATCGTGCTCATCGACAAACCGGCCGGGCCCTCCTCTTTCCAGATGGTCCGGCTGGTCCGCCGGGCGCTCGGGGTAAAGAAGGTAGGCCACTCCGGCACCCTGGATCCCTTTGCCTCGGGCCTTTTGGTGATCTGTGTCGGCCGTCCGGCTACCCGGATCATCGCTCGACTCATGGGCGGGATCAAGGAGTACGAGGCGGTTTTGCGGCTGGGCGTCGAGACCGACACCCAGGATCCGGAGGGCACGATTATCGCCCAGCGGCCGGTGGGGGAGCTGGACTTGAGCCGGGTGGAGGCGTGTCTGGCCACCTTTGTGGGCGAGATCATGCAGACGCCGCCCCAATTCTCGGCGTTGAAGCACCATGGGAAGCCCCTTTACCACTATGCGCGCCGTGGCATTGTGGTTGAAAAGGAACCGCGACCGGTGACCATCCATGCCCTCCGCCTCGTGAGCCTGGCCGGAGACCGGCTGACCATCCGGGCGGTGTGCGGTAAGGGGACCTACATCCGCCGCCTGGGCGCCGACATCGGCCAGGCTATCGGCTGCGGCGCCCATCTTGAGGCATTGAGAAGATTGCGAAATGGCCAGTTTTCTGTTAAAGAAGCCCTGGCTGGCGACCAGATGTACAGCACCGACCATGCCCGGCCGCTTCTCCTGCGGCATTTGCGACCGGTGGACAGCGTGCTTGATGACTTGACAACGGCAGAGCTTTAGTAAAAACAATATAATCATCGATTCATGACCAGGGCGGCCACGGGGGCTGCACCAGAAGTACAGGAGGACACCAGTGACACTTCAGGCGGAACAGAAAAAGGACATCATTACCAAATTCAGCACCCACCCGACGGATACCGGCTCGTCCGAGGTCCAGATTGGCCTGCTGAGCGCTCGGATCACCTATCTGACCGAGCATTTCAAGTCCCACAAAAAGGACCATCACTCCAGGCGCGGCCTGCTTAAACTGGTCGGCCAGCGCAAACGGCTCCTGAATTACCTGAAAAATAAGGATATCGACAAGTATCGTCGAGTAATCCAGGAACTCGGCATCAGGAAATAGATCAACCTCGCCAGTCGGCCATGCCCCTGTGCCCGGACCACCGGCCCGGGCCGGGGCATAAAAAGCGGCAGGCCTGACTTGAACACGCCGGCAAGCAAGGTGGCACCGACCCGGGATTGCCCCGGGCCGATTGATGCGCCCGGAACAGGCAGCGGCAACATGTGCGGCGCCCGGCCATAGCGGTTCGCAAGCCCTGCATGCGCCCATCCTGTACCCAACAACCATTCCGGCATGAGCCGCGGAGGAGAAACGAATGTATAAAAAAGTCGAGATCGAAATCGGCGGCCGCACCCTGACTATGGAAACCGGGAGGTTGGCTAAACAGGCCAATGCGGCGGTGGTAGTGACCTATGGCGAATCCGTTGTCCTGGTGACTGCTACAGCGGCCAGCGACGCCCGTGAAGAGGTGGATTTCCTGCCCCTTACCGTGGAATACCAGGAGCGCTTCTATGCCGTGGGCCGCATCCCCGGCAGTTTTTTTCGCCGGGAGATCGGTCGGCCCACGGAAAAGGAGACCCTGACCTGCCGGTTTATCGACCGGCCGCTGCGGCCTCTTTTCCCCAACGGTTACAAGCATGAGACCCAGATCATCGGTACGGTATTGTCCATGGATCAGCAGAACGACTCCGACATGCTGGCCATGATTGGCGCCTCCTGCGCCCTGACCATCTCCGACATCCCGTTTCAGGGCCCCATAGCCGGGGTGCGGGTCGGCTATATCAACGATGAGTACGTCCTGAACCCCACTCACGACCAACTGGTCGATTCCCGCATGAACCTCATCGTGGCGGGAAGTCGCAACGCCGTAGTCATGGTGGAGGGTGGTACGGACAGCCTCTCGGAGGAGCAGGTGCTCGAAGGCATCTTCTTTGGTCACAAGGCCCTGCAGCCCATTCTTGACGCGCAGGATGAATTCCGTAAGGCCGTGGGTCGGCCGAAGATGACGGTCGAGCCGCCCAGGATCAACGCGGTCCTGCAACAGCGGGTGGCTGAACTGGCCCGTGACGAGATGTTGACGGTCATCACCACCCCCGACAAGATGGCGCGTAACAAAGCGGGCCGGGCCATGCAGAAGCGGGTTCTGGCCGGCCTGGAGGACGAGTTTCCCGAGGCCAGGACCGAGGCCAAGGGCTATCTCAAGGATCTGCAGAAGACCATGATGCGGGATCGCATCGTCAAGGAAAAAACCCGGATCGATGCCCGCCGTTTCGACGAGGTCCGACCCATTTCCTGCGAGGTGGCAACCCTGCCCCGGGTACACGGCTCGGCCCTTTTCACCCGCGGCGAGACCCAGGCCATTGTCACCGCCACCTTGGGCAGCGGCGATGACGAACAGCGCATCGAGTCGTTGTACGGCATGTCCTTCAAGCCCTTCATGCTGCACTACAATTTTCCGCCCTATTGCGTGGGCGAGGTCCGCTTTTTGCGCGGCCCCAGCCGCCGCGACATCGGCCACGGCGCTTTGGCCGAACGGGCCATCAGCGCCGTGCTGCCGGACAGTGCCACCTTCCCCTACACCATTCGGGTGGTCTCCGAGGTCACGGAATCCAACGGCTCATCCTCCATGGCCACCATCTGCGGCGGCAGCCTGGCGCTCATGGACGCCGGCGTGCCCATCAAAAGTCCGGTGGCCGGTATCGCCATGGGGCTTATCAAGGAAGCCGACCAGATCGTGATCCTGTCCGACATTCTGGGCGACGAGGACCACCTGGGCGATATGGACTTCAAGGTGGCCGGCACCGATCAGGGCATCACCGCCCTGCAGATGGACATCAAGATCGAAGGGGTCTCCAAGGAGATCATGGCCAAGGCCCTGGCCCAGGCCAAGGCGGGCCGCCTGCATATCCTGGGTAAACTGCATGAGGCCATTGCCGCGCCGCGGACCACGGTTTCCGAATACGCCCCCAAGGTCTTTACCCTGCAGATTCACCCGGATAAAATTCGTGACCTTATCGGCCCGGGCGGCAAGATGATCAAGGCCCTCACCGCCGAATTTACCGCCAAAATCGACGTGGAAGACAGCGGCAAGGTCACGGTTTTCGCCCCCAACAGCACGGTGGGCGACGAGCTGACCAATCGCATCTTGTCGATTACCGCCGAGGCGGAGATTGGTAAGATCTACAAGGGTGTGGTCAAGAACATCATGAACTTCGGCGCCTTTGTCGAGATCCTGCCGGGTACCGACGGCCTGGTGCATATCTCCGAACTGGCTGCCGGCCGGGTGGAAAAGGTCACCGACGTGCTTAAGGAAGGTGACGAGGTCATGGTCAAGGTGCTGGACATCGACCAGCGGGGCAAGATCCGCTTGAGCCTCAAGGCGGCCCTGGAGGAGCAGAAGCAGAGTTAAAACCGGCCTAAGCCCTCTCTCCATGTATCAGAAAACCACCCTCGACAACGGCGTGCGGATCATTTCCGAACGCCTGCCCTCCGCCACCGCCGCCCTCGGGATCTGGATCGACGCCGGCTCCCGGGACGAGGCGGCAGCGGAGGCCGGCTGCGCCCATTTTGTGGAGCACATGCTCTTCAAGGGCACGGCCGGCCGTTCCGCCCAGCAGATCGCCCGGGAACTGGATGGCCTGGGCGGCATGTCCAACGCCTTCACCTCCAAGGAAAACACCTGCCTCTACGCCACGGTACTGGACCGCCATCTACCGCGCCTGGCCGAGCTGCTCTCCGATCTGTTTTTGAATTCGGCTTACGATCCCGAGGAACTCCAACGTGAACGCCAGGTCATCCTCCAGGAAATCAGCATGGTGGAGGACACCCCCGACGACCAGATTCACGACCTCTTCACCGCCCTCGTCTGGCCCGGTCATCCCATGGGCCGCGAGGTCTTGGGCAACCGCGGCTCGGTGGAAGTTTTAGACTCCGAGCGCTTGCAGGACTTCGTACGGCGCCACTACACCGCCGACCGCATCGTCATTACCGCGGCCGGCAATGTTGATCATCAGGAACTCTGCGGCCTGTTCGTGGCGCGCTTCGGTGCCCTGGCCGCCCGCGGATCGGACGTCACCATTCGGAACAAGCCACCCGGCATCACCCCCGGGCAGCGCGTCGTCGGCAAACCCTTGGAGCAGGTCCACCTGATCACCGGCGGCCCCGGACTGTCCGCCGCCTCTGATGAGCGCTACACCCTTTACCTGCTGAATATCCTGTTGGGCGGCAACATGAGTTCCCGGCTTTTCCAGGAGGTGCGGGAAAAACACGGCCTGGCCTACTCCATCTTTTCCTATATAGCCGCCTTTGTGGACTGCGGCTATGTGGGAATCTACCTGGGGGTGGACCAGCAGGAGGTCAACCGGGCCATGGCGATGGTCAACAAGGAGATCACCCGGATGTGGACCGAGGTGGCGTCGACCGCGGAGATGACCAACGCCCGGGAGTATGCCAAGGGCATCATGTATCTGTCCGCCGAGAACATGGAATCCCGCATGACCAGGCTGGCCCACAACGAGTTCCAGTTTGGTCGCCATATCCCGGTCGAGGAGGTGGCCGCGGCCATCGATGGCACCACGGCCGAGGAGGTTGCCGCCCTGGCTGGCCACCTTTTCCATGGCACGGCCATGAGCACCGTGGTCCTGGGACCAATAACCCAGGACGCCCTTGGCTGGGCAAAGGACAGTTGACCATGGCGGTTGTCCTGCCAGACAAATCTCTCGGTCCGGCGGCCCGCCCGTCCCAAGCCCTGCGCGTTCGCCGGCTGCATCCGGACCGCGACGCCGACCTTGCTCTGCCCAGCTATCATTCAGAGCTGGCCGCCGGCCTTGATGTGGTGGCGGCCCTCACCGCCCCGCTTACCCTGGCGCCCGGCGAGATTGGCGTGGTGCCAACCGGCCTGGCCGTGGCCATCCAACCAGGTTTTGAGTTGCAGGTGCGGCCCCGCAGCGGCCTGGCCATCAAGCACGGCATCACGGTGGTCAACAGCCCCGGCACCATTGACGCCGACTACCGCGGCGAGATCAAGATCGGCCTCGTGAACCTCGGCCGGGTACCGTTTACCATCAACCGCCACGACCGCATCGCCCAGCTCGTCCTGGCCCCGGTAGCCCACGCCCGGATTATCGAGGTAGCGGAACTGGACAACACCGTGCGCCAGGACGGCGGCTTCGGACATACGGGAATCTAAAGAAGCTCAAAGCTCAAAGTTCAATGAAAAAATCCATAGACTTTCACCTTTCAGCTCTCTTAGTTGCTTTCACCTTTCAGCTTTGGGTTATTTATCATGCGGATCTGTGTGCTCGGCAGTGGCAGCAAGGGCAACGCCACCTACATCGAGTCCGGTGAAACCGCGGTGCTCATCGATTGCGGCTTTTCCGGCAAGGAGACGGCAAAACGTTTGGCGGCCATCGGCGTGCCCATGGAGCGCCTCACCGCGCTGCTGGTCACTCACGAACACATCGACCACGTCAAAGGCATAGGGGTCATTTCCAGAAAATGGCATTTGCCGGTTTTTGCCAACCACGACACCGTAAGCGCGGCCGGTGACATCCTGGCTCGCCTCCACGATCTGCGGGAAATCGCCACCGGCACCGCCTTTGTTATCAAGGATCTGCGCATCCATCCCTTTGCCATTTCCCACGACGCCGCCAACCCCATGGGCTTTGTGGTGCAAAACCACCGCTGGCGCGTGGGGTATTGCACCGACACCGGTACCGTCACCAAAGTCATGGGCCATCGGCTGGCCGGTTGTCACTGCCTGATCCTGGAAAGCAACCATGACCCGGAACTGCTGCGCACCGGCCCTTATCCCCTTTACCTGCAACAGCG
>Ga0210051_1006052_pt1 | contig 11441 bp, 11 predicted proteins | sample CryGey092014_all_FD_185464 | JGI IMG/M metagenome (GOLD analysis project Ga0210051, IMG submission 185464) | Groundwater microbial communities from aquifer - Crystal Geyser CG23_combo_of_CG06-09_8/20/14_all (SPAdes) (version 2) | ecosystem: Environmental > Aquatic > Deep subsurface > Groundwater...
TCCCCGTCTATTCTTTTGAGTTTTAGCGTTGCCGCCGTACTTCCCAGGCGGGACACTTAACGCGTAAGCTTCGCCACTTGAAGGGTCGACACTTCAAATAGCCAGTGTCCATCGTTTACAGCGTGGACTACAAGGGTATCTACAAATTTGTTGCACGCAACAAATTTTAAATTCAAAAGTCAAAATGCAAAAGTCAAAATGACAATTCGAAATTTAAAACTGTTGCAGACACGAACATTTCTGTCGTGCTCTGTATATCGCCATACAGTTCGGACTATATCATATCGCTTTTCGCGATTCCTGCGTATAGTCTCTGAAGGGTGAAACACATAATAGTTTATGGGCTCACTTCCCTGCTGATTGTCTGCACTGAAAGATTTTCACTTAATAAATTATTAAGTACTTCCAGATACTCAGACTTCTCAGCATATAGCAGGATTTTCTTGTCGTTTCGACAAGGGACTATTGCTCAACGTACCCTTCGTTTCACTCTCTTTTTTCTCCAGAGAGCGAGACAACAAAGTTTTCATGGTAACTTTCGCAGGCGGCTAAGCATGGTCTCGCCTTTGGCGAGTTAGCCGCTGAGAATGTAGATAGTCAAATCTCACTGGGATTTGAACTATCGGTACCTGAAAACTTTCGTTGCCGAGCGATTAATCCTTTTTGCTCCCCACGCTTTCGTCCCTCAGCGTCAGGGTCGCCCCAGAGAGCTGCCTTCGCATTTGGTGTTCCGGTCGATATCAACGGATTTCACCCCTACACCGACCGTTCCGCTCTCCTCTAACGCCCTCTAGCCAAACAGTTTCTAAGACATTTCTAAAGTTGAGCTCTAGATATTTAATCTTAGACTTGTCTTGCCGCCTACGAACGCTTTACGCCCAATAAATTCGGATAACGCTTAGGGGTCACGTATTACCGCGGCTGCTGGCACGTGATTAGCACCCCTTTATTCCTGGAGTACCTTCACCTCGCGCTCCGCGCGAGGAAACTCTAAATTCTAATTTCTAAACCCTAAACAATTTCAAATTTCAAAATCCAAAACTCAAAAATCTTTTTGAGTTTTGAGTTTAGAGTTTTGGGTTTGTTTAGAATTTAGGGTTTTGAGTTTAGGGTTTCCTTGTGCGAAGCACAAGGTTATTCCCCCAGAAAAGCTCTTTACACCCCGAAGGGCTTCTTCAAGCACGCGGCGTCACTGGATCAGGCTTTCGCCCATTGTCCAATATTCTCGACTGCTGCCTCCCGTAGGAGTTAGGCCCGTGTCTCAGTGCCTATGTTGGGGAACAAGCTCTCACTTCCCCTACCCGTTATTGGCTTGGTGAGCCGTTACCTCACCAACTACCTGATAGGACGCAGGCCCTTCTTTGAGCGGATTACTCCTTTACTGGTAGCCGATTTATATCCGCTCAAAGAAGGAAATCCGAAATCCTAAATCCGAAATCCGAAACAATATCTAATGTTCAAATGTTCAAAATTCAAAACGTTTTGGTCATTTGAATTTAGAATTTGGAATTTGTTTCGAATTTCGTGCTTCGTGTTTCGAATTTCCTACCCTACGAACATAAATCGACTACCAGGCTATCAGATATTAGCTTGTCTTTCGACAAGTTATGTCTGACTCAAGGGTAGGTACCTACGTGTTACTAACCCGTTCGCCACTAGCCTCGCGCTTCGCGCGAGAAAATCCTAAATTCGAAATCCTAAATCCTAAACAATATCAAAATTCAAAATTCAAATGTTCAAAACACTTCTTATAGGAATGTTTTGAATTTTGGTCATTTGGATTTTGGATTTGTTTAGAATTTAGATATTAGGATTTAGAATTTCCTTGTGCGAAGCACAAGGCCCGTACGACTTGCATGCCTTATCCACGCCGCCAGCGTTCATCCTGAGCCAAGATCAAACTCTCAACAAATTTTTGCGAAGCAAAAATCTTAACTAACAACTAAACAACTATACAACTTGTTATTAGTTGTAAGGTTGTAAGTTGTTAAGTTGAAAAATCGCTTCGCGATTTTCGGGGCAACTCTAAGAAACTAATAATATTCAATTTTCAATGTACTTTCCCTTCGCTTCTCGCTTCTACTCGTCGCTCCTCCTACGAATTACGAATATTTACGAATCTACCCTCCTACGAATTACGAATATTTACGAATTTACGAATTAGTATATTCGTACTGATTAGTAATTCGTAGGGTTAGTATATTCGTATTGATTCGTAATTCGTAGAGTTAGTATATTCGTACTGATTGGTAATTTGTAGGGATGCGACGAACAAAAGTGAGGAGCGACAAACAAAACCAGGAAGACATCTTCCTGGCAAAATTCGACGATGTCTTCTTTCTATTGAATTTTTAGAATGGCATCTTGATGCTCATACCTTCTACTCTAATTATATTCCTTTAGATAACTTTGTCAAGCCCTTCTGGAGCCGAGGAGAGGACTCGAACCCCCAACCTGATGCTTACAAAGCAACTGCTCTGCCATTGAGCTACCTCGGCCTTTACTTTTTCAATTGTTCCCAGTAATTATCGGAGATATCTTGTGATTCTTTTTCCTCCTTTTTGGCTTTTTGACGCAGTTTCTCAATCCAGACACTTGTCTTATTCTCGGTTTTTAAGGTCACAATTTTAAATCTCAACAAAATTTTTTGCAAAAAATTATTAAGGGGAAAAGATTTAAGTCGGATAAGAATCCTGTTCTTTGTTCTTAAAAGAAAATTGGGCTGACTGATTTCAGCTTCAGGAGAAAGATTAATCAAAATCGGAATTTTCCGGAATAAAATCACCACCATCCCTAAAAGACTAATCATTAAAATAATTTGAGCGATAAGTTCATACATATTCTTTCCATTTTCTATAAATTTTTATGAATTTATATCTCGTACCTCTCAAACTCCTTTACCACAATATTTTCCCCCATTCTGACAACATATTCATCAATCAAGCCCTTAACGGTTTTTGTTTCATCTCTAATCCAGGCTTGAGACAGAAGAGAAATTTCTTCTTTATATTTTTTTAATTTTCCTTCAACAACTTCATTAATTATCTTCCGGGACTTGCCAGAATTTTTAAATTGTTCTTGGTAAATTTTTCTTTCCCCATCCAAAAATTTTTCGGAAATGTCTTCTGCTTTCAAAAATAAAGGGTTCATTGCTGCAATTTGCAGACAAATTTCATGAGCCAATTTCCTGAAATCTTCCGATTTTGCTACAAAATCCGACTCACAACGAATATCTACCAATACTCCGATTTTGCGATTTGGATGAATATAACTTTCAATAATTCCCTGCCGGGTTTCCCGCGATGATTTTTTACCGCTTAATTCTTTGCCCCATTTCCTCAAAATTTCTTTTGCCTTGTTAATATCTCCCTTTGACTCTCCCAGAGCTTTTTTGCATTCTGCCACCGAAACCGCAGTTTCCTCTCTTAATTGTCTAATTTGATCAATGGAAACCATGAAATTTTAAATGTTAAATGTTTGAAAATTTTAACATTGGAAATTGATTAAAAATTTAAAATTAAAAATTGAAAATTATTGAGTAGTTTTGGGTTTCGCCTTAACCACAACTTCCTTCACTTTCCCAAGAATGTATTTTACTGAAGATATGGCGTCATCATTGGCCGGTATTGGATAATCGGCTAAAGTAGGATCAACATTGGTATCACAGATTCCAATTACCTTAATGCCCTTTCTTTTCGCCTCTTTAATTACCAATTCATCTTTTTTCATATCACAAACAAAAACGGCATCCGGGAGACGGCTTAAATTTTTAATTCCCTCAAATTTCATCTTTAAATTTTCTAATTCTTGATCTATTTTCATTCTTTCTTTCTTGGTATATTTTTCAAGCTCTCCTTTTTCTTTCTTCTCTTCTAACCCTTTAAAATATTCTATCCTTTTCTTAATTACCCCAAAATTAGTAAATGTCCCTCCTAACCATCTCTGGTTGACATAGGGCAAACCGCATTCTTTGGCTGTATTTTCTATCAGATCCTTAATCTGAATCTTTGTCCCTACCAGCAATATAATCTCTCCTTTTGATGAAATCTCCTGAATAAATTTTAAAGCTTCGGTAAATTTTTCTGTTGTCTTTTCTAAATCAATAATATGAATGGTATTTTTGACTCCCTGAAGGTAGGGTTTCATTTTTGGATGAATCCGGGAAACTCGGTGTCCAAAACAAAGACCGGCTCTTGTCATTTCCTCGGGGTCAAGCGAAAATTTGTTCTTAAATTGTTTTTTATTTTCTTCTTCAGCCATAATTAAAGTTAATTTTTATATACCACATTTAAAACTGAAATACAATATGTTAAAATAAAAAAAAACATGCTAAAGTATAAAAACTATGCTTAAAATCTATAATACCATATCTCGAAAAAAAGAGATTCTTCGGCCAAGAAAGGCGAATAAAGTAAATATTTTTGTTTGCGGACCGACGGTCTATGATTTTCCCCACCTTGGTCATGCCAGGACCTATATTAGTTTTGATGCTTTTGTAAAATATCTCAGACACAAGGGGTTTGGCGTTTTTTATCTTCAAAACATCACCGATATTGACGATAAAATAATCGCCAGAGCAAAAGAAAAGAAAACTACTCCCAAGAAATTAGCTAAGCTTTTTGAAAAAGAATATATGAAAGATATGAAAAGTTTAAAAGTTGACAGCGTAACAAAATATGCCAGAGCCACCGACCATATTAAAGAAATTCAGAGTCAGGTAAAAAGATTATTGGATAAAGGTTACGGCTATAAAATAGAAGATGGAATTTATTACGATATTAGTAAATTTAAAGACTACGGAAAATTGTCCGGCAGAACAATAATAATGGCAGAAGATGCAGTATCCCGAATAGATGAAACAAAAGGAAAAAGGAATAGGGGGGATTTTTGTTTATGGAAGTATGCGAAAAGCCTAAGCGAGCTGCCTGCTCGCTCTACACGAAAAGGCACATACGAATATGAACCATCTTGGCCGAGTCCCTGGGGTTATGGTAGACCGGGTTGGCATATTGAAGATACTGCCATTACCGAGAAATATTTCGGACCCCAATATGATATCCACGGAGGAGCTAAAGATTTAATCTTTCCTCATCACGAAGCCGAAATTGCCCAGATAGAAGCTATTTCGGGCAAAAAACCTATGGTAAAATATTGGTTCCATACCGGTTTTTTGACGGTTAAAGGAGAAAAAATGTCAAAATCTTTAGGTAATTTCATTACTGTCAGAGATTTCCTAAAAGAAAATTCCCCTCGCCTTCTAAGATTTTTGGTAATTAAAAATCACTATCGTTCCCCCCTTGATTATAACGAAAAATTAATTTCGCAAACCAAAAAAGAAATTGGAAGAATTGATGAATTCGTCATAAAGATTAAAGATTTAAGATTAAAGATTAAAAATCCCAAAAAAAGTTTTGTTAATGATTTAATCTCAAAAATTCAAAAAAGGTTTGAGGAAGTGATGGATAATGACTTTAACACACCGAAGGCCCTTGCTTCCCTTTTTGAATTCATAAACCGGGGAAATTCTTTGCTGGATCAAAATCTCATTGCTCAAGACGATGCTAAAGATATTTTAGAATTTTTAAGAAAAATCGACGGATTTTTAAACTTTATTTTCTGGAAAAAGCCAAAAGAAAAAATCCCTGAAAATATTTTAAAATTAGTTGAAAAACGAGAAAAATATCGCAAACAAAAAAACTGGAAAGCGGCTGACGAAGTCCGCGAGTCCATTAAAAAACTCGGCTGGTGGGTTGAAGATACTAAAGAAGGGTCAAAAATAAAGCGACAATAATTGATTCTGTGTATACGGTTGTATACGGTGTCAGACTCAAAAGTTCTCTCGAGCCACCACCTAGTGGTGGCTCATGGAAACTGTAGTTAGAGTTGATTAAGACCCTAAACTTTTTAATATAAAGCGCTTCCTCAGAGAAGCGCTTTTTGCTTATTCCTTCTTTTGCCAAACCGTTGGTAATTAAAATCTTCATTCCTCTCCTTCCAGACATAAGTTCTTTTTGTTAATTTCAAAGAACCGGTTCCCGCCGCAGTTTTTTCTTTTGGGAATGCTTTCTCTTTCTTTCTATCCTTTGCATTCTTACCCCTAAAGAAATCCTGGTGGGAATTCTTTTTTTCTGGGGACGATTCAATTTTCTTATTCTTTCCTGAAGCCGCTTAAAGGCAATCTCAAGATTTCGGGCCTGGAAACGCTCCTCAATAACTTTAACTTCCACCCCGGAAGGAAAATGACGAAGCCGAATTCCGGTTTCCTTCCTGTTGGCTCTTTGGCCTCCTTTAGTTGAAGCTCCAAACCTGAAAACTTCCGTTTCTTTTTTTAAACTTTCTAAATCAGTTTTGTACATAGCTTTCTCCTTATTTATTTTAGTGGAAAATGTTTGATGGCAGTGTGGAGTTCCGCCCTCCTTAGCTCTCATCGGGTTAACCCTTTCTCTTTCTGAGCCGGCACCGCCATCGCTTTATTTATTACTTATATTATACACTTATAAATAAAAAAAATGCCAGGCCTTCAGACTAGCTTTCAGACTTGCCAGCTTTTTCTTATTTGCTATAGTAGAATTGATGAACAACGATTTTTCTAAAAACGAATTGCCGGATAAATTACCTCCTCAAAGCATTGAAGCCGAGAGATCTCTTCTAGGATGTTTAATGCTGGATAAAAACGCCATTCTAAAAGTGGTTGATTTTTTAGGGCCGAAAGATTTTTATAAAGAAGCTCATCAAGAAATTTATCAGGTAATGCAGGACCTCTTTGAAAAAAGGGAACCGATAGACCTGTTATCAGTTTCAACCCGGTTAAAAGAAAAAAATAAATTAGAAGAAATGGGAGGGAATGCCTTTTTAACCGAACTAATAAATTCTGTACCTACCGCTTCTCATGTTTTAAATTATGCTAAGATTGTTCAACGAAAAAGAATTCTCCGAGATATGATTCAAGCCAGCTACGAAATAGGCCAGATGGGTTATGACGAAACTGAAGATGTAGATATATTGTTAGACCAAGCCGAAAAAAGAATTTTTAGCATTGCCCAAAAAAGTCTAACTCAAAATTTTGTGCCGATTAAAGCGGAATTAGAAGAAGCTTTCGAAAGAATCGACAATCTTTCAAAACACAAAGGGATTCCCCGGGGAATCCCTACCGGTTTTGCTGATTTAGACAATATTTTAGCCGGTCTTCAAAAATCAGATTTAATTATTTTAGCCTCCAGACCTTCTCTTGGAAAAAGCGCTCTAGCCTTAGATATTGCCAGACATTGCGCTGCTCACGAAAAAATACCGGTGGGAATATTTTCTTTAGAAATGTCAAAAGACCAGGCAGTAGATAGACTAATTGCTGCCCAAGCCGGAATAGATTTGTGGCGCCTGAGGACCGGCCGCCTCTCTGACCGGGGAGAAGATAATGATTTTAGTAAAATCCAAAGAGCTCTTGATATCTTATCTCAGGCCTCAATTTTTATTGATGATTCGGCTTCCTGCAATATTTTGCAAATGAGAGCAATGGCAAGAAGGTTGCAGGCCGACCGCGGTTTGGGACTTGTTATCGTTGACTATTTACAACTAATGGAACCAAGAAATACCAATACTTCTATGGTTCAACAAATGACCGAGGTTTCCAGGTCTCTTAAGGCTCTGGCTAAAGAACTTACCGTGCCGGTTTTAGCCCTTTCTCAATTGTCTCGAGCAGTAGAACAAAGATCTCCTCAAATTCCAAGACTTTCTGATTTAAGAGAAACCGGAGCAATAGAACAGGATGCCGATGTTGTTTTATTCATCTACCGGGAAGATAAATATCGCGAAGCTTCTGCCAGAAAGAATATTGCCGACATTATTATTGCCAAACATCGAAACGGTCCGGTAGGAAAAGTAGAGCTGTATTTTGATGAGCAACGAGTATCATTTCGAAATTTAGAAAAAACTCAACAAGAGTAACCCTACGAATTACGAATTTGTACGAATATACTAATCCTACGAATTACCCTAGTCCGTCCCGAACGGGTTTAGGACCCTAGTCCGTCCCGAACGGGTCTAGGACGAATTCGTACGTCAGCTTTGGGTCAATTCGTATATCGCTTTCGGATGTATCCACCAACTATTCAAAATTTAATTAAAAAGTTTTCTAAATTTCCGACTATTGGGCCCAGAACTGCGGCTCGCTTTGTTTTTTATTTAATAAAATTATCCGGCGAAGAAATCAACGAGTTAATAAAATTAATTTTAGAACTAAAAGAAAAAGTAAAACTTTGCGAATTCTGTTTCAATCCTTTTTCACCCCCCACTAACTTTGCACTCGATGCTAAAAGTATCAAAACTACTGAAAGTAATACAAAGTTAGTGGGGGGTAAGCCCTTAGAAACAAATCAGCTTTGCCAAATTTGCTCTGACCCCGGCCGGGACAAAACCCTGCTTTGTGTAGTAGAAAAAGAAAGCGACCTGCAATCCCTTGAAAAAACAAAAAAATACAAAGGGTTTTATTTTATTTTGGGCGGAACAGTTTCTGCTTTGAAAAAGAAAGACATTGAAAAATTAAGAATTAAAGAATTGGAAGAAAGAATAAAAAATCCCGAAAAATTCGGAATAAAGGGAGCTAATTTTCAAGAAATTATTTTAGCCTTAAATCCCACTACCGAAGGCGAAGCAACCGCTTTATATCTTGAGAGGATGTTAAAACCCTTGGGTAAAAAAATAACCCGGCTTGGCCGGGGACTGCCGATAGGCGGAGAGTTAGAATATGCCGACGAAGAAACATTATCTTCGGCTCTTGAAGGCCGACGATAAAACACCAATAACCGAGAAACAAACACCAAACAATAACCACTATTCAATCACCAATAACCAAACCGTTTGGTTATTGAAATTTGGTTATTGATTATTGTTTGGTTATTGTATCTTGTATCTTGGTTATTTCAATTTCGGTGAAAGGTTGGCGGTGGCCGACCTTTTTCTTATAGCGTTTTTTGGGTTTGTATTTAAAGATAATCACTTTTTTAGCTTTACCGTGACGGACAATTTTCCCGACAACTTTCGCTCCCTTGATTAAAGGAGTTCCGATTTCAATTTTTTTGCCTTTTTCCCTTAATCGAGCCGAGTCCAACGGGCTATAGGCCAATAACAAAACCTCATTGAAGGTAATTTCTTTTCCTTCTTTAGTTTCCACTTTTTCAATTTTTATTTTTCGCCCCGGGAAAACAAGATATTGCTTTCCCCCGGTACGAATTACGGCTAACATGCTAAAAGTAGTGAAGCATCCCCTCCCCCTAAACTGTCTATATCGCACCTCATAGTTTCAATTACTCTCTTCTATCTAATTATCCTGCTTGAGAAATTACAGACAGCATATGAGGCGGAGTTTCGCTCCGCTCAAGTTTTTGGCTTCTCTAATTCTAACGGTTTAATTTTCTTTTTTCCTTCTGTTATCCCAACAATATCTTTGTCCATCTTGGCAAATTCTTTATAGGCCTGATTATAGGCGTTCACGGTGGTTCCCAAATTGCTGCCCAATTTTAGAAGAAAGTCATTATAATTTAATAAATGCTTTTGGAGAGATTCTACGCTTTTTCTTATCTCTTTAGCCGATTCCTCAATCTGCAAGGCCTTCAATCCCTGGAGAACCGTTTGAAGATAAGCATAAAAGGAAGTAGGAGAAACGGGAATAACATGTTTTTCTTTAAAAGCATACTCAATCAAGTCATAAGTACTGCTTTTTATGCTTCCAACCTGATTAATTAATAAATCATAATATATTCCTTCCGATGGTATAAACATAAAGGCAAAGTCCATTGTTCCCTCTTGAGGTCTAATATATTTTGCCGTTTCCTCAATTCGATTTTTTAAATCTTGCCTGAAAGCTTTTTCTATCTTTTCTTTTTTTAGCAAATCTTTCTCCTCTAATATTCTATTATAATTTTCTAAAGAAAACTTGGAATCAATGGGAATAATTTTGTCTCTGATAAAAATCACCGCATCAACAGTTTCTCCGTCTTTAAAGGAATATTGAAGTTTATACTGATGGGGCTGAAAAACATTTTTCAGCAGGGTTTCTAAAAAATATTCTCCCAAAATCCCCCTTTGTTTGGGATTAGCTAAAACATCGGTAAGCTTATCAAGCTGCTCCTTAACACCCAGCACATCCCGGTGGTCAGAATGTATTCTTTCGAGTTCTGAAGTTACATCTTTTATAATCTTACTACTTTCTCTAAACTGATTTTGCATCAATTCTATATTCTTTTCTCTTAAAGAAAACTCTTCGTTTTTGCTTTCCCTTAATCCTCTGGTTTCTCTTCTGATAAAGAAAATCATTGTCACCACTTCGGCTGCAACAATTAAAAATACAATGAAAATAAAAAGAAAATCTTGCATTAAATTATCTTATCATTTCCCCCAAATCCCGTCAAAACAAAAACAGGGGTCCAATCCCTGTATTTACCTGTATTTTTATTTGATGAAGATTTCAACCAGCAGAAAGGCAATATAAATTCCGAGTAAAATCAGGGTTTCTTTTTTGGTAATTTTGCGGCCGGTTCGAACAAAAAGGAGGAAAAAGATGGCTGAAATTATTAGAAAAAATCGAGCAATGGCAAAAGGTAAAACATCAATTATTTTAATTGGACAAATCAAAGCAACAATTCCTAAAACCAAGGTAGCCGGAACAATAACTGCTCCCATTAAGTCGCCCAAAATCATCCAGGTTTCGCCTCGTCTGGCTGAAGCAATCGCAAAATAGGTTTCTGGCAAAGCACTTCCCAAGCCAGTAATCAAAACTCCAATTAAAATTAAAGGTAAATTAAAGTTCAGAGCAAAAAATTGAGCCGAGGCAACAATTCCTTGAGCAGCCAGGATAAGTAAAAGTACTCCCAAAATTAATTTTCCTAAATCTTTTAGGAAAATTTTAGATTCTTTAATAATTAGTATTTTGTGTTCCTCATAAATTTTGGTAAATCTTTCTCTCTTTGAAAAGAGCCAGAAAAGATAAAAAACAAAAAGGAGAATTAAAATTATTCCATCGGCTCGAGAAAGAATTCCATCCAAAATTAAAATAAAGGGTAAAATTGCCGCTACAATGGTGAAGATTGAGGTGGTCTGAACAGTTCGACTTTCAGTTGGCAACTCTTTTTTACCAATTAATACTGCCAAAGCCACAGCCAAGGTCAAAGTAACTAAATTATTTCCGGCTACATCACCAAAAGAAAGTTCAGGAATTTGACGCAGGGCTGAAGTGACGCCAACAAAAAAATTGGGTAAAGAGGCGGCAAAAGCCATAACAAAGAAGGCAACAACAAACTCCCGCCAGTCAAGAAATCTGGCTATTCTCATTAGCCCCCCAATAACCCACTCACCAGAAAAATAAAGTAAAGCACAACAAATTAAAAAAATTAAAATATATAAAATCATATTATTGAGTCCAACTTATTTTGCCATGGTTTTTTAAGTAG
>Ga0210051_1006055_pt1 | contig 11440 bp, 9 predicted proteins | sample CryGey092014_all_FD_185464 | JGI IMG/M metagenome (GOLD analysis project Ga0210051, IMG submission 185464) | Groundwater microbial communities from aquifer - Crystal Geyser CG23_combo_of_CG06-09_8/20/14_all (SPAdes) (version 2) | ecosystem: Environmental > Aquatic > Deep subsurface > Groundwater ...
AGTCCGCCGGGAGTATCTAATTTAATAACTAAATATTCAGCTTCAGCTTTTTCAGCTTCTTTAACTACTCTTTTTAAATATTGCAGAGTTCCAGCTTTAATTTCTCCATCAACTTCAGCTAAATAAATTAAGGTTTCCTCTTTTTGGCTAAGGGTATCTTGAAAAAGGAAAAACAAACTAAAAACCAATAAACTAAAAGCAATTAATCTTTTACTTTTGACTTTGTTATAAAATACCATTTGGTGGCTTCAATTAAAAAGATATTTAAAAATCCTAGACCTAAAATTAGTTGCCAGTCAAAAAGATTAAGGGGTTCGGTCCTTAAAAGAGTTTGTAAAACGGGAAGATAAAGCCCGGCCACTAAAACCAATATGGCAAAAATCCAAGACAAAATTAAAAATCTATTGGAAAATAAATCTATCTGCCAGATATTTTTCCTTAAACTTTTGCAAGAAAAAATATAAAAAATTGAATCAATGGCTAAGCCGGCAAAAATTACTGACCGAATATGAGAAATTTCATATCCAGAAAATTTAAAAAGCCAGAAAAAAAGACCAATTAATAAAAGGTCGGTAATAATACCAATAACAAAAATTAAGGCCTTCATTTCTCTAGTTAAAAGGGAAATATCATGACCTCCGGGTTTTTGTTGCATTAAATCTTTTTCTTTCCTTTCAAAAGCTAAAGCCAAGCTTAACGGGCCATCTTCAATTAGATTTATCCATAAAATCTGGGCAGCTAAAATTGGCAGAGGCCAGCCAGCAAAAATACTTGTTCCAACTAAAAGCACTTCGGTAAAAGCACTGCAAAATAAATAGGTGATTACTTTTCTAATGTTATCAACTATCGCCCTACCCTCTTCCACCGCTGCCACAATAATTGAGAAACTGTCATTTAAGAGAATTAAATCTGAAGTCTCCTTAGCCACCTCGGTACCAGAACCCAAAGCCACACCAATGTCGGCCTGCTTTAGAGCCGGAGCATCATTTATTCCATCGCCGGTCATCGCCACCACTTCTCCTCTTTCCTGCCAGGCTTCGATGATTCTCATTTTATGTCGGGGTTCGACCCTGGCATAGATTTGAACTTCGGGTAAAATTTTTTCGAAATCCTTATCGGATAATTTATCTAATCCCTGTCCTTCTAAAATATTTTCTTCTCCAATTTTAAAACCCAGCTCAGTAGCCACTGCTTTGGCTGTTAATTTATGGTCGCCAGTAACAATAATTGGCCTCATTCCTGCCTGCCGGCAGATTTTTATTGCCTCTTTCGCCTCTGGCCGAATTGGGTCTTTTAAAGTAATAAAACCAGCAAAGACAAGATTTTTGCAAAAATCTTGTAAATTTCTAATTTCCAATTTCCAATTTCTAATTTTACGAGAGGCGGAGGCGACTATTCTCAATCCTTTTTCAGCTAAGCTATCTAATTGTTTTTCTAATCTTACTTTTTCTTCTTCTGTCAGGGTACAAAGTCCCAAAATCTTTTCCGGGGCGCCACAAACATATAAAACCTTTTCATTATTTTCCTCATATAAAGCAGCCGCAAATTTATTTATCGGATTGAAAAGAAGTTCAGCAATTTTCTTTTTTTCAAACTCCCTTTTTCTATCGATTCCAATTTCAATCCCAGCCTCCAGTAAAGCTCTATCAGTTGGTCTTCCTCGAATTCGCCATTTTTCTTTTGGGTCTTGGGGATTTTCAATAAAGGCCTCGGAAGTTAAAACAGCTGCTTTTAAAGCTAAAAATCTATCCCCAATTACTTCATCAACCTTCATTTTCCCTTCAGTTAAAGTGGCTGTTTTATCGGTGGCGATTACTGAAGTGCTCCCCAGAGTTTCGGTGGCGATCATTTTTCTGACCAATCCTTGCTTTTTTAAAATTCTCTGCATACCGAGAGCCAAAATAACAGTGATTGCTACCGGCAATCCTTCGGGAATAGCGGCCACGGCTACCGCTACTGCTGTTAGAAACATTTCAAATAATTCTCGGCCAGTGGTTATTCCTAAAACAAAAATCAAGAAAGAAACAAAAACTATCAAAATGCCAATAAGTTTGCTCAAATGAATGACTTTCTTTTGATAGGGAGTTTTTTCTTCCGGTGTCTCTCTGATAAGGGCCGCCACTTTTCCAATTTCAGTTTGAATTCTGGTTTCGGTTACAATTGCCTTTCCCTTGCCATCTTCAACAATTGTTCCCATATAAACCATATTGTCTCTATCAGCCAGAGGGGTCTCTCTTGGTAAAACTTCTGGCTTTTTTTTGGCGGCAATCCATTCCCCAGTCAAAGCCATTTCATTTATTTTTAAATCATGGGAATCAACAATTCTTCCATCAGCCGGGACTTTGTCCCCGGGATTTAAAATGATAATATCGCCAGGAACCAGTTCAGTTGAATCAATGATTTTCAAATTTCCTTCCCTTTTAACCTCCGCCTCATGCCTGACTACTTTTTTTAAAGCTCTAAGGGTTTGAGAAGCCTTATTTTCTTGAATAAATCCAACAGTGGTATTTAAAAAAACGGCGCCAAAAATAACAATGGCATCGGTATAATCTTTTAAAATTAAGGTAATAATTCCAGCTATAACTAGAATATAAATTAGAGGGCTACGAAATTGCTCCAAAAAAATTCTTAAAGAAGACAAAGGTTTCTCTTCCGGTAGTTTATTTTTACCAAATTCTCTTTGGCGAATCTCAACCTCTTTTTCATCCAATCCCCTTTCAATATCTGTCCTCAATAGTTTTTTTACCTCTTTTATTTCTAAATTATGCCAAAAAAATTCAGCCATTGTTCTATCTTAACAAAAAAAGACCCCGGGGTCACCATTCCGGTAACACCTAAGGCCTTTTATAATAAACATGGTAGCCGACAGTCCAAGCTTTGACTGCCTCCAAAAGTTCTACTTTCCTTCGAGAAATTGCTTTCCTTAAAGGGACTATTTCCCCTTTATTCTCCACCAGCCAATTTAAACCGGTGGTAAAGCCAGTAATATGCTCGGAGTGGTCAACCATAATCTTAAACTTCTTACAAAACTCTCTTCTTTCCTGAGCAGTATCAAACTTTTTCCAGGAAAGTTCTTCTGGCTCAATGTAACATTTAACTTCGTCAGGATAATACTGAGTTAATACTTGCCTGAGCCATTCGTCATCGCCGGTCAAGAGCTGCTCCCCAGTGATGATTCCCTTTCGGTAAAGAGGTTTGACCAACTTTTTCAAAAAGAGGTCCAAGGTTCGAGAATAAGGATTGAAAAGAAGTTCCTGAAACTCATAAGCCCGTAAGAGAAGAAACCGGAAAAGACGTTCGGGCTGGGTAAAAACAAATTCGGTCCGGTCGGGAGTAAACTGGATATCCTGCCAGACATCCATAATTAAGGGGTGTTTAAGGCAGAGGTTCCTAACTTCGCCTGGTCGAGTACCACCAAGGTAATAGCAGTCCAGGGCAGTGTAAGCCATTTTATCAATCGTATCCAGAAGCCGGCCAAATACTCCTTGGCCCCTTATCCACTCTTTAGCCAGAACGAGATCAAAGCCGAATTGTTTAGCCCATTTTTCAGCTAAGCCATAGCGGTCTAACACCCAAGCGAAGTTTTCTTCCTCATCTAAGCCCTTGGGGTCAACCCGTTTAATTGAATCGCCGCCAGCTGGGATAGCAATGTCGTGGCAACCAGCGGTCAAAACTACCGGAGTTCTCTCTTCCTGGGAAAAGCCATTTCGGGCTAAAATAACTTCCATTAACATAGCTACCAGCAGACTGTGGACCCAGCGGGTGTGAGAAAACTGAGGTACGGTGTAAGCAACGCTTACACTTTTGTCCCATTCTTCAGGTCGCGGCGGCACCAAATAGCCGAGCTGACTGATTCCGCCTAAGCGGAAGAAAGGATCAGCGTGGTCCAGCTCATAAAACAAACTTCCTTTTTTTTCATCGCGGTCAACATAGAAATCAGTTGAGCTGAAAGGGAAAGTCGTCCGTTCAAAGCCAATGGCATCACCCCAGTCATCAACCACGTAAAGAAAACGGTCTCGGGGGATGATAAAAACCTCCGGGTGACGAGAATCGGACAGCTCAGAGAGAGGTATTTCTTCACCAAGGCTAAAGCGCTTTTTATGCCTTCGGAAGCTCCTTTCAAATTTAGGGTGTTGCCCGAAACCGAAAGGAGCTGGCGAAGAAGACAACATCAACACTTCTTCTGTCGGATGCATCGCGTCCCTCCTTTCGCGTTTCGCTAGGCGATGAAGTTTACCTTCCTAGAAGTTTGCCTTCATCTTCACCTGCGCTTCTGCTTCGCAGAAGCTTGGTATTCAATTTGAAAAGAAACTTAGCGGCCCCAACCGGATTTGAACCGGTGTTACAAGAATGAGAATCTTGTGTCCTAAGCCGCTAGACGATAGGGCCATCGGTTACCCGAGCGTTAGTGAAGGGTGAAAAAGAAGATTTATCTTCTTTGACTTTAATTTATCACAAAATTTAAATTTTGTAAATTAAAAAGGCCGTCCCGCGAAGCGGGACGGCGCCTGGCAGTAGTTCTACTGCCCTACCCGTTACGATTACCTGGTCCACACCAGGTCATTTTTGAAATCTTACCTCTCTGTCTATAAAGACGAATTTTTACACCGCAAGGACATTTCCCTCCATTTATTTTTATCTTCTTTCTACAATTTGGACAATCTACTTCCCCATTTTTTATTTCTGGGTCTTGGATCGTTCCTCTCATTATGCCTCCTTCCTTTTTAGATTAGATCAACTTTCCCGATGGAGTTAAAAAGAACTACAAAAAAGAACTACATTTTTCTCCTTTCTCCGTCTTTTTGGCGGATGCCTAAAATTAAAAGGCTGATCCTTTGGGATCAGCTGAATTTTCTTATCTCCTTTACTCCTCTTAAAAAAAACTCAGCTGGTCCCCTGATCAGCTCCTTTGATAACAAAAAAATAAACTCTAGTAATTAAATTTTCCATACTCATGTTTATGACGAATTTTTAGTTATTTTATTACACTTTTTTTATTTCTTCGACTATCTTTCCCATTTCCATTTCTTTTGAGCCATCAACTAAGATTATATCCCCTTCTTTTATTTCTTCTCGGAGCTTTAATTTACCTTCATTTATTGTATCAAATTGAAAAATTTTTTCAAGGGGAAGGCCTTTTTGTTGAGCACCCTGGGCAATGAATTTTGCTTTCGGCCCAAAAGTAAACAATAAATCAACATTTTTTGCTACCCTTTCCCCTATTGCCTCATGGGCTTCGATGGTATATTTCCCAATTCCAGTAACGTCGCCAAGCACAGCAATTTTTCGTTTGAATCCAGGGATAATGCCAAAAATTTCTATTGCTTCAGCCATCGAAAAGACGGTTGCCGATTGGGAGTCATCTAAAACCCAGGATTGATTAATCCCTTCAACTAATCTCATTTTCCCGGGTAAGGATTTGTAATTCTTTAAGGCCTGAGATATCTCAACTAAATTCAAATCAAAAATTGTCCCCACGACCACCGCTGCCAAAGCCGAATAAATTTGCTCCTTGCCAAATAGCCCATCTAACCAAATCGGCACAATATTACCTTTATAATTTATCTTGAAGTTTGTTCCACCATTCAGTTTAATATCAGTAGCCCTAAAATCAGCTCTTTCCTGAAAGCCAAAAGTTATTTCCTTTAAATTAGTTTCGTCTTTTACGCGAGCGTTAGCGAAGCGTGAAGATGAACGAAGTTCATCGCCTATTTCTCTAACCGTTTCGTCGTCAAAATTCAAAATTAAATGACCATAGGGTGGCGAAATTTTAGCTAATTTCCGGATTTCAATAGTTTCTTCTTTTTCTCCAGCAAAAAAATCCTTGTCAAAAGGAATATCGCCAATATGAGTTACCACTAAAATTGGTAGGGAAGACTTTTTTACAAAAAATTCAAATTCCTTTTTGTCCTTTAAATCGGTTTCGAAAAGTAAAATTTCGTCACCAACTTTAAAATGCTGATTCAAAACTTGGAAAATCGCCTCCCTGGCACAACTCCTCCCCGAACCTGTGACAATAATCACTTTTGGCTTCCTTAAAATAAATTTAATTTTTTCAAAAACATTCATAATTCGTAGTCAGGTGGAATTTGATAGTAATGAACGATATACTCGGCTAAATCGTGGAAAATTGGCACGGCTGAATATTCAGCAGTTTTGGTTTTCGGATTATTTAATTTTATTAAGATGAGAAATTGGGGATCAAAGGCCGGGGCGAAACCAACAAATGTTTGAATAGTTTTTTCAGAATAGCCAGGTTTATCAACTCCCAAAGCTGAAAAAGAAATCTGGCCAGTGCCGGTTTTGCCAGCAACATAATATCCGGGAATTCTCGCTCCTTTAGCATAACCATTTTCCACCACGCTAACCAGCATAGCGGTTAATTGAGAAGCAGTTTTGGAAGAAATAACCGACTCCTCCGGAATTGACTGAGGTCTAACCTCGGTCAGTTCCACCAAGTAAGGTTCCACTAATTTTCCGCCATTAGCAATAACCGAATAGGCCCTGGCTAATTGAATCGGAGTCATTTCAATTCCCTGACCAAAAGAGGCAGTGGCAAAATTTATTTCATACCCCTTTTTGAATTCCCTATTTTCAGAATAATTTTCCGGAAGGTCAATTCCAGTTGGTTCGAAAAAGCCAAATTTTTCTATATATTGTAGAAAAAGTTCATGACCTAACTGTTTTTCAGCAAATACTGCTCCGGTATTAATTGATTTCTCTAAAACCTCAGTCATGGTTTTTTCTCCCCACACCCGATTATCGTAATTATAGATGGGCCAACCGCCTATCTCCACTATTCCTTTATCAATGTAGGTCGTCTCCGGAGTTATCGCCCCTTCATTTAAAGCAGCCGCCATGGTGATACCCTTAAAAACTGAGCCTGGTTCGAAAAAATCTTGAGTTGCTCTATTTTTAAAAATTCCCAAATCACCCTTTGTGGCATATTCTTGATAGTTATTTGGATTAAAATTTGGGAAATTAGCTAAGGTTAATATTTTTCCGGAATTGGGGTCCATAACAATAATTTGACCCTCTTCGATACTTAGATTTTCTTTTGCTCTGTCTAACAATTTTTCAGCCATAAATTGAATATCGTAGTCAATGGTAATAGCTAAATCGGTTCCTTCGCTTGATCCTTTTAAAATCTCCTGGTAGTATTCCTCTAAGCCATATTGGCCAGAACCCTGAGCTCCCAAAAAGCCGACAATCTGAGAGGCTAAAGATTCTTGGGGGTAATATCGCAATCTTTCTTGGGTCAAATAAATGCCGGGTAATTTCAGATTTTTTAAAGAATCTATTTCTTCCTGAGTAAGCTTATTTTTTATTGGCGAATACAAAAAATCGACCTTCAATTTTTCTAAAATAAAATCCTTGTCGAAATGGAGAATTTCGCTTAAGGTCTCGGCTGTTTTTTCAGCATCAAGAATTTTAGGAGGAGAAGCAAAAACCAAAGTAAAATCTTTATTAATAGCCAAGGGCTCCCCGTCCTTTAGAAAAATCTCTCCTCGCTCTGTCTGGGATTCATTCGGGGAAGAAAAGAGGCCCTGAGCTAAAGCTTTGTAAAAATCATTTTGAAGGACCTGAATAAAAAAAAGCTTACTCAAGAGTGCAGCTGAAAAAAAGAAAATGAGAGTAAAAACTAAATTAATTCGCCAGCTCATCGACTTGAGGTTTTTTGGGCTACAGGTTTGTAAATTTGGATGTATTTCACCTGGCTGACTTTTTCAAATTTCTCATTTTGGAGATAGTGATCTAAATTAGTCAGGGAATTAGCCTTGGAAAAACCGATTGCTAAATTTTCATTTTCTTGAGTTAATTGAGTTAGCTGTTTTTCATAATTGCCAATAAGATAGACCTCGCGGGTTAAAAAATTAACTTGGAAAATATAAATAACTAAAGAAAGAAGCATTAAAATAAATGTTGTCATCCAAAAAACTTTCAAATTTACCCTTTTCTTGAAAACTAGGCGATGAACTTCGTTCATCTTCACGCTTCGCTGACGCTCGCGTAAAGGATGGGTGATGAAAATAGGAGCAGTTAAGGTTTGGGTTCTCATATTTTTTGGCTTGCTCTTAGTTTGGCTGACCTTGAGCGAGGATTGATTTTCATTTCTTTAAAAGATGGGATGATTGGTTTTTTAGTTAAAATTTTCAGCAAGTTATTTTTATTCCCTTCTTTTAGAAAATTTTTAACAATTCTATCTTCCAAAGAATGGAAAGAAATTACGACTATTCTACCTCCGGGTTTTAAAATATTTAGGGCTTGAGGTAGGGCTTTTTCTAAGTTATTTAATTCATCGTTCACAGCAATCCTCAGTGCCTGGAAAGTTTTAGTAGCAAAATGAATCTTTCGACGGTGGTACCAGCCAGGAGTGGCTCTTTTTATAATCTCAACTAACTGAGAGGTTGTTTGCAGGGGTTTAAATTTCCGAAAGTTCAAAAGAGCTTCGGCAATTTTTGGAGCAAATTGCTCTTCGCCATAATCTTTCAAAATCTTTTCGATTTCTACCCTTGACCAGTAATTTAATATTTTCTCTGCCGTTAAGGGGTTCTGAAGATTATAGCGCATGTCGAGAGGTTCCTTTTTCTGAAAGCTGAATCCCCTGCTAGATGTTTCCAAGTGCCAACTAGACATTCCTAAGTCAAACAAAATTCCGGAAACTGACTTAAATCTTTGTGATTTCGCGATCTCTGCTAAATTAGCAAAGTTATCACAAACCAGAATAATCCTTTTCTTGAAATTTCTAATTTCTAATTTCAAATTTCTAATTATCTCTGGGTCGGCATCGATTCCCAACACTTTGCCTTTCGGTCCATTTTTTTCTAAAATCGCTAAGGTATGGCCCCCTTCTCCGATGGTGCAATCAATAAAATTCTCATTTGGTTTAGGGTCTAGATATTCTATAACTTCCTTTTGAAGAACGGGTACGTGCATTTTATACGCCTAATTCTTTTAATCTTTCTGCGATGTCCCCCACTTCTTTTTCGGTCTTTTCTTTATATCCTTTCCATTTTGTTTCATCCCAAATTTCAATCCGATTATAGACACCAGCAATTACTACTTTCTTTTTCAGACCGGCATAATCTTTTAGATAATCAGGAACTAAAATCCTACCTAAATTATCAAGATTTACTTCCATAGCGCCTGTCAGCATTAATCTGGCAAATCCCCGGGCATCAGCCTGAGACAAAGGAAGTTTACTCAATTTTTCAGCTAAATTCCCCCACTCTTTGGCCGGGTAAAGAAAAAGGCATTGGTCTATTCCCCGAGTAATGACCGCTTTCTTTCTTAGAAGCTGTCGGAATTTCGCCGGCACTGCCAGTCTTTTTTTCTCATCTATTGAATATGGATACTCGCCGATAAACATTTGAGTATTTTAGTTATCCACAAAAATGCCTATTTATCCCATAGTTATCCACAATCCCCCACCTGTTTTCACTTTAACTCACTTCATAACCCTTAGTCAACCACAAATCACCACCTCTTGAAATAAGATAAAAATCAAATTTTATACACAACATATCCACAACCCCCTTAAAATAAAAGCGGTGAGATAGAAATCTCACCACTTTTTAAAATCACCAAAATTTAGTCACACCTCGTTTTTAATAAAATTAACTGCGTTTTGGAAAATCTTTAATCCCCAACCCTCCTTAACTTCTTCCCTCGTCCATCGGGGATGATTTTGGGAAAATAAAAAAGCTTCAGGATGTGGCATCAAGCCAAAGATTTTACCAGTTTCGTCACAAATTCCAGCAATGTTTAAATCGGAGCCATTGGGGTTCCAGGGATAACCAGCTAAATTTCCCTTCTCGTCTACGTATTGAGCAACAACTTGCTTTTGTTTAATTAATTTTTCTCTAATTTCTTCATTTCTTAAAATAAACTTTCCCTCGCCATGTCTCACTGGTAAATAAATGGTTTCAATTCCTCTCGTCCAAATACAGGGAGATTTTTGATTAATTTTTAAATAAACCCATCTATCTTCAAATCGGCCTGAATCATTAAAGGTCAAGGTTGCACCAGGAAGAATTCCCAATTTCACTAAAACCTGAAAACCATTACAAATTCCGATGATGAGTTTCCCATCTTTGATAAATTCTGAAAATTCTCCAGTTAAATTGTATTTAATTTTTGTTGCCAAAACCTTTCCCGCTCCAATGTCGTCACCAAAAGAAAATCCTCCGGGAATAGCCAAAATTTGGTAATCTCTAAGCTTTTCTTCTTCGCTAATAAGTTCGTTTACATGAACTTTTTTAGCTTCTGCTCCGGATATCGCAAATCCCTGCTGGGTTTCATTATCACAATTTATTCCATATCCATATAAAATCAAAACCTTAGGTTTCATTTTAAAAATTCTTAAAAGTTGCCTGCCAGGACTCTTTTAATTTATAGATGTTTTCTTGAATTATTGGTTTTTCTTGAGCAAAAACTATAAATTCCTCGTCATCTCTCATTTTCCCAATTTCTTGAAAGATATTTCCTTTTATAATTTCCTCGAAACTTTCTTTATTTTCTGGAGAAATCGTTACTAAAAATCGACTGGCTGATTCGGAATACAAAATTTTATCAATATTTCTTAAGCCATCTGTCGGTACTTTATCTAAATCAACGTCTAATCCATAGCCTCCGGCAAATGAAATCTGAGCCAAGGCCACTGCTAATCCTCCTTTATAAATCCCGTGACAAGAATTAACCAAGCCTTTCTCAATTGTCTGAGTTAAAGCATTGTAGAGTTCTGTCGCTGTTTTAGCATCAACTTTCGGAACATTTAATCCAATCTCTCCTCTGGCTTCGTAATATTCTGAGCCGCCTAATTCATCTCTAGTAATACCTAAAATATAAACCAGGTCACCGGGTTTTTTAACATCCATGGTGACACATTTTCTGATGTCATCTATTTTTCCTGCAGCTGAAAACTGAATAGTTGGTAAAGCCGAGACTCTGACTTCGGGGTACCCACATCTGGGTCCATCTGACTTCTTTATTGTCCCATCCATGGACATTGAATCCTTGCCAGATATGCAAGGAGTTTTAAAAGATATCGTAAAATCATAAAGAGTTTGATTTGCTCTTATCAATTGAGCCAGTTTATATTTGGCATCGGGGTTTTGGTCGGAAGGTAAAGGACTAGGCCAACAGAAATTATCATTGAGAGCGATTTGTTTTAAGTTTCCACCAACAGCAATAATTCTTCTGATAGCTTCATCAATTGCTAAAGCTACCATCCAATAAGTATCAATCTGGCCATATTTAGGATTAATGCCGGCCGAGATAGCGATACCTTCATTGGAATTATAAAGGGGTTTGATTACCACCGCATCTGAAGGGGCATCGCTATCTTTACCGACCAAATGCTTTATCACGCTGGTTCCCTGAACTTCGTGGTCAAATTGTCGAACAATATATTCTTTTGAGCAGATATTTAAACGAGCTA
>Ga0210051_1006059_pt1 | contig 11433 bp, 8 predicted proteins | sample CryGey092014_all_FD_185464 | JGI IMG/M metagenome (GOLD analysis project Ga0210051, IMG submission 185464) | Groundwater microbial communities from aquifer - Crystal Geyser CG23_combo_of_CG06-09_8/20/14_all (SPAdes) (version 2) | ecosystem: Environmental > Aquatic > Deep subsurface > Groundwater ...
GCAATCATTGGCTCGAACCAGCTAAAAAATTCATTTTAGACAGTAAACAAGCCGAAATTATCGCTTTGCAGGAAAATCTTTTTGAGAAAAAAGATTTTCTAAAAAAGATTGGCTCGAACCGAATTTTACGGGAACGGGAATTGATTTTTGAACCACGCGGAGCGTGGCAAATCCTTTTAAAATCAGGTCTTATCGCCCACAGGGCGCGTGCCGAGGCGCTTTGCGCCGAGGCAACAAACGCCGAACATACAATTTGGCTCCGCGGAGAGGACTCGAACCTCTAACCAATTGATTAACAGTCAACTGCTCTACCATTGAGCTACCGCGGAATATTTGATTATTAGAAATAATAAAACCAAAATAACACTTTGAAATCTAAAAATTCAAAAATCTAAAATAATATTTTTTAAAAATCTTGCTTTAAATTTTCATCAAAATAAAAAATTCCAAAAAATCTGATTTCCGATGATTTTAAAAAACAAATTGATTATAGCAAACTTTTTTAAAAAGGCAACCTTTCACATAAATTTTTTATGTTTGAAACTATATTTTCAAAACAAGCTTGAAAAATGATTTTTTTATTTTTTTTAATTAAAAATTAACAGTTTTTTGAAAAAAAATAATAAACGGTAAAATTTATAAAACTTGCCCAATTTTTCCAAAATCAAAAAAGTTATCTTAAATTTTAAAAACCTTATTTTTCTTAAAATATTTATAATAAAGAAAAAGCGAGTGATTCCGATGAATCACTCGCTAAAAATACTGCTTTGAAAAGAGAAAAAAGGAAAAAAATTAAAAAAACCAACCCTCCTTTTTTTCTCCTTTCTCGTCAAAGATTATTCCGCACTGAGGGCAAAAAAACAACCCTCTACGAAAGGGAATATTTCTTTGACTCCTTCACAGCAGTGATGCTGATTTTCTTTCTCCTCCAGCATCACGCTTTTTTTGCTTTTTCTTCTCATAACAAAAAGCAACTCAATGCTTCTGCTATGAGGAAGAAAACTCCCGAAAATTTTTCTTTTCGCCACTCTCTGGCGAAGAGAAAAAATTTTTCCCCCATTGTCTTCTTTCTTCATTTTTTCCTCCTCTGGCGTGGAAAATTCCGCGCCCGTCTTAAAGAACAAAAAAACCGCCCCATTGGCGGTTTTCTAAAACTCTTTTTTTTAAAGAAATTCAAAAACAACCGCCATTGCTTCGGATTGACAACAACAAGTTGTTTTTTAAATTTCTCATAAAAATATTCTAACAGATCAAAAAAATTCGTCAATAGTAGTGTAAGCAAGAAAAAATAAGCGGACTGTCCGCTAGTTTTTTTATATATATTTTATTTTTTTTAGGGGGACGCGAAAAATTTTCGCGTCTCCTCTTTTTTACTTCATCCTCCTTTCTTGTTCCTCCGCCTCTTTGTAGACGGAAGAGCAATTCTTGCAAAGATTCTCTGCCAGCCCTTGGGGATTCTCCCCAAGGACTGTCTCTCTGTGACAACAATCACAGAGAGCTTTTTCTTTTTTTTTCTTCTCTTCCACTTTCTCCTCCTCTGGCGCGAAATTTTTCGCACCTTTAAAATTTAAAAATAAAAAAACCGACAGGGTTGTCGGGTTCATTTTGCTTTTTTTAAAAAAAACAAAATCAACTCGACGCTTGTCGGATAATAATGCCAATGATAAAATTAAATAGTTTTTTCAAAGTCTTTTTTAAATATTTTTTTAACTTTTAGGACTAATCCGGTTAATCTGAAATTTCAAAAATGTATCTTTCAATTTGGTTATTTTTTGCCTGTCTATTGGAAACTTTAAACAGATAAAAAAATTTCTTCAAAACGTGTCTGTTCTTGAATATATATAAAAATAAACTTGTTTTTAAAGTGTGGGGGCATCGCGATTTTTTGCAACACCCCCAAAAGGTATCGGCTAGGTTCTATAGCCGAATACCTTCCTCAAAAAAGTAGCTTCGGCTGCGGCTTCGGCCGCGACCATTCTTGCCTCTTCCGCGGCCGAAGCCGCGGCCTTTTCCGCCTCGGCCGCGGCCTTCTTGGCGGCTTTCACCGCCAAAAATGCCTCTCCTGGACTATCCGAAGATAGTCCAGGGATGGAAACCAACTCCCTAAGGAAGCACAGGAATTCCTGTGCCTCCTCAGGAGTTTCCGGTGCAAAAACTCCAACGTCCATTTTTTCCCCCTTCGGCCCAGTCGGTTCCCGCTGGACCTCTTTGTGATTGTCCCCATGAGATATTCACGGGGGCTTTGGCTTGCTTCACTGGCTAGGTTTTGGTTCCTCTTTGTAAGAGGATCCGGCTTCTGTGTGAGATATTTAATCCCACTTGCCGGTTAACCGTCGCCAGATCTGCGCACCGAAGAAAAAATAATTTTTGTTTTTTCTTCGGCGCGCAGATTAATTTTTTTTGGAAAAACGATTAGGATATCAAAGAACTATTTTTCAACGATTTCATTTTTAAATCTCTTTTAAAAAAATTTACAATAAAAAACCCGATTTTGCCGGGAATTTTGTTTTTTTCTATGTTTATTTTTTATTTAATTCCCAGCAAAAATTTTCCGTCTAAAGACGACTGTCAAAAAAATAATGCTAAAATAATTTTGCGTGGAATTTTTCATAACATTGCCAATGTAGCAGATATTTAAAAATGTGTCAAATATTCCTTTTATTGAAAAAATTTATAATTTATGAAAAATTAAAAATATCGCAATTACCTCTATTGACAGACATTCTTTTCGTTGCTACATTGAAAAACTATTCAGCTCGCTGTCATTATCATTTTTTCTTAATTTAATTTTAATCTTTATCCCCATGGCATTGGAACCTCAAGCACAATTGCGAAAATTCTTGGAAAAATCTCAAAAGATTCTTATTCTCATCCCGGAAAATCCGGAAACTGATGCTATCGGTTCTTCTTGGGCGCTTTATTATTTTTTGAAAAAAATTAATCTTCAACCCGCCATCGCTTTTTCAGGAAAAATTCCGGAAAAATTCGGTTTTCTTCCTGTTCCTGAAAAATTTTTTTCTGAGATTTCCGGCGCGCGCGATTTTGTGCTTTCTTTTGATACAACCCGCAATAAAATCATTCGCGTTAGGCAAAAAGAAGAAGATGGCCGTTATAATATTTTTGTCACTCCGAAAAAAGGCTCTATTGATCCACGCGATTTCTCTTTTATTTTAGCTAAATTCAATTATGATTTAGTCGTCACTATTGATTGCTCCGATTTGGAAAAATTAGGTTCTATTTATATTAAAAACACTGATTTGTTTTTTGAAGTTCCTGTCGCCAATATTGATTATCACAGTGAAAATGACAACTTTGGACAAATAAATTTGGTGGATATTACCGCTTCTTCATCCGCAGAAATTCTTTTTGAACTTTTTCAAAATATCAATCTGGAAATGATTGATCAAAATATCTCCACTTGTCTTTTTACCGGTCTTATTGGTGCTACTGAAAGTTTTCAGAAAAAAAATACCACCCCCAAAGCACTTTCCTTTGCGGCTCAACTTATGGAAAAAAAAGCCAATCAATCAGAAATTGTTCGTTGGTTATATAAAACTCAACCTTTGCGAATTTTAAAACTTTGGGGACGCGCTATGGCAAAAATAAACTGGGAAGAAGAAATCCAACTGGTTTGGTCGGCTATTTCGGTAGAAGACTTGGTCCAAAGCAGAGGAACCATCAGCGATTTGCCAATTGTTTTGGAAAAAATTCAAGAGAGCTATTCCGAAGGAAAATTTTTTATGACAATCTATAATGATACTCCTCAATCATCTGTTGCACTTATAAAAACCAAATCTTCCAAACTCGCTCAAAAAATATACCCCTTCCTAAATGGAAACTTTCAAAATGGAATACTTGAAATCAAAATTGAAGAAGAAAAAAATCTGGAAAAAACAGGAATTGCGTTAGCAAAAAAAATTCAAAAAATTTTATCCCAATAAATTTGTCCTTATTATTTTTTCTAAAAAAACAATTTGCGCACCAAATTGTTTTTTATTTTGTTTTGTGATAAAATTATCTTACGATATATTTAATTTTCAAAAAAAATGGTAAAAATCATTAAAAAAAAGATAGTTTCCCGAGAAGAAGAAATAAAGAAGGAACGAACCAAAAAAATAATTTCCACTTTTAGAAAACAAGAGGAAGAAGAATCTACGTCTAGCTTTGCCGCTAGCATCAATTTCGCTTATGTAGACACCAATCTTATCCCTATTGCCGAAGAAGACATAAAAATTTTAACCGAGAAAGAATCCAAGGAAAACAATGTAGCTATTATTTATAAAGTCGGAAGAACTGTTTCTCTTGTTTCCACCGATCCAACTCAAGAAAAACCAAAAAAATTCATAGAAAAGGTTCAAAAAGAAAATGGCTGGAAAACAAAAATTTTTGTAATTTCTCGTTCTAATATGGAACGAATTTGGGATAAATACAAAAAAATTGTTTTTTTAGACATTTTAGACCAAGCCAATCTAAGTCTGAGCGATGAAAATTTGTCCGAGTTTAAAAAAGAATTAGGAGATTTGGTTACTTTGAAAAGTCGTATAAATGAAATGCCTACTACTGAAATTCTTAATGTGATAATGTCCGGAGCGTATGTTTTGAAAGCTAGTGATGTCCATATTGAACCGGAAGAAAACACTTTTCGTTTGCGTTATCGCATTGATGGAGTTTTGCAAGATGTCGCTTCCTTTCCTTTGAAAATTTTTAGAAATATCATCTCTCGAATAAAATTAATGGCCGGAATGAAGATAAATTTGAATGATATCGCCCAAGATGGAACTTTTAAAATAAAAATCGGATCCGCTATAAAAAATAAAAATATTGAAACTCGCGTTTCCATTATTCCCGGAAATTTTGGAGAGTCTGTTGTTATCCGCCTTCTTGATCCCGATTCTATAAAAGTAAGTTTGGAAAGTTTAGGTTTTCGCGGTTTGGCCGCAGAAAATGTCCAAAAAGAAATTGAGGCGCCAAACGGAATGATTCTTAATACTGGTCCTACCGGTTCGGGAAAAACCACCACGCTCTATGCCATCATCAATAAACTGAACACTCCTGAAAAAAAAATAATTACAGTAGAAGACCCAATTGAATATGAACTTTCCGGAATTTCTCAAACCCAAGTGGAAAAAACACGGGGTTATTCTTTTGCCAATGGATTGCGAGCAATTGTTCGTCAAGACCCGGATATAATTTTGGTAGGAGAAATTAGAGATGATGAAACTGCTGATATCGCTGTCAATTCAGCGCTTACCGGTCATTTGGTTTTATCTTCTCTCCATACTAATAATGCCGTAGGCGCTATTCCTCGTTTTTTGGAATTAGGTATTAAACCTTCCCTTATGTCTCCCGCCATCAACCTTATTATTGGACAAAGATTAGTGCGAAAACTTTGCGAAAACTGCAAAGAAGCCTACGCACCGGCTAAAGAATCTATTGATTCCATAAAAAAAATAATTTCCATTATTTCTCCTAAAGCCAAAGTTGAAATTCCCAAAAATATTGAAACTCTTTATCGTCCCGTAGGATGTTCAAAATGCAATCAATTGGGATATAAGGGGCGGGTTGGAATTTTTGAAGTTCTTTTCATAAATGAAGAAATTGAAAAATTGATTATGGATTTGGCGGGAGAAACCGATTTAGCTATCGCAGCTTTGGAGTCTGGAATGACAACAATGCTCCAAGATGGAATTTTAAAAGCGATTGAAGGCATAACTTCTATTGACGAAGTTCAAAGAGTTACCGGACAGGGAAAATTTTTGGAAGAAATTTATGAAAAATTGATGACAGCCAATTTGTCCCGTTCTATTACAATTAACAAGAAAATATATGATTTAGCTCAAAAAAGCGTTCATAACTTCACTGATTTTCAAAAAATAATTAACCAAATAAAAACTACCGAATTAGTCCAAGCAATTTTTTCTGGAGCGGTTGAACTGGGAACTGGAGATGTTCACATTGAACCTGATGAAAATAATATAAAAATTCGTTTCAGAGTTGACGGTATTTTGCAAACCGCCGCCACAATTGAAAAAACTGAATATCCTAATTTTCTAGGAGAAATAAAATTGCTTTCTGGGATTAAAACCGAAATCAGACAAGGCGTTGTAGATTCTCGATTTAGTATAAAATTCAATCAAGAAATAGAACATGCTCCGGAATCTTCCATAGATGTGAGAGTTTCCATCATATTGGGAGGATACGGAGAAACAGTTGTGTTGCGTCTTCTTTTCAAATCCAATTTAGCTTATGATCTCACTCAGTTAGGTATTAGAAAAGAAAACTTGGATAAAATTATGGAAGAAATTTCCAAACCTACCGGAATTATTCTCAATACCGGCCCTACCGGTTCGGGGAAAACAACCACGCTTTACTCTATTCTGCAATATCTTAACAAGCCCGAATTAAAAATAATCACTGTGGAAGATCCGATTGAATATCAACTTTCCGGAATTTTGCAAACTTCCGTTAATGAAAAAGATGGTTACACTTTTTCCACCGCTCTTCGCCAACTTTTGCGTCAAAATCCGGATATAATGATGATCGGAGAAATGCGCGACACTGAAACAGCTCAGACAGCTGTGCAAGCCGCTCTTACCGGTCATATGGTTATTTCCACTATTCATACTAATAACGCCGCAGGAACCGTTTCTAGAATGACTAATATGGGGGTTTCTCCTTCTGATATCGCCACTTCTGTTAATGCTTTTATCGCTCAAAGATTAGTGCGAAAACTTTGCGATTGCAAGAGAAAAGAAAAACCAGGCGAGGAAGAAAAAGAAATCATAAAAAATGTTCTAAAAACTATTTCGCCAAAAAGTAAAGTAAAAATTCCCGCCATTGAAAATGTTTATCACCCTGTAGGATGTCCCAAATGCAATCAATTGGGATATAAAGGAAGAATGACCATTAGTGAAGTTTTTCAACTTTCCAAAAAAATAAAAGAAATGATAGGCAATGGAGCTTTAAGCGAGGATTTAGAAGAAGAAGCAATCAAAGAAGGTATGCTTACGATGACACAAGACGGCATCTTGCGAGTTCTTTCCGGAGAAACCACATTGGAGGAGATAAAAAGAGTAACAATTTTGTAAAAAATAAAAAAAGACGCCGAACGTCTTTTTTGAAACACTTCTTAGTTTGAATAAAAAAAATAGCGCTAATCTGCAGGCAAAAATCTGAACTAAGAGCCCAGAAAAAGGAACGATATCGAGGCACGGTCCAGTTTTAGCCTCGCGCCATTTTCAGCAATATATAATAGTTCTAAAAATTAAAATAATAAAAGGTTGATTTAACTTTAGCTATGTTTATATTTATTGCGAAAAATGGCACGAGGAAAACCAATCCGCCCATATCTTGAAAAAAGTTCCCCAATTGATGATAAAAGATAGAAATCACCAATTGCCCACAGTTTACTGCTAGCCATCCGTAAACTATTGCATAATTTCAGATGACTGTCCAACCTAGCATAATTTGTTAACTTTGTCAAATGGTGCTAGAATACAAGAGAAGAACTTGTGTATTTTTTAAAAAAATTATTCAAACTAGATTTTAAATTTAAAAAAAATAATTCCTCAAATTAGCGATTTTTACTGAATTTGTCGTTTAAAATACTAAAACGTGAAAACTCTAATATAAATTATGATCACTCAATCCCAAGAACAACCAGAAGATCTTGTTTTTGATGTAACTTTGCGACCGCAAAAATTTTCCGAATATGTCGGACAAGAAAAAGTAAAAAATAATTTGAATATTTTAATTCAAGCCGCTAAAAAAAGAGAAGAGTCCATTGAACATGTTCTTCTTTATGGTCCGGCGGGATTAGGGAAAACAACTCTTGCCAACATTATTGCTCGCGAAATGGACGTTAGCATTAAAACCACTTCTGGACCGGCAATTGAAAAAGTGGGAGATTTCGGATCCATTTTAACCAATTTAAACGACGGGGATATTTTGTTTATTGATGAAATTCATCGTCTTAACAAATCCATTGAAGAAATTCTTTATCCAGCGATGGAAGATTATAAATTGGATATTATTATCGGCAAAGGTCCTTCCGCCAGAACTATTCAACTAGATTTGCCCCGCTTCACTTTAATTGGCGCCACCACCAAATTAGGCGCTCTTTCCAATCCTTTGAGAAATCGTTTCGGAGCTATTCATCGCTTGGATTTTTATTCCAACCAAGAAATCAAGAAAATTTTAGAAAGATCTTCCAAGATATTGGGCGTTCAAGCAAATGAATCAGGTTTGGATAAAATCGCCAGTTGCGCTCGTTGCACCCCCCGTATAGCCAATCGTTTATTAAAAAGAGTGCGAGATTTTTCCCAAATAAAAAATTATCCGATTATAGACAATCTTGTCGCCACAGAAGCTTTGCAAATGATAGATATTGATCCAATCGGATTGGAACAAACCGATAAAAATATCCTAAAAACTATTATTGAAAAATTTGAAGGCGGTCCGGTGGGATTAGGGACCATCGCCGCCGCCACATCGGAAGAAATAAGAACCATTGAAGATGTCTACGAACCTTATCTGCTCCAAATCGGTTTTTTGGCGCGCACTCCCCGAGGAAGAATTGCTACTAAAAACGCTTACGAACATTTGGGTCTAAAATATATAAACAATAAACTTCTCTAAAATGTTATATTTAATTTTTGCCCTTTATTTCATTGTTATTATAAGTTTTATTTTACTTTATTTTTTTATCATTTATCATCTGTCAAGATATTCCGTTAACACAGAACTTAAAAAAATAATTCTGCCTTTTTTCACCATTATTTCCGCTTTGCTCCTTTTTTCCAATATTATTCTTTTTTTGTCTGTTGATTGGAAAGCCCTGTTTTATCAATTTTTTTAAACAAAATTTTTATATATGAAAAATCTTGCTCAATACCACTTTGACGGTCAAAAAAAAGATGAAATCATTCTTTTAGTTCTTCACCGACATTGGTTTGACATTTTGATTCAATTTGGCGTTATATTTTTTATGCTTCTCCTTTTGGCGAGAAGTTATTTTATTTCTTCCTTTCTTTTTCCCAATTTTCAAGGAGAAGAATTTATTCCTTTTTTCGCTTTTTTAAGAAATTTGTTTTTTATTTTTATTTGGATGATTTTTTTTGTTATTTGGATTGATTATTATTTAGACGTTTGGATTGTAACAAATAAACGCATTGTAAACATTGAACAAAAAGCTCTTTTTTCCCGAATAACCAGCGAATTGGAATTGGAAAATATTCAAGATATAACCACTGATGTTCACGGAGTCATTCCTACTTTTCTCAATTATGGAAATCTTTTTGTACAAACCGCCGCCGAAAAAGAAAGATTTATTTTCAGAAATATTCCTGATCCTTATTCCGTTAAAGATTTGATTATGAATTTGCAAAATAAAGTTGAACGCGCGGAAGAAAATCAGTTTGGAGAAATGCTTAGGAAAAAAATCAAAAAAGAAATAAGCTAAATTTTTCAAGCATATCATAATTGAGAAATGAAAAAGAAAATATTTTTCCTTTTTTTACTGGGGGGGATTTATTTTTTTGTTGCGTTTCAAATAAATTTTCGCTGTTATGCTTCTGACGAAAATGATTTGGTTATCAGCGAGGTCTTGCCTAATCCATCCGGCTCTGAAAAAGAAAATGAATTTGTAGAATTACATAATTCTACCGACAAGGATATTAGCTTGGATAATTGGCAATTATCTATAGAAACTATTGATTTAAAAAGTTCTGATTTTTTTATTTTGTCCGGAAATATTAAATCGGGAGAATATAAATCTTTTTACAATACCGTTACTTTATATAACAAAAAAAGCAAACTATCTTTATTTAGCCCCGAATCAAAATTAATTAGCGAGATAATCTATACCACACCCGACAACGAAAATTTTTCTTATAGTTTAATTTGTAATTTATGGGGTTGGGTTTATCCTGCAACACCTAATAATAAAAATCCAAGTTGCGAAAAAGAAAATGAAGAAATTCCTGAAGAAAATATAAAAAATTATTCTGACAAAATATTTATTAGTGAATTTTTGCCGGCACCTTCCGATGAATCGGGAAATGAAGAATTTATCGAACTTTATAATCCTAGCGATAAAAATGAGGATCTTACGGACTGGATTTTGCGTGATGGATCAAAAACAGGAAAGTATATTTTTCCCAAAAATACCCTCTTAAAATCAACTGCCTTTTTGATTATTTATAAAAAAGATTTTAAATTTGCTTTGAATAATTCTGGTTCAGAAAAAGTTTTACTTTTTAATCCAAATAAAAAAGAAGTTTTTCGTGTGGAATATTCATCTTCTAAAACTGATCGATCCTACGCTTTTGATGGCGAGAAATGGCGCTGGACATCCCTACTTACTCCGGGAGCGGAAAATTCTTTTGACAAAATTTTGTCTGGAAAAATAACTCTGAGTAAAAAAATATACAAAAATACTTACGCTTATTTTTATGTCGCGGTTGGTAAAGACACCAAAAAATTTGTTTGGGATTTTGGCGATGGACATAAAAGTTATTTGAAAAAAACCAAACATAAATATAAAAAAGATGGAAAATATTCCGCCAGTCTCAAAATCACCGGCGATGGAGAAGATAAAACTTATGATTTCATCGTTAAGGTGGAAAAATATAAAGCGCCTAAAATTAGAATTGTCAGTTTTTCACCCAACCCTAAAGGCAGTGACACAAAAAATGAATGGATTGAAATTAAAAATGAATCCCAGAAAAAAATTAATCTTAAAAACTGGTCAATTGCCACTGGTTGGGAAAAAATGATTAACCATCCTATCCGTGAAAAATTTGAAATCAAAGCCGGCAAAACCAAAAAACTCCTGCGCAATATTTGCGCTTTCACTTTGGTTAACACAAAAAACAAAATAGAATTGCGCGATCCTTCCGGAAAAATTGCGCAAAAAATAAAATACAATCATGGTGAAGAATCTGTGAGCGAAGATGAAATTTATTCAAAAATTGATAAGGACTGGGAATGGGTAGAAACACAAAATGATACTAAAAATGAAATTGAACATCCTCTCCCCTCTTTAAAAGAAACCAATCAAAAAACAAACAAAGAAAACGCTACCATAACAGAGGAATTTATTCTTAATATCCCTGACTCCGAAATTCAAACCAGTATTGGAAAATACACCCTCTCTCCATCTTGGCAAAAGAAAAAAGACACCCAACAAAAATTGGTTCTTTTAAACTCCAAGCTTCAAAAACCCCAAACAATTCTCGCCAACCAACCTAAAGTTCTCGGCACTCAAAAAATAAGCTTAGTGGAAAATTATTATTTTTTCATTAATTCATCAAAACAAAAACATTGGGCGATTGAATTATTGGAAAATAGTTGGAATAAAATAAATTTTTCTCTAAATTATTTTCGCTTGAAAATTGCAATTTAAAATGCTAAGCTTGATTTGTATAATATTGA
>Ga0210051_1006061_pt1 | contig 11431 bp, 8 predicted proteins | sample CryGey092014_all_FD_185464 | JGI IMG/M metagenome (GOLD analysis project Ga0210051, IMG submission 185464) | Groundwater microbial communities from aquifer - Crystal Geyser CG23_combo_of_CG06-09_8/20/14_all (SPAdes) (version 2) | ecosystem: Environmental > Aquatic > Deep subsurface > Groundwater ...
TTCGAGGACAGTATGGTTAATTATCTCTTCTTCATCCTGCGAGGAATCACGACGTGATATCTGAGCTATGGCTTGAAGGGAGTGAAAATTGGATTGCGGGATTTCTGGAAGAAGAAATAGAATTTTCTATAAAAGAAAAGGGAGTGCATAATAAATACACTCCCAGTTTCATAAGTTTTGAGGCAAATGGCCGGAGAATTTTTACCTGATTATTAGGCGGTATTGTTCTTGCGGACAAAGGCTCTGGGGATACAGAATCCCCTTTTTTTTGTCATGTGGTTATTGCATAGCTATGGTGCTATTTTTATGTAGCATGACAGTTTGTGTTATAATTTTTTGTTTGAAGATGTCAAGAGCAATATTTTTTAAATATTTATAGTTTTTCGACAATCAAAAAAATCGCTGAATGCGATTTTAAAGTGGGGTGGCTGACCCCGACGATTCGCATCTATACTAAAATTAAATTATATATATAATTATATATCTTATATTTTAAAAAACTCATCATGTATTGACATTTACTTCTATTTCACTATATGATACTCATATCATTTTATATGAGTATTCTTTCTCCCATGGATTCCAATCTAAGTAATGATGCAGAGGCAAGAATGACAAAACTTCAACACATAAAAGATTTATGAATAAATCCTTTTCCTGAATCTTTTGATAAAGCTCAAAATATAGACCATATCATTAACGTGTTGGGTAATCCTGAAAATGATTTGAGGAACTTTTTCCAAGTAACTGAATCGCCCAATAAAAATATATCTACCGCCTGAAGATTACTCTTATTGAGGAATCATTGAGGTATCACTTTTTGACAAATCAAGGATGGGTATGGTCTCATGCAAGTTATGTTTAACAAAAAATTCTGTAGAATCATCGTAAATAAAGGCAATTCTCAAGAAGAGATCCAATGAATCTCTGCATATAAATTACTCTACAAGTTATTGGATATCGGAGATTGGATTTGAGTTCAATGAGAGCTATTCAGAACATTAAAAGACGAATTAACACTTTTTGTTTCAGATTTCCAAATTCTCAGTAAGTCGCTTGCTCCTTTGTGAGAAAAATTCCATGGCATAGAAGATATGGATTTGAGGCTCAGAAAGAGATATCTTGATATGATATTGAATGATGGTGTCAAAGAGATGCTCAATAGGAGATCTAAATTCCGACAATCTATGAGAGAATTCCTTTTGGATAAATGATTTCTTGAAGTCGAGACTCCTATACTAGAGAATATCACCTGAGGCTGAGATGCTAAGCCATTTGGAACACATCATGATGCGTTGGATATCGATGTAAAACTCAGAATCTCTTGCTGAGAATTGTGGCAAAAAAGACTCATGATATGATGATTCGAGAAAACTTTTGAGATATGAAGAATCTTCAGAAACGAGTGAATGAGCACTGAGCATGCTCAAGACTATACACAGATGGAAAATTATCGAGCTTTCGCAGACTACAAACAGATGATGCAATTGACGAAAGAAATGTATCTTTCTATCATTGATAAAGTATATTGAAAAAGACAATTCACGATAAGATGACATGAAGTCGATTTTGACAAAGAACGACCAGAAATCGATTATCAAAACCTCATACATTCATTTACTTGAATTTCCATTGCCAATTCCACAGATAATGAGATAAAGCGTAGATTGGACGAATTGAAGATTGCATATGACTGATCCAATAGACCCAGATTAATCGATAGTCTATGGAAGCATTGTAGAAAGAATATAAGCTGACCTGCATTTTTGGTCAATATTCCCAAAAGCATAAGTCCGTTAGCAAAATCCAAGATAGATAACCCAGAGCTCACAAATAGATTTCAAATCATCATTGCATGATCAGAGGTCGGAAATGGTTTTTCTGAATTAAATGATCCCATCGATCAAAAAGAAAGATTTATGGTCCAACAGACGATGAGAGACGATGGAGACGAGGAAGCCCAGACCCCAGACGCTGACTACATAACTGCGCTGGAACATGGCATGCCACCGACTGCTGGATTCTGAGTGTCAGAAAGGCTATTCTCTTTCTTAGAAGATAAGCCAATTAGAGAAGCGCAATATTTCCCTTTAATGAAACCTATCAAAAAAATATAATTTATATCCTAGCTTTCCTATCATGCTAAAAATGTCCCAAAATCCATTCAAGACGATAAAAAACCAGCCTAATACCGCAGACAATATCTCTACGGGGTATCTCTTACAGGCTTGATATATACGCCAGGAATTGGCTTGAGCTTTTATGTATCTTCCCTTGGGCCTTAAGGTGATTAATAATATTAAGAAAATCATCACTAAACATCTGGAAACTTTGTGAGCGCAAGAAATTCTTATGTCCTCCTTCTGATCAAAAGAAAAGCGAGAGAAGACATGAAGGGCGGACATGGATATCCTTTTTAAGATTCCTTTTTCTGATACTAATAAGGATAAATATAACTTTCTAAATCCCACTCATGAAGAAATAGTGACTCCTCTCCTTAGCGAATTTATCAGGTCATATAAAGATCTCCCAGCAAAAGTTTTCCAGACACAAACTAAATTTCGTAACGAAAAAAGGGCAAAGTCTGGCATCTTGAGAGGAAGGGAATTTCTCATGAATGACATGTATTCGTTCCATGCCGACCAAAAGTCCTTAGATGAAACATATGATGAAGTCATCAATACATACAATAACATATTCAAGGAATTGGGCATAGGTAATGATACATATCTCACCTACGCCTCTTGAGGAACTTTTTCCAAATACTCACACGAATTCCAAACCCTTACACCTTTGGGCGAAGATATTGTGTATGTAGATACAGATAAAAAGATTGCGCTCAACAAAGAAATCATAGATGAGCCATCCGTAAAAGAAGAGTTTAAAGATTTCAATTTTGTGAAAACAAAATGAAGTGAAGTATGAAATATATTTAAATTATGAACTAAATTTACCGATAGTTTTGATTTTGATTATGTTGATAGTGACTGATCTAGGAGACGTGTTTATATGTGATGTTATGGTATCGGAGTGAGCAGGACTATGGGCATCATTGCAGAAAAGTTCCTAGACAAGAAGGGGCTTGTCCGACCCAAAAACATAGCACCTTTTGATTATTACTTGATTAAAATTTGAGATGAAAAAAGCGACATAGAGTCGAAGAGAATAATAGAGAAGCTTGAGAATGCATGAAAAAGCGTAATCTATGACGATAGAAATGTGTGATTCTGACAGAAAGCAAATGATGCGGATCTATTGTGAATCCCCCATAGAATTATTGTTTCCGAGAAAACAATGCAACAATGAGGTTTTGAATATAAATCTAGAGTTGACGATGTGGTTCAAATTATGGGTGACGAACAATTATTATGCATCGAATAATTTTATTTTTTTAACGTATTCTATGTGAGACACTTCTTCACAATCAAATGACAGCTCTGTAGAAGATGTTTTAGTGAGACATGATAAATCATGACCCATCATTTGGAGCAAATGAATGGAGCGTTATGTCGTGCCCGTAACGGATGAAGCCAGAACCGCCTTATACAGCATCATGCAGGATAAAGATACATGATTAGATAATTTTGACTTACCAGCCAAACTCAAAGAAGAATTTAGAAAAATATGATTCCATGGCAGAGTAAGGGAAATTTTTTTCAATTCAGAAAAAGAACTTGGTGCTCCTCTAGAGTATTATTTTGATTATACCAATTTATGTAATTTATCGTGTGATTGATGTTACAATAAAAATCATCTCTGAAATAGAACCATGCCTCAAGATATGGTTACCAAGCTCATTTCTGAGATGTATAAACGATGAGTCATGAGATTGCATCTTGCATGATGAGAGCCAACAATTAATCCAAAGGGCCTGAATAATTATTTGTCAACTGCCACAAAATATGGAATTGTTACCTCTATGGCCACCAACTGACTTCTATTGAATGATGAAATATGCGAAATCATAACAAATAATAATGTTTTTTCTGTAAGCGTCAGCATAGACTGAGCAACTGAAGAAATCAATAATAGAAGAAGGGGCTCATGAAACCTTGCTAAAGCTATTAAATGAATCCAGAAATTGGCTGAATATAGAAAGAAAAAGTGAGTTAAAATGGAAATTGATATCAAACCTACATACCTACCAGACGCAAATCTTGAAGAGCTGGAAGCTCTTGTATTACTAGCTATCGACCTTGGTGCCGATAAAATAAAATTGGCGAATCCAGAGCGTTCCTTAAACAATGTTCAATGATACTTCGGTGACCATAGGGAAGATTATTATAATACAGGCGATTTCATCAACACACTCAAAGAAAAATATTCTGATAAGATATCTATCACCAACATCACAAATCCTTTATTGTGATGTTTGCCTATAGGGGTTAATGGGATGAAAGGATGTATATGAGCGCAAGAGCTAATAACTATTAATCCAGATTGAAGGATAACTCCCTGTTTGATGGATGATTACGATCTCGGAAGCATCTATGAATGGAGTACAATGGAAAATTTTTGGAATAATTCCCCTCTTCTCAAAGAATATCTACAGAAAATAAATAATACAGCATGTTGAGATTGTATTTCTTATGCTCATTGCCGTTGATGATGTCAGGTAAGAAAGATAGTACAATATGGAGAAATAAGATGAAAAGATCCTTTGTGCCCTACAGAATATAAATTAGATATGAAAGCAGGAGATATACAAGAACTAGAACAACATAGTACAATGGAAAATTTCAAGACAATAAATGTATTTCATTCTCTTTAATCATCTCTATATGAAAGAGCCTAATTCAACCAAACAATTTGCTATGACAAGTTTCTACCAGGGGAACGATAAATTTCCTAGAAAGTATTCTTTGGCATCTTTGCGTTTATGAACCTATCTAGCGAGACAAAAAGATATAATCACAAAAGTTCTTGCTTTTCATATCGATACTCCCGTAGATGACATTGTCAAATCTATTTCTGAAACAGATTTTGATTTTCTTTGATTGTCTTCCTATATGCGAACATCAGCCAAAGTGAATGAAATCATACAAAAGCTGCAGTTATCTTGTGGAAAAAAAATAATCGTTTGAGGTCCAGATGTACAAAATATTGATGCACATTCCCATATTATAAAAATTGTAGGAGAAGGCGAAATTCCACTCCACACCGCTATCTCTCATCTGACTGGTTCAAAGTGAAAAGAGGAAGAGATTCAAGATTTAGAGATATCTGACACTATACCGCTATACTGAAAAGAAATGTTTGATTCCCTTTCTATAACCCCACAAGACCTATGAAACAAATTTGCTTATTATGAAACCAATAGATGATGTCTTTACTCATGCGGATATTGTTGACATAAGACCAGAGAAGGTATTTATGGATTTGATAATCTTCTCGTCAAAGAAGAGATCGTCAATATCGGGAAACTCGGCATAGAAGAAGTTTTTATTGTCGATCCGATTTTGTGATGAACCAAATGAAGAGGTAAGGATGTATTGAGATTATTTAATACATTTGCACCCAGGACCCAATTGACAATATATCTTAGACCTGAATTCGTAGATGATGAATATGTCGAGTTACTAAAGAAAACTAATTTGAAAGAGCTCAGAGTCTGAATTCAGACAACGAATGAAAAAATATTGCACTGAATCAGATCAAATAATATAAGCCAGATCAAAAAATCTTTAACGAAACTTAGTGACACAAATATCCCACGGAGAACTGAATTGATTGCGGGATTGCCATGAGACACATTTGATTGATTACACGATAGTTTACGTTTTGTGATTGATGAGCTACAACCGACTTATTCTTATACATATCCATTAACCGTCATAGAATGAACGAGACTCAATTCGCTTGTTGATAAAATAGATGAACCTCTTCGAATTAAAAAAAATGATAAGAATAAGGCAACATCATCTTCTAGTTATACAGAGCAAGATTTAAATGATATGAACAAATATGCTACAAGTCTTAATTCGCTTTATATGCATCTTAATGAGACAAAGTGAACAAAATTGAAGATGCATGAATTGGAAGACATGCTTAAGAATACTCCTTGTTTCCAAGACGAAAATTTCATTAAGATGGCCGAAGCATCAGACTATCAGCGACTCAAAATATTTCTATCCGATAATATATAATCTATGGGGAAATCAATGTATATGATTCGTCATGGGAATTCCGATGGGAACAAAATGGGTATCATACAATGAGAGATATTCAACCCATGACTCTCAGAAGAATGAAAGGAACATGTCCAAAAATTATCTGCTACATTTGATAAAAATGTATCTACTATCCGTTGTAGTGATCTCAAAAGAGCAATTGAAACTGCTGTTTTTTTCTGCATGTCAAAACAGATACCGATTGTCATACACAATGAATTAAGAGAATTTGGGTCATGAATATTACAATGACTATCTCATAAGGAGGCCGAAGAAAAATATCCTCAAGCATATGCAATTTGGAAGCAGAGATGAGATTTGGACTGAATCCCCTGAGCAGAAACATGAAATGAATTACAGGCTAGAGTTTTATCATTCTTACTCCAATACGTGGGTAAAGATTCTTATAATGAGCTCTTGGTTTCACATGCCGGATACCTCAGATGTCTTATCAATACCATCTCATTTAGAGACAGAACAACTCCTATAGACGTGTCACATAATACTATTCATGAGATGGACAATATTCTTTCAAACATCCATTTTACTCCGCACGGGTCTGGTGAAAAATCTAAGACATACAAAGTTCAGACATTTGATAATACATATTTTATCAAACAAACGTATTGATGATCATTTGACACTATGCTTATAAAAAAAAATATCATAGCACACATAAATAAATATTCTCCCATGGCGCCACAAATATATTTTTCTTCAGAAAAAGAATGAGAATATGGGAAGCTCGTGATAGAAATTATGCAATATCTTAATTGAGAACATGTCACATGAGATATGTTGCCTGAGAAAAAAGATATGATTTCAAATTTTTTCAAACAATTATCGGCGCATTTGTATGTTTATTACAGTTCTCATGAGATTGCGCATCTTCCAAAATTAAAAGATAAATTAGCTCATGGCCTGCAACATATTGTTGACTTAGATTTGCCTGGCGTAGATCAAATTATGCAATTTTTGGAGCAAAATGTTCCTACGCAAAGCCTGATTTATTATGATATCCATAGACAGAATCTTCTCTTTTCTCAAGAGAAAATGTATATAGTAGATATGGATTCTCTTCTTATCTGACCTAAAGGATTCCAGCTAGCTTGTTTAGCAAATTTTTTCGCGTTCGAATGAATCACGGTTGATATTGAATCACTTATTGCAAACCGATGAGAAGATGTGGATGCTCATACAATCAAAATTTTAATGAAAGCCAGATGTCTTATCGGAATAATATTTTTTGCAAAAAAATTAAAAGTGGATTCTACTCCACAGGATCAATCTTATCTTGATCGTTATATAAAGACATATAGCAGTATCAAAATTTAATGCATCTGGGGTCATATATTATCTTGCATTATTCTTTGAGTGTCATATACATTCTATGTATTTTAATCTTTATATATTACTTCTCTCCATGGCATATAGTCCCAAACATGTAAAGGATACATACAATGCTGTTGTTGATAAAGAAGATCAAACAGAAAAAAAACCTAATTTGAGAACCGAAATTCCCAGGGAATTTATCAAAAAATATATCAAAAAAACAGATATTGTTTTGGATGCTGGAGGTGGCACCTGAATTAATGCTATTATGATGGGAAAAATATGCAAACACGTTTCCCTCATCGATATTTCTACAGAGATCACCAATCGTGCCCAGAAGAATATACAGGCAGCTAAGCTTTCTAAAAAAGTTGATATTTGGGAGTGAGATATCAGTGATTTGAAACAATTTAAAAATTGACAATTTAGTTTTGTTGTATGCGTCGGAGATTCGATTTCTTATGTCCTTGAAAACAGGTTCAGGGCCATGAAAGAACTAGTGAGAGTCGCAAAGAAAGGCTCTATTTTAGTTATTGGCTGTGATTCCAAATATTGATTCATGAGACGATATCTTCAAAATGGTAATTTGGAAGAAGCGTTACGTATAGACAAGACTCATGAAACATATTGTAGTATGGGCCCAAAAACATACGTATACACTGTTGATGAAATGACACAGCTCTTAGAAAATAATGGGTGTAAAATATTAGAAATCGCTGCGACGCCTGCGCTAACCGATCTTATGAATAAAGAACAATTTCATGATCCGAAACAATGGGCTAAGTTGAGAAAATTAGAAATGGAAGTATGTACAACACCTGAATTACTATGAATGGGCACACATCTTTTATTTATCGTCAAGAAGAAATAATATGTAATTTTCTTAATCAAAAAAATCGCTGAATGCGATTTTAAAGTGGGGTGGCTGACGGGGATCGAACCCGCGACAGGCGGAGTCACAGTCCGCTACTCTACCAACTGAGCTACAGCCACCATATAAAGTTATGGGTGGTTGCTGGACATTACGGATTTAGTTGTAGAATTCAAGCAAAACTTATAAAAAAAGTTTTAGGAAACAGGCTTTTCAAGCCTGTGGGCTTTCCCAATACTAAATACTAATATAAATATAATAAGTTAATTTTCAAAAAAACATCTTCTCCACTTAGTAGAAAAGATGTTTTTTTGAACAGGATATTTTTTATTTTTTTATAAACAATCTCCACAAAACATACATGTAAGTCACGCCACCAATAATTAAATACACTCATCGTTTAACTTGCACTAAAACAGGGATTAAAGTTGCAAGCATCAAAGTTAAGGAAATAAGGCAGACCTTAAAAATTGCCCAATCAAGAACATTTAATGTTCATAGTTTCTTCATAGCTGTTTTAAGCGTAGAAATAGAGTAAAAAAATAAAAGATTTTTAAAAAGGTAATTTACAATCCAATATCACAAATAAATCGAAACTCATATCCCATTGTGTGAGCATGATTGGTACCGAAATACCAAAGGCACAATAGTCTTTATTAGTGAATTTTATAATAGCCATGAGTATAAATATACTACCACTAATCCGTTTGTAGATTAGTAGCTGACTATTACTGCGTATCATCCTATGTTTATGCCCAGAGGGTATGATTGGTAATGCACCATGCTATTGGTTCATCAGGACCCATATCTTATGACATAACTATTCAAAACCTTATATGGAGATAAAGCCATATATCAGTACCTTCTCGGAGCCGCGAGCCTGCCTGACCGGTAGACAGGGGTTCAAAGACTAAACAAAGGAAAGCGGGGGGTTAGACCACTGCCAATGCCAGGACTATACTGGACAAAACATCTTTCAATATCTTGTAGATTTTTACACCAACATCATATATCAAGAAATGAATCTTAATGCAGAGGAAATTGGTAGGATTGCTTAGTTTGATAACAAAAGCCAAAAGCTTTGTAAGACGAAGTCTTGATTCCACCTGAGCGAAGTTAGACAATACGGTAATGTATATATACTAGCAGATACAAGTTCCCGAATAGTCGGGACACTCATATAAGAAAGGGAGGTCAAATTCCCCGAAAAACATAGAATAAATCCCATGTCAGACATATATATAAACCTGGTGGAAGCCAGGAGCCTTATGTAGAAAACCATATATCTACACAAGCAATTACAATATTTATACCGCATACTAGAGGCAGAAAGTGGTTTAGACCTTTGCATAATATGTTGTTCGGTACGTCATCCTCATCAACCGTAAAGGAAAGATGAGCCAAACCAAATCGAGAGTATTTGTCTAAATAGACCAAAACAAATAATCCGATACACAAGTTGTTTGTAACATTGGACTGTAAATTACCCTCTTCATTGTACACAAGATTTCATGTACATATATATTATACTCAGATTTTTTTTCCTGTCAAATTTTAGGGGACTTTTTTTGTGATTAAGTTTATAGGTGGTACCTAGCATTATTCATGGTCGGAAAAGAATCTTTTGAAATCGAGGTGAATTTACGAAAAAATCTGGATTTTTTGTCTGGCATTTTACTTACGACATTACGAGAATTACAGTAATTATGGTAAACCTTTTTTTGACACAGGAAAAAAAGCAGTGAATGTGTCTGCTTGTTTAGTTCCCAAAGATTTCTCTGAATGCTGGTGTGTCTTTCTTTTGTGCCAATAAATATTTGAAGTTTCTTAAATATGGCATTGCATCAATCATCTTTTTATATATTAATTGTGCCAAAGAATCTGCTAAAGGCGATTTTGCAGTTCTATCTTTGGCTTGGAGAGTTTGCACTTTTCAAGGGGTAGCACCCCACTTAAATCGCATTCGCGATTTTTTTTGATTGGGAAAAACCCGTCGTAGTCTATTGAAATTATCTTTTGCAATATTTTTGATTGATCTTGATGCCCATAAAAGCGCTGGCACGATTGTTCGGATTCTCTATCGTTTTAAATGTATAGCTCCTGACATCTGTCGTTATGGAGACATAATCTCCCGGATGTTTATTCGCCATCGCATGAGTAAATGATTCAATGGTGTCAATTTTATTATTGTCTATATCTATTATTATCTCACCTGTAGTTATGCCTGCATCTTTTGCAGGCGAATTCACGGCGAAATCTGTTGTTTCTATGCCGCAGGGCTGATTGATTATATTGTGATTGACATTCGTCACCCCTTGAGTGATGAGCGAATATGTGAATGGATTAAATAGTACTACCAGCAACACCGCGAAAATCAGATCTTTCTTCTCATATTTTTTCTCTTTTCCGGCGATCCTGTTGTACATGAAAACAACACTACATGCTAATGGGTAATATATGATAAGTCCGAATAGGATACTTACGATAATTCCGAGAATCTGTTTTGTCAGTCCTATACTAAAAAATAGTTTCTGGCATCCAAATGAAGATATGGATAGAATAAGTATAAGCCAGACTAAGATGATCAATAGATCAACGATCATTTTCTTTTTGTTCGGTTTAAGCAGAGTTTTCAGTGCCATGAGTTTTTTTAGAAATAGTAAGGCGGTTTGCGACGATCTGCATCTATTTTTTTGCTGTCCCTTTGGCGATTTTTTTGATTGCAAAAAGGCCGCTTGATGCGGCCTTGGCATTATTTGCATTTGCAGCAACACTTCTTTTTTTTAGCAGGTGCTTTTTTCTTAGCAACTTTCTTAACTGCTTTTTTGACTACCTTCTTTTTCTTTGCAACCATCGTAGGTATATATTAGAAAATAAAAAGACGTTGATAAACGTATATACGCTTATTATTAAATTGCAAGATATTTAAGGTGTTGTACCAAAGTTAAAATGTCCGGTTTTGGCAAAATAGAAATGTCCGGTTATAATGATTAGTATTTATATCATTATAACATTCACATGACAAATTCTACTATTGCTATGTCTGAAAAAGAGGCAT
>Ga0210051_1006066_pt1 | contig 11429 bp, 9 predicted proteins | sample CryGey092014_all_FD_185464 | JGI IMG/M metagenome (GOLD analysis project Ga0210051, IMG submission 185464) | Groundwater microbial communities from aquifer - Crystal Geyser CG23_combo_of_CG06-09_8/20/14_all (SPAdes) (version 2) | ecosystem: Environmental > Aquatic > Deep subsurface > Groundwater ...
TCTAGCACCCAGGAAAATCTTTTATCATCCTTCTGAACTTCATATTCCCTGTCCAACAAGCCGTAGTGGTCTAAAAACCGATTAAGCTTGGCGGAAATCCTGACGCAACCCTGGGAATCAACCTTGCCCAGCCTTGGCTCGCCAAAATCCGGATCCGTGGCGTGGAGCAAAAATCTGATCAGGCGCTCCTGCCCGTTTTTTACAGTCTTCTGCCAGCCAAAATCCCAAACTCGGCTGCCGCGAACTCCCAGTCCCCGCCAGCCTTTGCTGTTTTTCGTGCCCAACGCCCGGTAGCCGATGAAATCCGGCGAATTTTTAAAAACGCCGGTTGGCGTGATAAAAAACTTCTTCCGCTTCTCGTTGCCGGAAGAAATTTTATCCAGTCCGATAATGGCCACGTTTCCGTTCGCTGCGTTAAAGAATCCGACAAAAGCGGTTTGCCGGCCGGGATTGCGGTCAGCGTATAAAAAATACTGCGAGCGATTCATTGCTCCCCTTAAAGAAGCCAGCCTGGAAGCGGCGTCTTGAGAAATTTCGTTAAGATAGTCTGCCTCTGCCGCCATCTCGCCATTCACTGTTTCCCTGAAAATCTGGCGCATTTTTTGCCCTTCATCAGGCAAATCAGGTAATAGACCGCCTGACACTAAAAACCCTACTTCTGCTATCGCGCCGCCCGCCAAAATTAGCAGAAACGCCAAAACCGATATGACCGCCATAAAGAGCTTCTTTTCCTTCATAACGCTTCCTCCTCTTTCTTTGATATGTAATGACGCTAAAAAGAACTTCTTTATTTGATTGTTTTATTATTAAATGCGGCTAATTTAAAGTCAACTAATCGGAGCTAATTTTTTTCACTCCGGCTTTTTCAAATATTTTTTCTCTTTCAGCTTGTCGGGCAAAAAAGATTCCTTGGAGTATTTTTCATATCCTTGGCCGTAATTTAATTCCTTCATTAGTTTAGTTACGGGATTTCGCACGGGCAAAGGGATCGGCAAATTCCCGAAATTTTTTACGTCCGCCAGCGCGGCTTGATAGGCGTTGTAAGCGCTGCGGTCTTTTTTGCATAAACATAAAAAGGCTGTCCCGTGCGCCAGGTTAATGGCGCATTCGGGCAAGCCGATGGTTTCCACCGCGCGAAAAACATCATTGGCCACCACCAAAGCCGTGGGCTGGGCCAGACCAATATCCTCGGAAGCGAACACCACCATGCGCCTGGCAATAAATTTTGGGTCTTCGCCCGAATCAATCATTCGCGCCAGATAATACAAAGCCGCGTTCGGTTGGCTCGCCCGCAGGCTTTTGATAAAAGCGGAGATGGTATTATAATGTTCCTCGCCAACTTTGTCATATCTTAAGAATTTTGACTGAAGCGTGGTCTTTAAATTTTCCAGCGTTATCTTTTTATAAAGCTCGCTGGTATTTTCCAGCATCGTGATGGCTTGCCTCGCATCGCCATTAGCCATAGCGATCAGCCAAGCCTCGGATTTTTTATCCATTTTAAGACCCGTCCTTTTGATGATGGCTCTCATGTTATCCGGCGTCAGCTCGTTCAAAACAAAAACCCGACAGCGGGAAAGTAGCGGCGCGATCACTTCAAAGCTCGGATTTTCGGTGGTGGCGCCGATCAAAGTTATCTCCCCCCGCTCAACGTAAGGCAGTAAAAAATCCTGCTGAGACTTGTTAAAACGATGAATTTCGTCCAAAAATAAAACCTTGGGAATACCCATAAAACCTTCCTCCAGAATCTTTTTAATATCCGCTTTGCCGGCCGAGACCGCGGATAATTCATAGATCTTTGCGTTCAGGCTCCTGGCGTAGATATTGGCTAAAGTCGTCTTGCCGCTGCCCGGCGGACCCCATAAAATAAAAGAGAACAAATGCTTTTGTTTTATCGCAACGTTAAGAGGCTGGCCTTCGCCGACCAGATGCTCCTGGCCGACAAATTCCTCTAATTTTTTTGGTCTGATCTTTGAGGCTAACGGTTCCATGAAAATTGACCCCGCGGCGGCGGGGTCATCCTGAGCGAAGTGAAGGATCTTCCCGCTTTGACGGAGCACACTTTATTTTCCTTCCTCTATTAGCTCTTCCACATTTCTTTTCGCCTCCCCCAATAATTCTTTTGCTTTTTTTCGCGATTCGTGCGACCGGCGAACCAAAGCGCTGATTTTTTGCTGAATTGATTTTGGTAAAATCGGAATCAAAATGTTTTTAATATCCTTATAGCTGATATTCGTTTGAACACCGCCGGTGCCGATTCTTTCCAACTGACTCGCGCCAATTACCGAATTCAACAAAAATGCTAAATAGTCCCCATCAATATTTTGAGGTGTAATTCTTAAAATACGCTGATTGATGCTGCATTTTTTAATATCATTAGGAATTGTTGCCGACATACCGATCGTTCCCGACATTGATAAAACAATATCCCCTGATTTTGCCGTGTCCTTTGGCGACAACAAAAAATCTTTTTCCGATAAATAAGCGGAATCACCCAAATCTATATAGCCCTTTCTGATATTATTTATTCTAATTAACGAAATACCTTCTTCTTGATAATTTTCGCTCTTAAAGGGAAACCCCGTTGAATAATCTTTCACAAAATCCTCCAAACTTTTTGCCCCCTGATCTTTAATTTTTGAAATTAATTTATTATATTTTGATTGAAAATATTCGGCATCCAACCGATGGGCCGATTTTATTTCGGAAAGATTAACCACGGTTGACAGATTCTCATCAGCATTAAAATCTTTTAGTCCTAATTCTTCTAAAAGTAAATTTTCGGCTTGGGAATAAAATAATTTTGAGCTTTCTAGTTCTTTTAAAAATCCCTTATACGAATTTTCTATTTCATTTATTGCATTACGATTAAAAATAGGAATTTTAAATCTTTTAATTGACCCAAGAAAGATATTTTCTTGAACGCTACTAACGACTTCTCGCCGCGTTTGCAGTAAACCATATTTTGAATTTAAAAATGCCGCTAAATAATAAGGAGAAACTGTATCGCTGAGTGTAATTTTAGCGATTGCCTGATTGGCATTTGCGCTTTGCGAAAGATTATGCGCTATCGCCGCATTACCGATTGTTCCCGCCATTGAAAGCAAAACTTGGCCATCGCTAACTTTTGATTTTTTTAATATCTCGTTGACTCTCTCGCTAATATACTTCACATTGCTGAAATCAATATATCCGTCATGAATATCCCCAACATTGATATAAGGTACGCCGAACTCTTGCCATTCAATATAGCTGGTAAGAGAATACGCCCCGAAGCTTATAACTGATTTTGAAACTTCTTCTAAGGTTTTCGTTTCCAATTTAGCAAGTTTTTTTTCCAAATCTAAATACTCCGGCTGATAATATTCAGCATCTAATCTTTTCGCGCCTTCAAGTTGGGATTTTTGAATTATTGAAAAAACAGCCATTTAATTATTTTGGGATTCGTCTTTTTTAGAGCCTATCTTTTTATCTTTTCCAAAATACGATAAGAATCCCTCTATGAGTGGGTATCGCTCTCCTTCAAAATTTAAAAATTCACTAGAATTTTTACTGACTGCTTCTAATAAATTGCCCATATGCTTCTCGAGTAATTTATTATCAGAATCATTAAAACCTTCTATTGTTTCTCTGTATCCTACAAAAGAGCGCGCAATTACTTCTTTGTGCTTATAGGACTCTTCCAGCTTTTTACTTTCTGCTCTCCTATTTCCTAAAAATCCGACTAACCAAACAGCAAAAGCTATTAGAGGTGCCCGAAAAATCAGAAAACGCCACGCATCGTTAATGGTCGTTATATATTGCCCTTCCTCGGTAATAGTAATGTAACTATAGATAACAATAACTACTACTGCAACAATAAATAAACTAGACCAGACTATTCCACTCCAAAAATATTCCCTAACTTTATCAGCAAAAGACTTTGATAAATTTACACTAGTAGTACCAGCTTCTAATTCTTCTTCGATCTGTCTATATAATATTTCGTATTTTTCTTTCTGTTTTTGATGAAAATCATTTATTTTTTCAAACAAACCCTGAATTTTTTGCGTTTCACCAGCTTCGTTTGTTTTTTCATAGCCCAGAACATTATTTTGTACTTCTTCTATTTTTTCTTTACTTTTTTCAAACTCTTCAAAAAGATTCTCTAATTGCGTCTTAACTGAATCTCCCTTATCGTCATCAACGACAAGCTCATCATGAGCCTCTTTAATCTCTTGCGATCTTGTTTCGATTTGAGACAAAAAACCGTTTTCACCATTTATTTTTTCATTGGCATCTGCTATCGTTTGTTTACTTTTTTCAATTTCTTGAACAAAAGAATTAATTAACCCAATGTTTTTACCGGCCTCCTCAAATAACTGCCTAATCTCATTTTTGGTCATTTTTTTAAATGGTTTTCCGTCCATAATATTTTTATTTTAAAATTTAATTTTCTGCTCCTCCTTAAATTTAATAAACCCCTCCGCAATCTCGTCCAAATCGTGGTCTAAAACTTTGCGGCCTTTAGCATCGTAGACATAGCCGCCTTTGGCGTCTTTTTTATAAACATAATCGCCGGAGTTGTCTTTGCCGCCCTTTTTGGAAACTGCCATAAAAATCGGGTAGTTCTTTGGAATTTCTTTGTTTTCCTCTGGCTTTTGCAAAAACAAAACCGATGTTTTAGTCCCCGTATGGGGCTTGAAGGTATTCCCGTGAAGTCCGACAACCGCTAAAATTCGCGCTTTATCCAAAAGATAATCGCGAACATATTCCATATTGGTATTATTTAAAACGCCCTGCGGCAAGACAATGGCCATTCGCCCGCCCGGACGAAGCATATCTAATGTACGTTCAATAAATAGAATATGTCGCTCAACATTATTTCTTATTTTACCCTTGTCCTTTTTCGCCAGTTCATATTGCCTTAACAGATCAGACTCCGGATTTTCTCCGGCAAAGGGCGGATTTGAAAGTAAAATATCAAAAGCAAGTTTGCGGTAAGTCAGCTGATTTTCTTTTATATCTGCCGAATTTTCCAATTTTGCCAAAAGCGGTTTTAAGGCAACCCTGGCGTCTTCGCTCTCAATGCCACGCCAATCGCGGGCATCAAGCGCGTCCCGTTTAAAAATATGATGCTTGCCGTCGCCCGCGATAAGCATAAGCGCTTGTGAAATGCGGCGCATATTGTCGTCAAAATCTATGCCAAAAAGATATTTTGAAGCATACCCCTTTTGCGCCGATTCGGTTTTTAGATAATTGTCCCAAACGTGATACATGGTGTGTAAAATGAAACCGCCGGAACCGCAGGCCGGATCAATAATGTATTCATTCGCCTTCGGGTCAAGCATTTTTACGCACATTTTTACCACATGACGCGGGGTAAAATATTGTCCCTTTTTGCCTTTTGAAACTTCAGTAATAAGATATTCAAAAGCGCTATCAATAATTTCATACTCTCCCTGTCCTATTTCAAATAGCCGAATATTTTCTAAAAATGGCACGCAAATACCAAGTCGGCCCGGCGAAAGCCGTATTTTGTCAGAAGGTTCAAAAGTATCGGGCCATTCTTTTATAGATTCTTTAAAAAGATCGTTTATTATTTCGTATGTCTTTTCTGTGTCTTTATATTTTCTGAATGTTATTTCCTGATTTTCCCGCTGTTCTCTGGCTAACTTTTCATCGTAAAGCTTAGCATAAAGTATTTTAAATATTTCTTCAAAAACATTTGCACCGGAGCCAGCCAATGCCAGCTCTTCTATTCTTCTGACTATTTGTACAAAATCGAACTTTGGATTTAAGTCTTGCCAACTTTTTTTTATTTCGAATAAATCATCTATGGTTTGGTCGGCCCGCGGGATTTCACTTAAAGAATCTTTTTCTATCTCTTTAGGATAAGAGCGATAAAGAATTACTCTTTCGACGCCGTTTGACCAAACGCCAATTTCCGCTCCTTCAGAATTAAGGTAACTTTTTAATTGCCCGAGGCCATCTTTACCTTTTGGTTTTTTAACTTCAATAATAATATAGGGGGTTATTTTGTCTTTTTTATAAACAATAATATCCGCTCGCGCGTACTCCTTTGAACCGAAGTGCACGCTTATTTCCGTATCAATTCGTTCCAAGGGATATTTATAAAAAGTATTCAACTTATGAAGCCAAAGCTGGCGGACGATTTCTTCCGGTCTGCCATTATTTTTTGACTCGTCGTAAACGAATCTTTCCTTGCCGGACTTTAAATCTTTTACGTAAAACCTGTTTTTCTCGTTTTCGGTGATTTCCAGAACTTTTTCAAAGTCAACCTCCTCAAATTCTTTAAGGCCATAAGCGACTTCCGGGTTGCCAAAAACTTTATCGATAATCTCTTTTGTTTTATTTATTTTTTTTGTTGGCATATTATTTTATCGGTTTCCAGTAACCGTTTTTTAAAACTGATATTACTTTGCCTTTTAGCTCTGTTTCTTCTTCAAATAAAATATTCTTATATTTCGGATTTTCCGGTTTCAAATAAACATAGGGCGGTTTGTCTTCAGAAATAAATCTTTTAATGGTCGTGTCTCCGTTCTGCTCGGCCAAAACAACTTCTCCGGACACAAATTCTTTTTTACTTTGAACCAACACCACGTCCCCATCGTCAATTCCGGCGTTTATCATAGAGTCGCCATAAATTTTCAAGGCAAAAATTTGATCTTCTAATTTTTCAATTTTTTCATTCAAAGAAGGAATTTCCATCCAATTACCGCTTATTTCCAGCGCCTCAATCGGCGCCCCGGCGCTGGTCGCTCCGAGAAAAGCAGTCAGATAAGGCTTGCCAAGAATATCATATCCGAGAGGTAAAATTGCGATACTTCGAGCCGCCCCCTCTTTTCTTTTCAGTATTTTTTTTCTCTCAAGCTTCTCTAAAAGATCAATGACTGACTGATTTGAAGATACATCCAATAGATCTTTCATTTCCTCAAAAGCTGGAGGATAACCCGTATCTTTTATATACTCATATATAATAGCTAAAAGGTCTTTTTGTCTCTTAGTTATAGAGTTTTTCATTATTTAATGATACCCGACTATTTAGTTTAAAGTCAATAGATATCGGCTGTGGATAACAACAAAGCAGCCCCGACGTAATGTCGGGGCTGCTTTTCAATTAAGCCAAATGGCTTATTAGATGCGGGAAACATTCACCGCGTTGGGACCTTTTTCCGAGGCCGCTTCTTCGAAAGAGACCTTATCGCCCTCTTTCAGTTCCTCGAAAGTCACGCCTTTTAATTCATTCTTATGAAAAAAAAGCTCTTTATCTCTGCCCTCAACGGTGATAAAGCCAAAGCCTTTGGGCATAAGAGTTTTTATAATTCCTTCCATGATTTTGATGATCTAAATTAATCTAATTATTATTTTAAGGTTTTACCCTAAAGTTTGTCTCCCGAAATAAACTCGACGAATTTTTTTCAGGCAGCCATCTTGTACTCCCAGTCTAGCACATAACGGACAATTAAGCCAGACCTTGAGACGCCGCTTGACCCGCGCCGGCCCCCGCGGAGCAACCCGTGCTCCAGCAAATTTGGAGGTTATAGCCGCCGGTCGGGCCATCCAGATCAATTATCTCTCCCGCCAAATATAAATTATCAATGATCTTGGAACGCATAGTTTTGGAATCGATCTCTGCCAGGTCAACTCCCCCGTTGGTGACTATCGCCTGAACGAACCCCAGCGAATCTTTAACGGTTAGCTTCAGGCCTTTTAGTGTTTCAATTAATTTCTCTCTTTCCTCTCTCGTTATGGAATTTAATTTTTTATTCGCTTCGATCTTCGTGAACCGTAAAATCAAGTCTATTAATTTGCGCGGCACCAGCTCCGGCAAATAATTTTTAAAATTCCGGTTGCCTTTAAAATCCCGCCGCAACCTTTTATCCAGCGTTAAAATATCCAGAGCCGGTTTGAGGTCAATTTTCAAAATTACTTCTCCGGCGGGCAGCAGCTCCACTACCTTTTTGCTCAAATCAAGAATTATCGGCCCGCTCACGCCAAAATGGGTAAAAAGCATCTCGCCGAACCGAGAGTCAATTTTAACGTTATTTTGCCAAACCTCTGCGCTGACATTTTTTAAACCCAGCCCCTGCAAGTCACCGGTCCAGCCCTCCTTAACCCTTAACGGAACTAAGGCGGGCCGAGGCGCTGCTATTTTATGCCCCATTTTCTGCAGCCAGGCATAACCGGAACCAGTAGAACCGGTGCCGGGGTACGCTTTGCCGCCGGCACACAAAACAAACGCGCGCGCCATGATCTTGGCGTTTTTTAACTTTACGCTGATCATCTTTTTATTCTTGACGTCAAAACCGATAACTTCCTGACCTAACAACAAGCTGACCTTATTCTTCTTCAGTGCCGCCAAAAAAATATTTAAAACATCCTGCGCCTTGTCTGAAACCGGAAAAACTCGGCCGCCCCGCTCCGTTTTTATTGGCAGACCCTTCTCTTCAAAAAATTTCATTGTTTCCTCCGGGCCAAAAGCGGCCAGGGCGGAAAAAAACCACTGGCCTTTTTTGCCCAGTTTCTCAACGAATTTTTTATCGTTAAACTCCGCCTGCGAGAGGTTACACCGGCCATTGCCCGTCAATAAAAGCTTCCGGCCAAGGCTCTGGTTTTTTTCGATCAAAACAACGCTGGCGCCGCTCTCGGCCGCCTTAAGCGCGGCCATCATCCCGGCCGATCCGCCGCCGATAACCGCCACGTCAAATTTTTCCTGGATTTTTGCCATCTGTTTGACATTAAAAGCTGAGTTTTTACTCTTCTCCGTTTTCCCTGATAAATCCGCCAGCTTGCAAATCCCAAAGCTTTCTATACAGACTGTCTCTAAGAATCAATTCTTCGTGCGTTCCCTCCTCCTTGGTCATGCCTTTTTCCAAAATAATGATCCGATCCATTTTTCTGATGGTTGATAAGCGGTGAGCAATAACGATAGTGGTTTTACCTTTCATCAGATTATCCAAGGCGCTCTGAATTAACGATTCGGAATACGAATCTAGACTGGAAGTGGCTTCGTCCAAGATCAAGATCGGCGCATTTTTCAAAATTGCCCGCGCGATGGCCACACGCTGGCGCTCTCCGCCGGAAAGCTTAATGCCGCGTTCCCCCACAAAAGTTTCGTATTGCTGGCGTAAGCCGCGGATGAATTCGTCGCAATGCGCCAGGCGCGCCGCGTTAATAACTTCTTCGTCGCTAGCACCTTCCCGACCATAGCGGATGTTTTCCATAATAGTGCGGTGAAACAAGATGGGATCTTGCGGCACTAGAGCGATATTGTCGCGCAAGCTGATTAACGTCACACTTTGAATATTTTGCCCGTCAACATAAATTCCGCCACTAACCACGTCGTAAAAACGCAGCAGTAGACGCACCAGCGTCGTTTTTCCCGAGCCCGATGGCCCGACCAGCGCGATTTTCTCGCCGTCCCGAATTTTTAAATTTATGCCTTTTAGAATATCCCGTTCTCTCGCGTCACTGAAAGAGAAATTGACCCCCTCAAAAAAGACTTCTCCCTTGGACACCATCAAAGGTTTGGCGTCGGAGACGTCTCTCACTTCATACGGTAATTTCATAATTTCCACCATTTCTTTGGCATCGGCGTAGCCTTCATAAAAATCGCGCACGATCCGGCCAAAATCCCACAGACGAGAGCCCAACCCCAAAATATACATTTGCACCAGCACGAAAGTGCCCAAAGTTACCGCGCCCACTTGCCAATAGCGGATAGTGAAATACAGAACCGTAAACTCCACCGCGATAATCAGCACCGCCTGCACGCCGTCCAAACCCATATCCACGCTCCAGTTAAAGGCGGTTATTTTTTTCTGCTCTTCGGTCACTTCTTTAAACTTGGCGATTTCGCTCGGGTGGCGGCTGAAAAGTTCAATGTTGTTTTGGTTAGTAATGCTATCGGCCAGCACCGCCGTGGTGTACGAATCAGCCTCGGCCGCCCGAAAATTATACTTTAATTTCCAAAGCGACCAAAAATAATTTACTACCAAATAAAACAACGCCCAGCCGATAATCAAGATCGTCAAGCGCGGCTCAATGGTCGCGGTGATGATCGCCACCCCGCCTAAGCGGATGATCAGCGGGATTAAATTCCAAGTCAGGCGGTCAGCCAGTTTTTCAAAAGCGCGGGCGTAACGGCCGATACGCTGAACCAGCGCGCCGGAAAAATTATTGGCAAAAAAACCGTAGGAATGATAGATAAGGTAATTGTAGGCTTGCCGCCGCAGGGCCGCCATGGTCTTGGCCTGCCAGGCGACGTTGGCAAACGACCCCACGCGCCAGCCCAGCCAGACCAGCCCATTAAACGCCAGTATCATAACCAGCGTTCCGACCAGCTGCTCGGCCACGATGTTTTTGTCCGCCACGCCAGACAACAGGTCAAAAAAGCGCTTAAAATAAAGCGGCACGATCAATTCAAAGACGCTCGCCGCGGCAATGCCGACCACGCTTAAAGCCATCGCTAAACGGCTCCCCGCCGTGCCGCGCCACAAATAGCTTGCCACGTCTTTTAAGCGGACTTCCGGATATTTTATATTGGGATTTTTCTGTTTCATATATTACCCTACCAAATATTATTTTACTCTTAAAGCCGGCTTTTTCAACAAAAAATCGCCCCATAAATGAATCGCGGCGACTTTATAGCCTAAAAATTTTACTGCAAACCGCTGTAACTGAACAAAAACTGCGGGATGGCGAACAGCAACCCGATCAGCGGCAACACGAACAAAACGACGGTAATAATTATCGTCCAAAGAATTATCTTGTTCAGCCGGTCGATTGACCGCTGAAGCCGGTCTATCTTATTTTCCAGCTCGGCATTTTTTGGTTGTGGTTCTAATTGCTCCATAACTAAATTACAGTAAAAACTTAAGCGACATAGTCCGGGTTTAATCGGCCGTATATTTCCTCCGTCAATTTCCTGAATAATTCCCGTTTTTTCCAAAAAGAATTGCTCTCCGAAACGTCTTTATTCTTAATTCTGTTTAATTCTACCAACACCATGCATCTGGCATGGCCCAAATCAATCCCCGGCTTGCCATTAGCATCTTCCAGCCCCTGATAAATTTGCTTTAAATGGTTATATTTATTAGGAATATTCTGTTCTCGGTTTAACTTCAAACCAGACGAGAGGCTGCCAGAAAACGATGAATTTAATTCGATATGCTCAATAAAATCGTGGATGGCCACAAAAAAATCAAAACCCGCCGGTGTTTTTATCACCGCTTGGAACTTTTTATCTAGATCGCTTCTGATCTTTCCGGACAATTTCATTGCCCCTACTTTACCATAATTCAGGCTAAATAACAATAATATCGCATTGGGACATTTAAAATGTAACTTTCCCCTGTTCGGTTGGGTCATATAAAATGTAACCATAAAATTAATTAATAATGGTTACAAATTTATGACCGCTATGACTA
>Ga0210051_1006067_pt1 | contig 11426 bp, 12 predicted proteins | sample CryGey092014_all_FD_185464 | JGI IMG/M metagenome (GOLD analysis project Ga0210051, IMG submission 185464) | Groundwater microbial communities from aquifer - Crystal Geyser CG23_combo_of_CG06-09_8/20/14_all (SPAdes) (version 2) | ecosystem: Environmental > Aquatic > Deep subsurface > Groundwater...
ATCACGAAGCGGAAATTGCTCAAAGTGAATGTTTTTCGGGGAAAAAGTTTGTCGCTTATTGGGTTCACACTCGTTTGCTTATGGTTGATGGCAAGAAAATGTCAAAATCTAAAAACAATTTTTATCGCTTGGAAGATATTTTAGAAAAAGGATATGATGCAATGGCGTTGAGAATTTTGATTCTTTCTTCTCATTATCGCAGTCAAATGAATTTTACTTGGGAGTCTATGGATCAAGCCAAAAGTAATTTTCAAAAAATTTCTGTTTGGATTAATAATTTAATGAATGTTTCTCTTGGCGATTCCAAAGAAAAATCTCAAATTAGTTTTACACATATTTATCAAAAACGTTTTGAAGATGCGATGAATGATGATTTAAACACTCCCCTCGCGCTTAGTGTTCTCTATGATTTAATCACAGAAACCAATAAATTAAGCGTGAAAAATAAACTTACTTCCGCTATCGCTAAAGAAATTTTAACTTTTTGGAAGCGTATTAACAAGGTTTTTGGTTTAATTATCACAGAAGCGAGCATCATCCCAAACTTTATAATTGATTTGGCAGAAAAAAGAAAAGAAGCCAGATTAAAGAAAGATTTTGCCACTTCGGACAAGCTGCGAAACGAAATAGAGAAATTAGGTTATCTCATTGAAGATTTAAAAGATAATGATTATACAATTAAAAAGTTATAAATCACTTCATATTAAAGATTTCCATGGAAGATTATTTTTTTAGTTTTCTATTTTGGAGATATTTTACAAAAAAATGATTAAATTAACAAAAACATATTTTATATTTATTTTTTTCATATATAATATGGAAGATATATAATTTGAAATTCAGTTAAGAAACATTTTTTGTTTTTCTAGTTGAATTTTCTGCTAATTTCAGAAGATTTTGTTTTTTTATGTATGAATAAAAATTTTTGGTTAAAATTGAATAAACCGATTTTAGCACTGGCTCCGATGGCGGGAATCACTGATAGTGCTTTCAGACAGATTTGCGGTGAGTATGGCGCGGATGTTACTTATAGCGAAATGGCCAGTGTCAGCGCTCTTTTTTACAAACCACAAAAAACATTAGAACTGGTTCGTTTCAATAAAAAGGAAAGTCCTTATATCGTTCAACTTTTTGGCAATAATCCAAAACATTTTGCCGTAGCGACAAAGATAATTACGGAAAAAATAAAACCGGAGGGGATTGATATTAATTTTGGTTGTCCGGCTAAAAAAGTTTTCAGACACGGTAGCGGTTGTGCTCTTTTGAGTCAGATATCGCTATCTCGTGAAATTATTTCTGCTGTTTGCGAAAATACTTCTCTGCCTGTTTCTATAAAAATTCGCGCCGGGCTAAAGAATTTTAGCGCCTTGAATTTTATTGAAAAAACGCAAGATCTCCCCTACTCGGCGATTATGATTCATGGCAGAACTTATGAAAAAGGTTTCTCCGGAGAAGTTGATTTTGAAATTGGTCAAAAAATCAAAAAAAGGTTTCCTTTAAAAATTATTCTCGGCAACGGAGGAATTGATTCGCCGGAAAAAGCGCGCGATATATTGAAAAAATTTCCTCTTTTGGATGGATTGGGAATCGCTCGCGGATCTTGGGGACGACCATTTTTTTTCTCACAAACCAAAGATCTTATTAAAAAAGGAAAATATGCAACTTATTCTTTTCCCAAGATAAAAAAAATAATGCTTCGTCACGCCAAGCTTATGTATAAAGATAAGGGAGACAGAGGATTTTTTGAAATTAGAAAACACTTAAGCTGGTATGTTAAAGATTTCCCGGGAGCCAAAAAAATTCGCAAAAATTTAGTTTTAGTGAAAAAATCGGAAGAGATAGAAAAAATATTGAGCGATCGTTTGAGAATTTAAATTTTTAACAAAAAAATCCCCCATGGACTTTTTAGATGAATTAGTCCTATAATGTTTTTTGTTAAATAATTTTTTTATCTCAAAATAAATGAAACAACTTGGAAAACATTTACTTATCGAACTTTATGGTTGCGATAATCAAAAAATAGACGATTTGGTTTTTGTTGAAAAACACTTATTCAGTCGGCAAAAATTTCCGGCGCTCATATCGTGAAAACTTTTTTTCATAAATTTTCTCCTCAGGGAGTGAGTGGAATTATTGTTATTTCTGAATCTCATTTTTCCATTCACACTTGGCCGGAACACGGATATTGTGCTTTGGATATTTTTACTTGCGGAAAAAATATTGACTCTGATAAAGCTCTTGATTTTCTGAAAAAAGAGTTTGAAAGTCATGATTTTTTGTTGAAAAAAATCCGGCGCGGTTTGCAATAAAACCTAAAATTTTATTTGTCTAAAAGCTATAATTTTTATTCTGAAAAATTTGATTTTTTTGCTGTTTTTTGAAAATTATTTCAAAACTTTTTTCTTCTATCGTCAAGTTGATTTTACTTTTAAGCCTGATATAATTGAAAGACTATGACAAAAAAAATTTCTTCTTCCAATAATCAAAATTTGCGTATCCCCCCTCATAACATTGAAGCCGAAAAATCAGTTTTGGGTGCTTTAATGTTGGATAAAGACGCGATAATAAAAGTTGCCAATCTTATTCGTTTGGGAGATTTTTACAAAGATGCTCATAATTTGATTTATGAATCAATGTTGGAGCTTTATGAAAAAAGAGAACCTATTGATGTTTTAAGTCTTTCTAATATATTGGAAGAAAAAGGAAAATTGGAAAATATCGGAGGTTCCAGTTATCTTACTGAACTGGTCAACTCTGTTCCTTCCAGTTCCAATGTCGCTCACTATGCCAAAGTGGTACAAAAAAAATCCACTCTCAGAAAATTGATTGGTGTTGCTAATGAAATTTCTCAGTTGGGATACAAAGAAGATGAAGATGTGGAAAAAATTTTAGACTCTGCCGAACAAAAACTTTTTAGTGTTTCTCAAAAATATATCAAGCAAGATTTTATCCCTATCAAATCAATTTTAGAAGCGGCTTTTAACCGGATTGATGAATTGCATAAAGGCGATCATAAATTGCGAGGAATTCCAAGCGGATTTCCCGATATGGATCAAATTTTGGCCGGTTTTCAAAAATCTGATTTGGTAATTTTGGCCGCGCGACCTTCCATCGGAAAAACTACCTTAGCTTTGGATTTTGCCAGACAGATTGCCGTAAAAGAAAAAATTCCGGTAGGAATTTTTTCTTTGGAAATGTCTTCTGATCAACTTATAGACAGAATGTTGGCCGCTCAATCCAATGTTGACCTTTGGCGTCTCAGAACCGGTCATCTTAAAACTGAAGAAGGCAACGATGATTTTCAAAGGATTGGCGAAGCAATGGGAGTTCTCAGTGAAGCACCGGTTTATATTGATGATGCTGGTTCTGCCAATGTTATGGAAATGAGAACAATGGCACGTCGTCTTCAATCGGAACATAATGTTGGGATTATTATCGTTGATTATCTTCAACTTATGGAAGGAAGAAGTGGCGGAGATAATCGTGTCAATGAAATTTCAGAAATTTCAAGAGCACTCAAACAACTAGCACGCGAGTTGAATATCCCTGTTATAGCGCTTTCTCAACTTTCTCGCGCGGTTGAATCTAGAAGTCCTCAAATTCCCAAATTGTCCGATTTACGAGAATCGGGTTCCATAGAACAAGATGCCGATGTGGTGATGTTTCTTTATAGAGAAGATCGAGAAAAACCGGATACTCCCAATAAAAATATTGTGGAAGTCTATATCGCTAAACACCGAAACGGACCTATTGGAAAATTGTCTTTGTATTTCAATGAAAATTCAACCACTTTCAAATCATTGGAAAAAGCACGGGCAGAATAAAATTGCAATTTTAACTTTATCTTTAAATTATGTATCCCAAATCTTTCAAAAGATTAATTGATCACTTTTCTTCTCTTCCTTCTGTTGGTCCCAAAATGGCGGAAAGATTGGTGCTTTTTCTTTTTAAACAAAATGAGGAAAAACTTTTGAATTTTGGAAAATCTTTAGAGAATTTGAAAAATGATTTACACTATTGTCGTCAATGTTTCAATATTAGTGAGGAAGACCTTTGTTTGATATGCAAAGATAAAACGCGAGATAAAGAAAAGATTTGCATTGTGGAAGAGCCTTTAGATATAATTGCGATAGAAAAAACCAGAAAATATTTCGGCTTGTATCATGTTTTGGGCGGAACTTTGGAAACTTTATTTGGCAAAAATTTCCCCCAAAATCCTTTAAAAATAGAAGCTTTGTTGAAGCGTCTTAAGGAATTTTCTTTTCAAGAAGTAATTTTAGCCACTAATCCTACCACTGAGGGAGACACTACCGCTCTTTATCTGATGAAAATTATTCGTCCAACAGGCGTTAAAATCACTCGTTTGGCACGCGGATTGTCCACTGGAGGGGATATTGAATATGCGGATGAAATTACATTGGGAAGTGCTATTTTGAATCGAAAATAAAAAACAAAAAAAGCAATTTCTTGCTTTTTTTATAATTTGAAGCTTGAAAACACTTTTTAAGCTTAAGTGATTTTGGTTATTTCCACCTCACTCATTATTTGGCGGTGACCGAATTTAACCTTATATCTTTTCTTGGCTTTAAATTTTATTCCAACCACTTTTTTCTCTTTGGCAGTATTCAAAACTTTTCCTTCAACTTTAGCTCCTTTAACTAATGGATTGCCCAGCTGAATATTTTTTTCGTCGCCTAAAAAAAGCACTTCGGAAAAATCAATTTTCTCTCCCTCTTTTTCTTCTAATTTTTCTATCTTGATTTTGTCTCCTACTGCCACTTTATATTGTTTTCCGCCTGTTTTTATAACTGCTATCATAAATTAAGAATAAAAAAATTACTTTGTCAGTATAATCAATTTTAACTTTATTGTCAATAAGAATTAGAAAAAGTAGAATAAATTTATTTTTTCAATACTTTCAAAAAAGCTTCTGAAGGAATGGCAACACGACCGATATTTTTCATTTTCTTTTTGCCTTTTTTTTGTTTTTCAAGCAGTTTTCTTTTGCGAGTTACATCGCCACCATACAATTTTGCCGTTACATCTTTCCGAAAAGCCTGAATGGTTTCTCTAGCAATCACCTTGGTGCCAATAGTCGCTTGAATAGCAATTTGAAAATTTTGTCTCGGAATCGCTTCTTTTAATTTTTCCACTACTCTTTTGCCTTCGGAAAAAGCCTTCTCTTTGGGAACGATTCTAGAAAAAGCGTCCACTTTCTCTCCTCCGACCATTATGTCCATTTTTATCAAATCATACGGTTGATATTTTTCCAATTCATAGCTGAAAGAAGCGTAGCCTTGTGTCGCGCTTTTTATATCATCATGCAAATCGGTGATAACATCTGTTAGGGGACAAGAAAATTTCATAATTATCCTTTCCCCTTCCAGATATTGAGTATTTTTATATTCCGCTCGCGTATTTTTCATAACTTCCATTATGGCGCCTAAAAATGTTGTCGGAGAAACCACTTCTAATTTTACATAAGGCTCATAAACTTCTTCTATCACCGATGGATCGGGAAATTCAGCAGGAGAATAAACCGATATCCTTTCTTCCTTATTTTTCAATTTTATTTCATAAATAACGCTGGGAGTGGTAATGGTCGGGCTGATCTCAAATTCTCTTTCCAATCGTGACTGAATTATCTCCAAATGCAAGAGACCTAAAAAACCACAACGAAATCCGCGACCTAAAGCTAAATTGGATTCCAGTTCAAAAACAAAAGCGGCATCATTAAGTTTAAGTTTGGAAAAAGAATCTCGCATCAGATTATAATCTTCTCCGGAAGTGGGATAAAAAGAAGCGTAGACCATCGGTCGCGGTTCTTTGTATCCGGGCAAGGGCGTGATAAGTTCATCTTTTTTCCCGTTTTTTAAATTTTTGACCAGAGTTATCGTATCCCCTACCCGACAAAATTCCACACTCTTAAAGCCGGTGGCGATATAACCGATTTCTCCGGCGGACAATTTTTCTGTTTTTTCCAGATTCGGTTTGAAATATCCCACTTCAAGCGTGTCGCTTTTGGCACCGTTAGCCATCATAAAAATTTCTTCTTCGGCGCTAACTTCTCCATCAAAAATTCGCACGTATGCCAGCACTCCTTTATAAGTATCATATTTAGAATCAAAAATCAAAGCGCGCAACGGTTTTTCCGGTTTTCCTTGCGGAGGAGGAATTTTATTCACAATTGTTTCCAAAAGCGCGGAAACTCCTTCTCCCGTTTTTCCGGAAATTTCCAAAATTTCTTCTTCTTGGCAACCAAGAATATACACAATCTCTCTTTTTGTTTTTTTAATATCGGCGTTAGGCAAGTCAATTTTATTCACTACCGGAATGATTTCCAAATTATGTTCAATGGCTTGATAGAGATTGGCTAGTGTTTGTGCTTGCACGCCTTTGGTGGCATCCACTAAAAGCACTGCTCCTTCCACCGCTGCAAGCGACCGGGAAACTTCATAGCCAAAATCCACATGCCCTGGCGTGTCAATCAGATTCAAAATGTATTCATCTTTTAAATCTGCAACTTTAAATTTTAAATTTTCAATTTTCAATGAATTTTCAATATCTGAATTTTTAAAACTCTTACCATTACCATTACTATCATCTTTTTTTTCATTTGAAATTTTAGCTTGATTGGGAAATTTGGAATTTGAAATTGATGGTTGATAAATCATTCTAACTGGTTGCATTTTGATTGTGATCCCTCGTTCCCGCTCTAAATCCATCTGGTCCAAAAGTTGTTCTTTCATTTTGCGCGCTTCTACTGTGCCGGTCAATTCTAACATCCGATCGGCTAGAGTGGATTTCCCATGATCAATGTGAGCAATTATGCAAAAATTTCTAATATTATTTTTTTCTGACATATTTTTATTCTAACGGACTTTTAATTTTTCTTAAAGCTGGATTTGTAACTTTGGTATAAATTTGAGTCGTTCTAATGTTAGCATGACCAAGCAATTTTTGCACATATCTGACATCTACGCCATTTTCCAAAAGGTGTGTGGCAAAACTATGACGAAGCGAATGGAAAGTCGCATCCTTTTTTATCCTTGCCTTTCTCATGGCATTTTTAAAAACTTTTTGCGCCGTTCTTTCGGTTAGTTTTCCTCCGTGATTACTTTCAAATACCAAGTCATCACCTTTCATATCAATAATTATTTTTTTCAAATCTTCTTTTAATTTTTCCGGAAAAATAGTCAATCTATCTTTTTTTCCTTTGGCATTTTTAATATGAATTGTTAGCTCTTCTATATTTATATCTTTTGTTTTCAAATTTATCGCTTCACTTACTCGTAGCCCCGCACTATACGAAAGAGCCATTAACAATTTATGTTTTTTATTTTCAATTGAATTTATTATTTTTTCAATTTCATTTCTGGATAGAACTACTGGCAATTTGTTTGGAGTCTTGGCAAATTTTATATCAATTCCAGCATTACTCTTCATAATTTTCCGATAAAAATATTTAATAGCTTGGAGATACAAATTTATTGTTTGCGATGATTGTTGGCGAGTTTGTTTTTCCAGTAAATATCTTTTAATGAAATTAATTTTCGGTTCTTTTTTGATAACTTTTATATACTTAAAATAATCAGTTAAACAGCCTATATAACTTTCAATTGTCCGCGGGCTGTAATTTCGCAGTTTTAGTTCATCTTTGATTTTTTGCAGAAGCTCTTTGAGATTCATAAAAAATATGTTATATTTATCTCATAAATTAACAACAGCTAAATTATACTAAAAGTTCGCATAATATGCAAATTTTAGTATTTATTCAACAAAAAGTTCGCATATAAACTAGTTGTAACGAAATGTCGCTTTGCTCCATTTCGTTACAACGTACGCGGATATGCTCTTGGGCTATTAAATTGAATGTAGATTTGATACAATAAAAAGCAAAGCGACACATCGTACAACAGCAGATATGCGGCTAGACGCCCAAACCCCCTTCGGGGGCTTCGCATATCCGCGTACGTTATCTGAAATAAAAAAATCTCTTTTATTATAAAAATTACTTTAGGCTATGATATATCTAATTGGCGGTCCTCCAAAATGCGGAAAAACAACATTAGCGAAAACATTATCAAAATCATTGGGAATACCTTGGGTTTCTACCGATACTCTTCAATGTGTCATCAAGCCGTACATGAATAAAAAGACTATTTCAAAAAAATTTCCTACAAACTACCAGCGCGGTAATAATAATGACGAAAAATACTCTAAATTTTCATCAAAAGAAATCATTAAAGCCTATCAGCAACAGGCAAAAACTATTTACGAGGCAGTGAATATGTTCACGGTTTGTGAACTTACTGACGGCAATGATTTTATTATCGAGGGATATCATATTGAGCCGGAACTTGCTTCCGAACTAAACTTGAAATATCCGGAGAAAATTAAGAGTATTTTTCTCGTAAAGTTTGACAAGATAAAATTCGTTCGCGATATCAAGAAAAGTTCGACCCCAAACGATTGGATAATTGCGAGAACAAACAAAGATGAGACTTATCAGAAAATCGCAAATATGATCTGTGAATACGGAAATTTTTTAAAAAAAGAATCTGAAAAGTACGGCTTTAAAGTTTTAAATATGGACAATGATTTTGATAATCAGATTAAGGAAGCTAGGGATTATTTAACGACCGCCTAAAATAATTTATATAGCAGTGGAGATTTTTTTACATCCGATAACTAACTATATCCCTGTCAACCCCCTTCGATCTTGGAAGGGGGTGTTGTTTTTCCAGACCGCATAGATGACATTAGCCATCTTGTGCATTGTGGCTACCAGAGCCACTTTGTAAGGTTTTCCTTCGCTCCTTTTCTTTTGAAAGAAATCCTGGAATATATTGGGTCGCAGTACCGCCACACTGCAAGCATTGTACAATCGGGTTCGAAGAATCTTGTTGCCACGCTTGGAAATATACCCTTTGCCGTTGATACTGGTTCCTGATTTGTGCACCCTGGAATCCAATCCAATGTAGGCGATGAGTTTTTGAGAAAATGGAAATCGGGAAACATTGCCCACTTCCGAGATAAAACTGACGGCCGTAATCGGTCCGACTCCGGGAATGGTTTGCAAAAGTTTCTGTTCGGCCTTTCGATATTCTTTCAGTTCTTTTTCCAATTTTTCAATTTCTACCGAAACAGATTTGTTTAATCTATGATTAGCTTTGGAAACGGAAATATCCAAGTTCTTTTCTTTGTATTCCAGTGATTTTTGCTGGAGATTTAGCACATTTTTCATATTGGACAAATTATCCCTCAGACGCACCAGACTTTTAAGCGTCAGCATTTCCGGCGTATCGATGAATTCGTATCCGGCACCGTTTAACGTACAATATCTTACCAGACTGGCATCTTTGCAATCATTCTTCACTCTTCGGAGCGTCGTTTGGTTTTGTTTTTTGGTAATTAGCGGGTTAATCACCTTAACGGTAAATCCAGCTTGGGTTAATTTGTGAGATAATGGCAAGTGATATATTCCGGTGGATTCCAATCCGATAATTGTTTGGTCTTTTTTGAAGTTGTTTTTATTGAGATACTTCTCAAATATTTTTATCCCGCGCTTGTCGTTTTGAAAAAGTTTTGACTGATCTTGTTCATTAAAAGAAGCGTAAAAATCGACTTTACTGACATCAATACCAATAATATTACTCATATGTTTGAAATTTTATTTTAAATTAGGTAAAATGTACTAAGAGAAAAGAAGAGAGAAGAAAAGAGAAATCAGGTGGCAGCTTGTCGTCTCTTTGAAAAGTGGAAAGCAGGTTCATTGGTTATACGGAGTATTCTGCCCAAAGCAGAATCTCCAACTAACTTATCCGCCTTTTTAGGCTTTTCAATGAGACTACAGGTTAAGCGACGAGGTATCAGATTTGATCCTCAACACGGCATACGCAGTTCCCCTGTTCTATCTTTATTCTATCTTATATTTGTATTATATGAACACGGCATATCCAAAATTGCTCCTAACCGTCGCAACTTCGGATCATCCCGATACGTTGTAACGAAATAATTCATAATTGCCTTTATAATATTTATAATTTAATCTAAAAACTATGTTTGACATTTTATTCGCTCGTACATTCATTATTGTTGGTAGTATGTTAATAATTACTGCTATAACATCTCGTATAAACAAAGAGTTTGAAACCGCAAAAGAAATGTTGATAACCATTATCGGAACCTTTGCTTTCTTATTTGCAATAATTTTCTTTTCAGATATTTATCCACTTAATCTTTTGCTGGTCGCCATTTTTTCAGCCTTAATTGGATGGCAGATCGGACCGACTATAGAACATTTTGGAAAAAGATTTAAACAAAGAAAATATTTAAAAAGTCGTGGGATTATTATAAAAAAAGGACAAGAAATCACTGATGAGCAAAAAAAGGAATTTGAACAATCTTTTGATGCTAATCAATATCATCAAGAATGGCACAATGTTGTTTTTCAGGCATTGTTTGCTACAGCAGTTGCCGTGTTTGCTACAGCAGGAACAGTATTTTTAACAAGCATTGATTTCAGTTTTCTTGGTGGTTTTTTGATCATTTCTTTGATCATGTTAGTTATAATGGGACTTTTAAATATTTTCCTTTTCCGTTCAGCAATCTTTTCACTTGTTAGGGCATATATCGGAGCTGTAATTTTTACTCTGTACTTACTTTATGATTTTGATAGGCTGGAAAAAATGGCTGGAAATGAATCTTGGGGTGCAGCAATTGATATTGCAGTAAATATCTACCTTGATATTATCAATTTGTTTTTAGATCTATTAGAAATTCTCTCAGAATCAGATCAATAAATAGGGCAATTATGAAATACGATCGCCTAAAACGCAGTATGTGGCTACAGTTTGCTACGTTTCACTCCGCAAACTCCCGCCCATATTCACTGGCTGTAACGCACTGCGTGCGATATTATACAGCCAGTGAATATCGCATACTGCGTAACGTTGTAGCGAAATGTCGCTTTGCTCCATTTCGTTACAACGTACGCGGATATGTTCTTGGGCTATTAAATTGAATGTAGATTTGATACAAAAAAAAGCAAAGCGACACATCGCGTACAACAGCAGATATGTGGCTAGACGCCCAAACCCCCTTCGGGGGCTTCGCATATCCGCGTACGTTAGGCGAAATAAATTTTTTATCTTAGTGAGAATTTAAAGTTTTGTGATTTGAATGAGGGCAGAAAATTTGATTTTTAATTTATTTATATAGGGGTAAAAGGTGTTTTCTCCCTGCCTGCCGGCAGGCAGGCGCTACGCTATGAAAACGATTTATTTATAAGGGGAAGTGACCAATCCCAGCTATACTAAACCAGTACCTAAGAGAGTAGCATTTTGAAAAAACACGAATTTGGCGTAGAATACGGGCAATGTAATTTAAAAAACTATGCCAAATAAAACAAGAAAAAAGTATAC
>Ga0210051_1006072_pt1 | contig 11421 bp, 11 predicted proteins | sample CryGey092014_all_FD_185464 | JGI IMG/M metagenome (GOLD analysis project Ga0210051, IMG submission 185464) | Groundwater microbial communities from aquifer - Crystal Geyser CG23_combo_of_CG06-09_8/20/14_all (SPAdes) (version 2) | ecosystem: Environmental > Aquatic > Deep subsurface > Groundwater...
TAGATGAAATACTTTAGATGCCTACCCACTACCCTCCTGTAGCCAAGGTAATGATAGGTCTGGATCAGGTATCTCCATAACCTCTCTTCCTTCTCATCGCTTGCCAGTTTGAAACTGACCCTTCCCATATCCTTAAGAGAACCCGTTATCTCTCTTAGAGGGACCTCAAAACCCACATCCTCTCTTAAAATGGGCTTTATGGAACGATATCCACCCTGAGGACCTGGGGGTGGTAATTCTATAATCCCACGCTTGTGCATCCCCCTTAATGCCTCAAGGCAGGAGGTAACCTTCAATCTTCCATTATATTGACGCCAATTAATCTCCTCGCAGATTATCTTAGCAATCTCCTTTCTCCCTTTGAGAAAGTATTTATCTATGATCTCTTGGATGAGTCTTATCTCTCCCTCCTTAAAATGTCTTCCCCTGAATATGTATTGATTGGTGTTCACGAGGAAATTATATAATAGATATTTTAGGAACGCAAGCCCTTTTTTAAATAATCAGTTGAGACCTAAAGAGAGAGGTTTTGAGAAAGAAGGAAAGGGTCTCTGAAATTGAAAAAAAAATCGAAAAAACTCTTGACAGCTTGGGGGGGTGTATGCTATAAAAAAAGGATTTTGGAAAAACTAAACTATTACTCCTCTACGGCTGGAGGCAGGATGATATTTCCTTGTTCCCCATAGATAGAAAGAGAAAAACCTGTCAGATTTGACAGGTAGGTCTGCAAAGAAGATAAATTGTTGATATCAATAATCCCTGAGGACACCTTGCCGAGGATTATACTTGAAGATTATGTTTTTGTAAAGATTAAAAATTCCCAATCAACGCCTCAGACATGGAACTCAACAATGTCTCTGTCTTTTAGAATATAACTCTTTTCTACCCTCTGGCCGCCGAATTTTGCAGAGCCCCAGATCCTTGCAAATTTCAGATTAGAGACAAAATCCTTGTGTATAAGTCCAGCAAGGTCCAGGACTGTTGAGCCTGATGGTATCGCGAAGGGCATGGTGAGGTCTGGCCCTTTCCCAGGGGGTTTAGAATAAACCCTGATAATTCCTGAAATCCCAAATACTGCCCTTTTTAGTTCCTCGAGGTTGTAACTTTTAAGGGCAGAGACGGAGATGCAGGGACACAGATGCTCCCATTTCTCCTTTAACTTGATAAAGTTATCCTCTGCCTCGGGTAGGTCATTTTTGTTTGCCACAAGAAGTGCCCTTTTGGAATTTGGAATTTGGAATTTGGAATTTGAGATTATTTGTATATTCCAGCGTTCGAGTTGCTCAATGAGAAGCTCTACCTGTACCTCCGGGTCTTCTGTGAGATCTACAACGAGCAGAAACGCCTCCGCACTTCTGAGAATGCCTGATACCCAACCGTCAGTTGGTGCGTTCCCTATCGGGGGTAGATCCACAAGCTGGATCTGTATATCCTCAAAAGGCATCATGCCTGGAAGAGGGGTGAGTGTAGAGATGGGATATTCTGCTACAACAGGCAAAGCATTCGTCAGGCTTGCAAGAAGGGAGGACTTCCCGGAATTTGGGAAACCGACAAGAGCCATCTGGGCTGCCCCTTCTCTTTCAACGACATAAAAGCTCCCCCTACCCCCTTTCCTTGCCCTCCTAAATGCCTCTGCTTCTTTCTTGAGCTGCGAAAGTTTTCTCCTGAGGTCACCCCTTAGTCTATCTGTCCCTTTGTGTTTTGGAACTGTGGCTATCAGCTCTTCCAGGGCAAAAATCTTCTCCGCGGGGGTTGATGCCTGTCTAAACCTCTTTTCGGCCTCAAAATACTCTGGTGGAAGATTGGCTGGCATACCTATTTGAATTTTACCATAACTGAAAGAAGACTATTATAGTACTGCCCATTGCTGGGGGAAGAAAAGCCTCTCATACGTCATAAGGGCAAATCTATCAGTCATGCCTGCAATAAAGTCGCACACGATACGATGCCTCTCCAACTTTTCTTCTTTCGGTATATCAACAAAGACCTCCTCGATATGTTCGAGGTAGTAGGCATATAAATCTCGCAAGACCTTTTTTGCCTTTTTAAATTCTTTCATAGTCCTTTCGCTTTCGTATACACGCTCATAAAGAAAATCCCTGAGCATATAGATACCGAACAATATGTCATCACTCATATGGAGTTCCTCGAGGTCTGTCTCTAAGGAACGATATATAAAATCTTTCACCATTGTATCTATCCTTTTTGAATGAGTATCTCCGAGAATCTTCAGTATTTCCTTCGGGATATCTGATTCCTTAACCACCTCTGCCCTCAGTGCATCATCGAGGTCATGGTTTATATATGCGATAATATCAGAGGCGCGCACTACCTGACCTTCGAGGGTGTCAGCCTTTTCTGCTTCCGTTTCAGGGAAAATCAGGCCTTTGCCCTTTGAGTGTTTAACGATCCCATTTCTCACCTCATGGGTAAGGTTCAATCCTTTACCACCCTGCTCGAGGAAATCCACAACCCTGAGACTCTGCTCATAGTGCTCAAAACCCCCTGGGTATATCTCCCTTAACACAGCCTCTCCTGCATGCCCAAAGGGTGTATGGCCTAAGTCATGACCTAATGCTATAGCCTCTGTTAAATCCTCATTCAACCTCAACGCCCTCGCTATTGTCCTTGCTATCTGGGATACCTCAAGTACATGGGTCAGCCGTGTTCTATAGTGGTCTCCTTTTGGTGCGAGGAATACCTGTGTCTTGTGTTTCAACCTCCTGAATGCCTTTGAATGTATAATCCTGTCCCTGTCCTTCTGAAAGCATGTCCTTATCTCACCCTCCTCCTCAGGCCTGATTCTGCCTTTGCCCTCAGAGCTCAGACATGCCTTTGGATGAAGGGTCCGTCTCTCTATATCCTCTGTCTGCTCACGAATAGTCATACAGATGGTGTCAGGTCTTGACATTTGACATAGGCTTATAGAAATACCCCTTTTAACTTTAATAAACCTTTTATGTCAAATGTCAAGACCTGACACCAAATCCTCCTTGTTTTCGGAGATGATACAGAAATTCTAACATACTTTATATTATTCTTAATCCATGAGATGGCCAAAAGATATAAAAAGGGCGAGGATGATTCAGGAGATTCTTAAGGAGAAGGTGAGGATTACTCCCCTTAAAAAAACTCCAGAGCATATCACGGGCGTTGATGCAGCATTTCTTCAGGGTAAGGTCATCGGTGTAGCATGTCTTTATGAGTACCCTGATATAATTCTCATAGAAGAGGCATATGTTGTTACAGAGGTCTTGTTTCCATACATACCTGGCCTCTTATCCTTCAGAGAAGGCCCGGCAATTATTAAGGCTATTAATAAATTAAAGGTTAAACCCGATGTAATCCTTTTTGATGGTCATGGGATTGCGCATCCAAAGGGGCTGGGGATTGCGGCACATATCGGGGTGCTTCTTGACACAGCGACAATAGGATGTGCTAAGTCAAGACTGATCGGTAAATACAGAGGGCCAGGTCCTAAAAAAGGGGATTGGTCTCTTTTAAGATATAACGGGAAAATCCTCGGTGCCGTGCTCAGGACTAAAGATAATGTCAGAGCCCTCTTTGTCTCCCCAGGAAACAAGATCGATCTTAGAGGTTCTCTTGAGATTGTGCTTGCCTGCACCAGAAGGTATAGAATTCCTGAACCCTTGAGGAGGGCAGATTTTATCTCGAAGAAAATAAAGAGAGAGTTAACAAGTTAGATGAAGGGCAGCGATTACTTTTCTATCTTTCTGAAGTTTATTGAAAAGTTCGACCGCCTTCACTGTACGTGCAACATAGACCTCAATACCCTTTGATTTAAGATGTGATATTGTTTCCCCTGGAACAACCATCGCCCCTGAGTAACCCGTGCCTACTATAAGGATTTCAGGCCTTGCATTTATAACATCTGTGAGGTCAACGATATGAAGAGAGTGACCTTCCTTTCTCCACCATGAAGAATCAACCTTTTCTGGATAGATAATAACATCAGAGGTATAGGTCTTCCCGTCAATCGTAATCCTGCCAAAAGAGTAATACTCAATCTTCATTTCTTAGATGGTGTCAGGTCTTGACATTTGACATATAGATGGTACTGACACCAAATCGTCGTTTAACTATAAGCCTATGTCAAATGTCAAGACCTGACACCAAATCGTTTATTTAGAGCGTTTAAAGATGTAGACCACTATCGTCACACCTCCGATCAGGTTCAGAATGACACCGCCCCGCGCCCGTTTAATGACCTCCTCGAATGGGGCATCAGGAGGGACGCTCAATAATAAATAATAGCCGAGGAAGATTGAGGATATAGACAGTAAAAGCAATAACAATGAAATCACCTCTGCCCAAATCCTTGAAAAATTGCCTTAAATGCCTCTGAAACTATCCTGAGTCTCATTGCCTTTAAACCCCCATCATTCGGATACAAAGACAGCCCCTCCTCCACTGTCTTCATCGCCTCATCAAAATAAACAAGCTTTTTGAAGTAAATACCCATAGAGTATAAGACCATGGCATCATTGTAAAACACCATCTTTACAGGCTGACGCTGTTTTTCAAGGCTGCTCCACCTCAGAAAATCGTTGAGGAAGTCTATATTTTTTTCTATATCCTTTACAGCATCTTCAGCCTTTATAGACATATACATCGGCCTTGCCCAGTTCCGAAGATAGATGTTATTGGCCGCACCCTTTATATTTATCTCTGATGGAAACTGCCTGTTGTTATTGTTCTTTATGTCGCTATGCGACATGAATGCCTCATACTCTGTGGAATAAATAACCATGTTCATATAATCATAAAAGGTCTTGATTGTGTATCCTGCTACAGTCACATACATCACTACGGAGAGGAAAATTGTCAATATAACAACAGATTTTTTAGGGTTTAATCGTCTTTCCTCAATAAGATTTGAGGTCGCCATGTAAAGGAAGATTAAAAAGACGAGATAGTGGGCTGTGGACAATTCCAGTGGATACTCAAACATCATGTGCACAAGCAAGGGCATCAAAATTGCAGCATATAGTCCTGCCTGCTGCAATCCCAGCTTATAAAGCATCCTTACAAAACCCGCTACTGCAATCAAGATTGCCAGAATGCCTGCAATACCACTTTCTGCCATTATCCTGAAGACCTCATTATGTGGGTGGCTTGTGTAATCACCAATTAGCTTTTTATATTCTGGCTCAGACCTTACTACCTTTGCCTGATGATACATATAAAGGCTTCCAAAATTTCCAAACCCCTGCCCGAGGATTGGCTTTTCTTTGAGCATTTTAAAAGAGGTTTTACACATGAGTATGCGGTGGACATAGGATGGCTGTTTAATATCTGAGAACCATTCTATCTGTTTTACTGCCAGTTTTTCGATGCCGAGTTTATCTTTAACGCTTAACAAAGAGTAACCGCCTGCCATGCCGATGAAAAATACCATGAGCCAGGCCAAAAGCATGGGGGAAACGCAGTTTCCCCCATGAACCCCCTTCTTTAAATACTGCCTTGCCCTCAATGTAAGGATTACTGTCATTGCAAGAGCAGTGCCGAGGAGCCCTGTCCTTGAGCTTGCAATAATAAGACTTAGAGACAGTAATGCCACACAGCAAAAAAAAAGTATTTTTATCCCCCTACCTGTCATTCCGAGCGTAGCGAGGAATCTCGCCTTTTGAGATTGCTTCGGGACTTCGTCCCTCGCAATGACATTTTCATTTGCCTTTGTGTCTATTTTAGACATAAATGTTTTATGGCATTTTTTGAATCTATCTGTTGTTATGAAGTAAAGGGAGATAATCAGCCCTATTGCCATCCATGAGGCAAAGAGATTCTTCTGTTGGAATGCACCACCTACCATGCCTACCTCAGGGGCAGGTGTAATAGGAATGTATTTATAGAGTCCAAAAAATTGCATGATGCCTATGATGGATTCAATCACGGTAGAGGCAAATATGATGAGCAGTAATGTCTCCTTTTGCCTTTCCTTAAGGTTAAATTGATGAAGGCCAAGCCAGAGGAGCACTGCTGCCAAAAGATACAGGGCATTTATGACAAACATATCCATATTTTTAATGGGATTAAAGATACTACTTGATAAAAGCAAGGCTACAAATAAAAGGACATATGTCCGATATGACGGCAAAATCAGCGTTTTATTACGCAGGATATTTATAAAAGAAAGTAGAATAATAGTAAAAATGCCAATCCATATAAGGAATTCCCTTGGTTGTGCTATAACACCGCCAACATTTGGAATGAATATGTGCATTAAAAGGAGGAAGAGTATTGATAGGACTGCTAATAAGTAGCGGTTAAGGTTTAACATGATTGGTGGATGGTGTCAGGTCTTGCCTATGTCAAATGTCAAGACCTGACACCAAGTCGTTTATGGCTTTCTGTCAAAGTAGTAAAGAAGTGCCTCTGTTGCACTACTCCAATCTCCACCAGAAGGGGTAGCTGGACTCATCAACCATTTTGCACTGTTGACAGTGGCAGCTGTTGCCGCTCGAACCCTACCGGATATGCCGTCTGATGCACCATCAATAGAGGTATCGATTGCCTCCATGTAGGCAAGTTCAGCATCCGAAAATCCAGTAGTAGGACTGGTTGCAGAATTAGTAATACCGATGACGTTTTTTTTCGCCGCAGTATTTCCAAGCCAGAGATAAAAGGTGTATCCACCCATGGTAACAGAATTCGTATCAGGTGGATCTAAAAATCTGCCTTTTGTAGTTAAATCATCCTTTGGGTCTTCACCTATGGTGCCATCCTTATCACTGTCACCCGGGAAATAACCCTTCCTGTCCATAAATTCCCATGTGAGGGATTCCCATTTCCTGCACTCACTGACAAGCCTTTTATGCCTTGCACCCTCAATTAGGTCCCCTCCCTTGAGTATAGCCCCGATGATGATTCCGATAATCACAAGGACTATCGCAAGCTCAATCAGGGTGAACCCCGCACCTTTTGAAAGGTGCGGGGTAAAGCCCTTTGCATTTCTCAGTCTTTCCTTCATCTTCTTTTCACCTCCTTTTATAAATGGTGTCAGGTCTTGACATTTGACATAGGCTTATAGTTAAACGGCGATCTGGTGTCAGTACCATCTATATGTCAAATGTCAAGACCTGACACCAAATCGCTCCTCCTACCTCCTTTAGTTTTAACCCTCAAAGAGGGTCTAATTCCATCAAGGGGATAAAATCTTTTCTTTTATCCCTGCAACATCCTGCTCAAGCTTTATAATCCTCACCTCTAACTTCTCATGCTCTTCACGCCTTACGATCACCCTGTAAAGGTGATCTATTCTTCCGTTAATCCCGTCAATTCTTATTATCACATTATCTCTTATCCTGTCGATCCTTTGAATCATATCATCAATCCTCTTTACTAACTCATCCCTTACGGTATCGATCCTCTTGTTTGTCTCATCAATCCTCTTGTTTGTCTCGTCAATCCTCCTGCTAAGGTCTACAAGATGGAGGTTTACATCGTCAAGCCTTTTGTGGATATCGTCAAGCCTTTTGTTGGTAAGCCCAACTGTTGCTTCGATCTTTGCAATTTTTTCCTTGATGCCCTCGAGCTCAGGAACAATAATTTCCTGTAGCACTTTTTTAATGGTATCCGCTACTTCCATAAATTCGCCTTTCTACCTTAAAGTTTAAATCCACCAAATCGTTCTAAAGTCTAAAATATAATATTACAGGTATTCCTGCAACCTCAAAATTTTCACTTCCCTGAATTGAACCTGTATTGTAGACACCGTCGTCATATTGTGTATCTAATATCAGTGCTATATCTCTGGGGATATTCTGAAATGCCATCCAGTTTGCTGAGACATTATTAACAGTTCCATACGCTACACTTATAGCGCCTCCATAGGGATGCTGGGGGTTAATCCTTCCCGCACCTATGATGATACCGGCAAGGCGAAGATGGCGCCAGGCATTACAGCTTTCCTCTCCTCCTATTTCTCCTCCGATACAGTTATAAACAAAACCACCATCTATCAACCCATCATTATCACCATTTACCGAAGCAGTCCATCTTGTAGAAACATTATTATCATCACCTGGAAATCTACCATATTTATCATAATATGAGTAAAAGGCTACAAATATCTCCCTCTGCTGGTTATAGGCCCTCTTCACCTTTGCACTGGTAATCAAGTCCTGCCCCTTGAGCACAGCCCCGAGGATTATCCCGATAATCACAAGCACTATTGCCAGTTCTACAAGGGTAAACCCCGTTTTATAGATGGTGTCAGGTCTTGACATTTGACATAAGATTATAGAAATAACCCTTTTAACTTTAATAAACCTTTTATGTCATTTATGTCAAATGTCAAGACCTGACACCAAATCATCAATAAATACTTTCAAACAATATACTAAATTATTTGATTTGTCAAGTTTTTTTTGCTATAGTTTACCTGAGATGCATACAGTAAGATTATTAATTGTCTGTTTATTACTTTTGCCTTCCATCTCAAATGCCTTTTGTTATGAAGACGCTGGAAATGCCTGTGGCATAAATCCTTCACTCCTGAAATCTATTGCAAGGATTGAATCAAACTTTAATCCACGAGTGATAAACAGGAATCTGGATGGCTCTATTGATATGGGTTTAATGCAGATAAACTACTCCTGGGTTTCAAGGCTGGGGCTTGACTCAGGCAGGCTCCTTTCAGACCCGTGCTATAATGTCATGACTGGTGCAGGGATCTTGAGATTGTGCATCGATAAACATGGCTACACATGGGAGGCAGTGGGCTGTTACAATGCAGTAAGCAGACAGAAAAGGGTTGGCTATTCCTGGAAGGTGTATAAAGAACTGAAGGCTGAAGGCTTAAGGCTTAAGGCTGAAGTCAAAAGCCAAACTCAAAACTCAAAACTCAAAACTCAAAACCCCAACTTCCGAACTACGAACTCATCCTTTTCATTCACTGTAAAGGATGAGGCCTCTGTTGAGTAAGATTTATGAGCATTTTAGCAGATATCCTGTCAAAGATAAAACACCTTGAGCCAAGAAGGGATATCCCTCCAGGGCTCAGAAGCACGGTCTCTGCCCTTAGAAAGAAGGAGTTAAATAAAAGGCGAGTAATTATCCTTCTAATCTTTGCCGCCATAGCATTAAGCTCGGGCTCTGTGACGGTTTATCTGATGCAGACATATTTACCCCGCACCACAGAAAGCCACGGGGGTAAAGCCGTGGTGCGGGGTTTACCCGGGGAGGGATTAAAAGAGGTAGAGCCTCATACTACCATAAAACAACCCGAGTATAAACCAGAGTATAAAAGAGAAGAAATTAAAAGAAAGCCGACAGTGAGACCGGAGATTATTGCTCAGAAAGAGAAGCCAAAGGTAGAAGAGATTGTAAGCCCCGTTAGAAAGCAGGGCCCTTTTTCTAACGGGGTAAAGGAGCAACCCGATGTTCGGACCTCGGAAAATGACCTTTATCTTTATATGGGTGGAAATTACGAAAAGAAAGGGGATCACTACAATGCCATATCCAGTTACAAAAAGGTTCTTGACATAGAACCCAGGAATTACAGGGTAATAAATAAGATAGCTTACATACTCATCCAGATAGCCTCATATGAGGAGGCATTGAAATATCTCGACAGTGCACTTAGCATCAGGCATGATTATGTCCCCGCGTTAATTAATACAGGAATTGTATATGCAAAGGCAGAAAAGTTCTCTGACGCAGAGAAATACCTCTTAAAGGCCCTGTCCCTCGAAGAGGCTAACCAACCGGCACTTTTTAACATCGCCACGCTTTATGAAAAACAGGGTAAATACGACCTTGCCAGAGGATACTATTTAAGGCTAAAAAATCTGGGTAATGATCAAGGACGCCTTGGCATCGAAAGGATAGAGGGGTTAACAAATGGTGTCAGGTCTTGACATTTGACATAGGCTTATAGAAATACCCTTTTTAACTTTGATGAACCCTTTATGTCAAATGTCAAGACCTGACACCATTTACTTCCACATCCTTATCTGCTATCCAGCCCTCCCTGTCTCCATACACAGAGAGTTTATACCACCTGGAACCGACACTGTCCATTGTCTCATCAATTATCTTTATTTTCTCTCCCTTGTAAATCATACCAATCTTAGAGGCACTGATATCAGGCTCAGCCATTATATTTGCAGCTTCAGCACTGACCACCGCATATCTCAATGGGCTGATTGGCTTTTTGATAGCAACAGGTGGGGTGCCTTTATCTCCTGTAAAATAGTCAGAGGTCCAGTAGTATCCCATCGCTCCTGCAATAATAACAAGCACTATCAGGGCATAAATCAATACAGGTCGCTTTTTTATTTCCTTATCCATGACACCACCCTTAAGATGCCTTATGGCATACCTCAGATGCCTGGGGGTAATGGTGTTGCTTTCTTCAAGATATGCAGACATGATAGCCCTTGATGCCAATATGTTGATGATTCGTGGTATCCCTGCAGAGAATTTATAAATGGGCTTCGACAGTCCGCCATCCAGCCTCAAGAACCCCTTTCCTGCCTTTATCAGCCTGTAGTTTATATATTCCAGTGTCTCATCACTCTGTAGCGGAGTCAGCCTTGCCCTTACTGTTATCCTCTGGCTCAATTGTCTGAGTTTATCTTTATTCAGCCTTTTATCAAGCTCGGGTTGGGCAATCAGGATTATCTGTAAGAGTTTATCTTTGTAGGTTTCAAGGTTTGAAAGCAGCCTTAACTCCTCAAGGGTTTCATCGGGCAGGTTCTGTGCCTCATCAACAATCATGATCACAGGCTTTCCGATCTGGGATTTCTCTACAAGAAAGTCCCTGAATGCCTTTAATATGTCATTCTTGTTTGTCGTTGTGAGTTTTACATTCAGGTCCTCAAGGACAGACAGGAGAAATTCCTCAGGGGAAAGACGGGGGGTCAATACCAGCGCTATCTCCGCCTTATCCCTCCAGCTTTCTTTGAATACATTAAGAACGGTAGTCTTTCCTGTCCCCGGTTCTCCTGTCACAAGGCAGAAGCCTTCCTTTTGCTGCACCACATAATTTAGTGAAAGCAGGGCCTCATTATGGCTTGCTGATGGGAAGAAATACACAGGGTCGGGTGTCAATCTGAAGGGGTCTTCCTTTAATCCATAAAACTCTAAAATATCCATTATCTTCCCATCTTTGATACCAAGTCATATACTGGGAATAAAAGACCAATTATGATAAGCGCAAACATCAGTCCTATAACGCCTATCACGATTGGCTCTATCATCTTGCCAAGCTTCTGTGATACATCATCGAGCCTCTTGAGGTAATACTCTGAGAGATAGGCAAATTGTTTATCAAGGGTGCCACTTGTTTCCCCTATGTCAATCATCCTTGTTGCAAGTGGAGGAAATACCTCATGTCTTCTTAAGGCATCTGATATCCTGCTGCCTCCTGATATTGCCTGTTTGGAATCCTCAATA
>Ga0210051_1006083_pt1 | contig 11409 bp, 9 predicted proteins | sample CryGey092014_all_FD_185464 | JGI IMG/M metagenome (GOLD analysis project Ga0210051, IMG submission 185464) | Groundwater microbial communities from aquifer - Crystal Geyser CG23_combo_of_CG06-09_8/20/14_all (SPAdes) (version 2) | ecosystem: Environmental > Aquatic > Deep subsurface > Groundwater ...
TGTGGGATTTATCAATGAAAATAGTATGTAGAGGGAAATAAATAAAAAACGTCGGTTACCAAAAACCTGATATAATTTGATATTATCAAAACAAATTATATAGAAAGGGGTAACCGATGCCAGTATAAAATGTCAAGTGATTTATGGGACACTACACTATGATTAAAAGATTCATGGACAGATTGGATATTGGCTATGAATGCTTTGGGACTCAATAATTCCTTTAACTGAAAAAGATGTGAATTAAGAATGTACTCTTCGTAAATTATTTAAAGAAATAGTTTTATTTATTCTACTTCATAAAAAATTTTTAATATTTCTGTTATTATCCGTTCCTTTTATGTCACCATCAGTGATGTCAGCCAAAATAAATTCAGTATCTGATATCTCTCCGGATTTTTCTTCTATTCTGTTCAATTCTTCACTGAAATCCTTTTCGAATTTGCTATAATCATATTTTTCATTTGTCAATGCATTGTAAATTTCAATAAGCAAGAAAACATTTGAATAATCAAGGTCATTAACGACCTTTTCAGATTTGATAATGGTATTAAATGCATTAATAAACGTTCCCCTTTCAGCAAAATTGTGATTTATTCTAATAATATTTCTGTTATTGGTCTTTCTGAAATCAAAAATAAAGGACTCTTCTTCATATTTATTTCCAAGTGCGACATTATAATAAATCCGATTTTTTATTTTATCGGATTCGTATATCTTTGCTAATCCCATTTGAATTATACCTGCTGAATTTGCCGATTCTCCGAATAGAAGAAGATTTTCAGATTTATTCAAAAGCGCTAGAAGATTATTTATTGTCGGAAAGAGACCGGAAGTTAATGTATTATAAGAACTAATAAATACAGGGTTTTCTGAATGCAAGAGCATGTCTGCAAATTCCTTTATTTTTACTTCATCGTATTTGTATTCTGCCATATTATTCATAAAAGAATCAAAATTCTTCAAAGAGGACTTCATATTTTTATTCTTTATAAAATAATTCATTAAACCATTTAAGAATTCATTGATTTTTCCGTATGATTTAAAATCAAAATAAAAATCCTGATTTTTCTTTATTCTTCTATCTGCAAATCCAATGTAAGAAAGCGGTTTTTCTCTCTTTTTTAATTTCATTATTTCAGGCATTATCATAGGAACATCATCATAAGGTGAAATAGCAATTATTATTGCTGCATCAGATTTTCTTGTGTTTTCAAGAGTTGTAGAAGATACAGCATTGAATCTGTAATTTTTCAAACTACCAATATAAGATTTTTTGTAATTTCCTGCTATTTTTTTAAGCATGAAGATTTCTTCAAGTGAAACATTCTCACCTATGAAAAAAGCCAAGTCTTCCTGAGAGGAAGAATCAAGATATTTTTTCAACGAATCTATCTTCGTTTTTATTTTCTCAAATGACATCTTCTCTGCAAGGTTTTCATTTATATCTCTGAAACCAAATCTTGCATATTTGCAGATATTTCCGAATTTGTTAATATCTGAACTGTTATTGCCAGCAACACTGACAATTTTATCTCCCATGAATTCACATATGATTTCGCAACCGAAAGAGCAATAAGAACACATTGAATTTTTTTTCGTGAATTGCATCGGTCCTTTCAAAGTGTCTTTCTTTATTTCTATAGCCCCGGTAGGACATGCGTCATAACACAATCCGCATGAAATACAGTCGGTATCAAGAAGAGATTTGTTAAAAGGAGTTCCTATTGTTGTTTCAAACCCCCTATTTATAAATCCGAGAATGGAAAGGCCGACAACTTCGCTGCACATTCTGATACACCTGCCGCAATTTATGCATTTGTTCGGTTCAAAAAATATATATGGATGCCTATTGTCAGGTTCAATATCCTTATGGGCTCCCCCGAATGTATTCTGTATGACTTCATACAAATTGGAATTGTCCTTCAGTTCGCAATCAAATACTGATTTGCATCCACATTCCATACATCTTCCCGCCTCATGTTTAGCCATTTCATCTGTGAATCCTTTTTCCACTTCTTCAAAGGATAATTTTCTTTTAGCGGCATCAACTTTCGGCATGTTCATCTTCTCTATCTTTTCAAATTTCGTATAAAACTCATTCTTTTGCTTTTCAAGATTATCTTTTTTTGAATAAAACTCTTCAGGATAGTCAAGAACCTCTCCGGTGACTAAGTATTTATTTATTACCCAAGCTGCTTTTTTTCCATCTGCAATAGACCCTATAACAGTATCAGATCCCCTTCTGAAATCACCTCCTGCAAATATCCCAGATTGATCTGTTTGAAATGTTTTTTCATCAGTATTTATAGTATGCCATTTTGTAAATGTCAGTTTTTCCGTTGCAGTGCCAGGTTTCACTTCAATACATTTTAATTCAGATTTTTGTCCTATTGCAAAAATTACAGTATCAGCATCTATTGTAAACTCACTTCCTGCTATAGGTTTGGGACTCCTTCTGCCTGATGCATCAGGAACTCCAATCTCCATTTTTATACATTCAAGTTTTATTACTTTGCATGAGGAGTCCTTTATTACTCTTATGGGATTGGTAAGGAAATCTATTTTTATGCCCTCTTCCACTGCATCCTCTATTTCAGATTCGTGTGCAGGCATCTCCTTGATTGTTCTTCTGTAAACCATAGTGACATTTGAGGCGCCACTTCTGACACTCACTCTTGCTGAGTCTATTGCAGTATTGCCTCCGCCTATCACAATCACATTCTTGCCAAGCTTGACATTTTTTCCTTCAACTCTCTCTCGCAGAAAATCTATACCTCCATAAACTCCCTCTGCATCCTCTCCCTCAATTCCCATAAACATACAATCATGTGCTCCTATAGCCAAATAGATTGCATTATATTTTTTTTCTCTAATATCATCAAGAGAAAAGTCCATTCCCAATTTTTTATTGGTATGAATTTTTACTCCGAGTGATATTATAGATTCTATTTCTGCATCAAGAACATCATGTGGTAGACGGTATTTGGGAATGCCATATCTTAACATTCCTCCGGGTTTTGAGTATTGCTCAAAGACATCAATGCTGTATCCTTCAAGAGCGAGATAGTATGCAGCGCTAAGTCCGGAAGGTCCTGCGCCAATTATTGCTATGCTTTTACCATTTTCTTTTTTCTGCTCAGCGGAATATTTATGTTTTGATACAAGATCTTTATCTGCTGCATACCTTTTTAAATAATCAATTCCTACTTTGGAATCAATGTAGTTTCTTCTGCATTCATTTTCGCAAGGCCTTGTGCATACTCTTCCACAGACAGCGGGAAAGGGATTGTCTTTCTTTATTATACTAATTGCTTTTGTGTAATTACCTTCGGCAATTGCAGCTATATAACCCTGAATGTCAATGTTGGACGGACATGCGATACGACAGGGACCGACACAGTCAGCATAGTGATTTGACATAAGAAGTTCAAGAGCCATTTTTCTCTGATTCCAAATTTCCTTAGTATCTGTTTTTATTTTCATATCATTGAAGACATTCGTTCCACATGAGAGTGAGTATTTCTTTTTTCCTCCTTCAATTTCAACAGTGCACAAAAAACATGAACCGAAAGGTTCAAGTTGCTCATGATAACAAAGAGTTGGTATTTCAAATCCATTTTCTCTACATGCGTTTAGAACACTGGTTCCCTTTATTGCCTCAAACTCTTTTCCATTGATATATATTTTTACTTTGTCCATTTTTCCTCCTATTCTACAAGCACTGCTTTCACGGGACATACTGATTTACAGCTTCCGCATTTTATACACTTTTTCTGCTGAATTTCATAAGGTGTATCTTTATTTCCTGTTATGCAATCAACAGGACAATTAAGAGCGCATAATCCACATTTAATGCATTTTTCTTTGTCAATTTTAAGAATGATAAGATCTTTGCACTGTCCAGCAGGGCATTTTTTATCTTTAATGTGTGCTTCATATTCATTTCTGAAATACTTCAATGTTGTAAGAACGGGATTGGGTGCTGTCTGTCCCAATCCGCAAAGGGATGATTCGGCAACCATGTACGCAATTTCTTCAAGTTTTTCAACATCTCCCTCTCTGCCTTTTCCCTCAGTTATTCTTGTTAGTATTTCATGCATTCTCTTTGTGCCCACTCTGCAGAACGTGCACTTTCCGCATGATTCGTTTTGAGTGAAATTAAGAAAATATTTTGCAATGGAAACCATACAAGAGTCCTCATCCATAACAACCATTCCGCCTGAACCCATTATTGCTCCTGTGGAACTAAGAGAATCATAATCCACAGGTATATCAAGAAGTTGCTCTGGAATACATCCACCACTAGGTCCTCCCATTTGAACAGCCTTAAATTTTTTGTTGTTAGGAATTCCACCTGCAATATCAAATATTATTTCCCTCAATGAAATACCCATAGGTACTTCCACAAGACCTGTTTTTCTTATTTTACCTGAAAGAGAAAAGACCTTTGTGCCTTTGCTCTTTTCTGTTCCGAGCTTTGCAAATTTTTCATAACCATTGTGAATTATCCATGCAACATTGGCATAAGTTTCCACATTATTTATATTCGTTGGTTTATTCCAAATTCCTTTCTGAGCAGGGAAGGGAGGTCTAATTCTCGGCATTCCCCTCTTTCCTTCTATTGATGACATTAAAGCCGTTTCCTCACCGCAAACGAATGCGCCTGCTCCCTGCTTAATTGTAATATAAAAAGAAAATTCAGTTCCCAATATTTTATCCCCCAGAAAGTTCATTTTCTCTGCTTGCTCAATAGCGATTGTCAATCTTTTTATTGCGAGAGGGTATTCTGCTCTGCAGTATATGTATCCTTCATCTGAGCCAACAGCAAAAGCACCTATTATCATTCCTTCTATTACCGAATGAGGATCTCCTTCAAGAACTGCTCTGTCCATGAATGCTCCAGGGTCCCCTTCATCAGCATTACAAACCATATACTTTTTACTGTTTTTTTCCTTGGAAGCAAATTCCCATTTCAGTCCAGTAGGAAAACCTGCCCCACCTCTTCCTCTTAATCCGCTTTTTTTGATTTCGTCAATGACATCTTCTCTTTTCATATCCCTTAAAACTCTTTTAAGGGCTTTATATCCGTCTGTATCAATATACTCTTCTATGCTTTCAGGATTTATATGACCCGTTCTTGCAAGAACTATTCTGAATTGCTTCTTGAAAATATCCTCTTCAGTTCCATCCTTGTCAGATGTTTTCACCATCCATTTTTTTATGCCTTCCCCTTTCACAAGATGCTCTTCCACTATTTTGTCCCACCTTTTTACATCTACACCTCCATAAAGGAATTTTTTTCCGGTCTTCACATTTTCTATTTCAACCAAAGGTTCTTTATAACACATTCCTATACAGCCGGTTTCTTCAAGCATTATTTCAAGTTCAGGTTTGTTTTTAATAGTTTCTTGAACCTTTTCATAGACAGAATGAGCACCTGCAGCTATTCCGCAGCTTCCCATTCCTACTACGACTTTATATTTAGACATAATTTTACTCCGTATTTAATATGTATTTAGAATTTTCTTTATTTTATCAATAGTGAGTTTTCCGAAAACCTGATTGTCTACCATAATAACAGGTGCCAAGCTGCAGCAACCGAGGCATGCCACTTCTTCCACAGTAAATTTCATATCTTCAGTAGTGCCATAATCTTTAAGATTAAGTTCCTTGAAAACAACATCTCGCACTGTATCAGCACCTATAACATGACAAGCAGTGCCCTGACATATCTTCATGCTGTGTTTTCCCGGCTTTTCCAATTTGAACTGTGCATAAAAAGTAACAACTCCATAAATGTCGCTCTCAGGATAATCAAGTTGTTCAGAGACAAGTTCCATTGACTCCTTTGATATAAAACCGAAATGTTCCTGAATATCCTGAAGAACAGGAATAAGCGACCCCTTCTCCGTTTTGTGTTTTTGTAAAATTTGCATCAATAATGTTTTCTCAGCATTTGACATGAAATCTCCTTTTTCTATGATTTAAATTCCTCAATTATGTTTAAAATTGAGTAAAGTATCAAGAAAATTAACATAAAAAGTGATATAAGTCAATAAAAATTTATATTATACATAGGGGACGGTGCTTCTCATTTATCTCACTTTAAGCCTCGCATAAATATTTGCCAAACTAGAGATTTTTAATTTTTTGAAAGGCTTAATTCTTTGAATTTCCAAATAAGTCAAAAATGTTTGCTCTCGTAGAACACAGAGAAGATTTGCCCTTATTTCTCTGCTTTTATCATCTTTTCCTGTTAAATTTTTTATTGAAATATGATATTCTCTTTCAAATTTTCTTATAATTTTACCAACATTCTCCTTCTTTTTATCTTTTAATCTGCGAAGAGTCAAAGTTCCACAGTATTTTCTTCTATTAGAAAGGTCCTCAGTTATTTTGATATATTGTTCTTCACTAAGTATATCTCCAAATTTCGTATGTTTAATTTGAAGTTTTGTATTTTGAAAATTATCTGCATATTTATTTAATTGTGAGATATTCCCGAAAATGCTTTCAACGAAATTGTTATCTGTTATCCTTTCATTACTATTACTAAAATATTCATTGTAGCTTGACCATGGATATTCATCAATATATTTGGTATATTCCGCTCTGACAGGATTTAACAGAACATAGACAATCGCTGTCTTCAAATATACATCCTCTTGAATCAATGTAGATTTAAATCTTGTTATAAAAACATATCCTTTACCACCAATATATTTTCTGTAATAAAGGCCAAAATCTCCTTCAATTTTCTTCATGAACTCAGAAAGATTTCCTTTTTCATTTTTTACTATCAAATGAAAATGATTTTGCATTATACAATAGGCTATTACTTTGATTCCGTATCTGTTTTTGTTTTTGTTGATTAATTCTAGAAATTTCTTTTTTAGGTCTGAGTTTTGAAAGATAATTTCACCTTTCAAACCTTTATTCATAACATGGTTGTATGAATTCGGGAAAGACAATCTAGATCTTCTCACTGTTACCTCCTTTTTAGTTTAGTGAGATAAATGCGAAGCACCGTCCCCAGTGTAAATTATGGAGGCGGCGGGAGTTGAACCCGCGTCCAAAAAGAGTGGCACAGTCCTTCTACATGCTTAGCACTACCTTTTTACTTTCTTCGCGCGCAGTGCAACTAAAAGAAAGTTTTACCGCTTGTCTTAATGCACATTCCGCGGAACTAATGTGCATGCAGTCAGGTTAATGAGGATTTATCTGAAACTCCTGACAAGAATCAGTAAATCCTGCTGCATTAAGCAGCGATTGCGAGATTTTCGCCGTTTGTTTTTTTGCCGGTGTTTAACGAGACCCCAGCAATCTCGGCATGCTTCCTCTGTACAACGGCTCTCTCTGTCGAAACCAATTTCGCCCCCATACAATTATATAATAAACTAATTTAGCATATTTTCAATATAAAAATGATATTTCCGTCAAAATCTATTTTCTTGCCATCACAAATAGGGATGACCCCACAATAAAAAATATAATGTTTGGGATGAGAAGCAAAACAAATGCGTTTCCGTTTCCGCTTTCAGCTGCTGAACGAAATCCCTGTAAGAAGCCCCAGTATATGAAACTGATAAGTATGGAGAAAGATAGGCCAAAAGCAATTCCCGTGTTTTTTATATTTATAACGAAACTTGAGCCAATAAGTATGATTATCAAATTTATTAGAATATAATAAAACCTATACGCTATCTCAGTAGAATGCTTTTTATAATCATATCCGCTTTTATTGATTGCTGAAATCGTTTTTGTTATTTTTTTAATTGAGTAAATGTCAGTATTCTCCCTGTCAATCAAAATTTCTTCTGGAAGAATGTTTATAAGACCTGACATATCTTTCTGCAAAGAGAAATTAAATAATGAATCGGAATCTGTAAAATTATAATCCTTTGCTTTATTGAAATACAATAAATTGTCAAGGAAAAAGCCGGATTCTGCAACTATCTGCCTTGCTATTTTGCCTAAACTGTCAAATTGATAAAACTCGGGCTTATTGATATTTTTTGTTTTCATTGAAAAAAATTCTCCCTTGAATATGCTATTCTTATTTAAAAAAACGACAAAATCTCTTGCATTTGTAAGGGCAAATATCTCATGTTCCTTTATCTCCCTGTATCTTTTGTTTGATTTAACAACAATATTTTCATTAAAAAAAAATAAAAACGAAGATATAACTATTATCAAAAGAAATATGGGAGCCATAAATCTATACATGGATATACCAGCCGCTTTGACTGCTGTCAGCTCATTATTTTTTATCATAAGTCCCACAGTAAAGAATAATGCAACCAAAGCACCTATCGGGAAAAGAAGAATTATCAATGAAGGAATCTGATAAATATAGATGAAAAATATTTCTTTTGTTCTTCTTCCGCTTTCTATATACGATGTAAGATTATCAGACATATCAACTATTAGAAAAATAAAAATGAATAAGAGTGTTCCTGCAAAAAGGTAGAATAAAAAATTTACTATCAAATGACGGTCAAGTATTTTCATTTTTTTTCTTGAATCTGTTTATAAACGAGAGATTAAGAATCTCCACTTTATTGAGAATACTATAAATAAGAAAAATGCAGAGTGCTAAAGTTATATAATTGGGAAACCATATTGAGATAACGGGATTTACAATACCTTTGTCAGAGAATTGCTCCCCAAGAACAAGCATCATATAATATAAAACAAAGAGAACTGTAGAGATTGTGAATCCCAAAGCGAGTGATGATTTCTTGAGAGTCACTCCGATTATGGAACCGAGAAGAATAAAAGCAAAGACCCCAAAAGATATTGAGATTTTTTTATGAATTTCCGTAAGATTCCTATAAATTGCACGTTTCTTTCTTTCCTGCTGATCCTTTGAAATTTTCTCTTTGTATGATTCTTCAATTGCCTTTATGTTTTCCATCAATGAAGCAATATTCATTTCCCTGTCTCCTCTTTCATTCCCGCGATTTTCTGTAATAGTTTCAGACATTTTCATCTTTAATATCAGTGAAGAAAAGTTAATTGTGCGGAAATTTCCTCTTTCATTCATATCAAGCATCTCTCCTTCATTCATTTTTATAAACACATCATGTTTTTCTTTTCCGTGAATTATATTACCGCTTTCACAGGATATAGTTGAATTATTCTGAAAGACCCTGCAGTTCTTAAAAGTATTGTCATCCTTAATTTTTTCAAAATAAAATCTCGTCTTATTATCATACGACCATTTCATTACTTTCTCTTCAATACTCACTGCTGGTTTCATCTGGACTATCTGAGTGAGAATGTTGCGCACACTATGATTTGAATATGGCACTATCACATCAGCAAAGAAAAATGCGAGAGCAAAGAGAATCGCGGAAAAAGAGAAAAGAATGAAAATTCTTTTAATGACATTTATCCCAGCAGATCTCATTGCAGCTATTTCAAAATCGGATGACATTCTTCCAAAAGTGATTATAGATGAAACAAGAACAGCCATTGGTATCGTTAAAAATATAATGAATGGAAGATTAAATAAAAAGAGTTTCAAAACAATCATCACTTCAACATGCTTTGCTACAATCATATTCATAAGCTCAAATATTCTATTTAAAATTAAAACGAATACAAGTATAGTCAGAGAGGAGAAAAAATTCGGTATGAATTCCTTTATTATCATCTTATCAAGAATCTTCATATTACAATAATATTAAACTGCTATGAAAAGTAAAGGGGGACGATTATTAAAAGAGATGCCATTGTGGCATCTCTTTTTTTCATAAGTATATTCTTATATTAGTCCAGACTGAAAGGCGGATAATCATCCGTAAGAAATTCTGTATATGCGCTGACTCTTAGTGCCCACCTGATATAACCAACTACAAGATTGAACATTCCTTCTGGGAATTTGCCTGTGAAGAGAATGATAAACCAACATATCAGTATTATTACCCCAGCAAGAGCTCCAAGTGCGCCCAAGATAATTCCATGAGGTACTCCTACATAGAGCCAGCCGAAGAATAAACGGAGAAGGAGTTTTCCCCTTGACAAACTCTCAGGATATACTATGTCCAGTTTTACGGGGCTATCAGGGTTTTCAAAGCTGTACGGCGGATTAACATCAGTCATGAGACAAAGGTATGCAGAAACTCTCATTCCCCACCTTGAAGTATTGACTATAAAATCAAACATCCTCTTAGGATATTTCCCTGTGAATAAGACAACCCACCAAGCAAGAAATAACATAAGACCAGATATTAGTCCCAAAATGCCTAAGATAATTCCATGAGGTACTCCTACATAGAACCAGCCGAAGAATGTTTTAAGAAGTAATTTTCCGCGAGACAATTCCTGCGGATAATCAATAGTGAATTTGACACTGTTCATTTTCCCCCCTTTTAAAATTTTAATTTTTCCTAAATATACTTATTTCTCTGCAGTATGCAATTCCCATTCCTGACATTGCGCTTAGTTCTATTCTCACATATCTTGCCTTTGCATTGAGATTCTTAAAATAGAAATAACTTTCATTCATTGAGACGGAATCCACCTCTTCTCCCCATCCATCTGAGGAGAAAAGTCCTTTTTTTCATCAATGTAAACGACATTAGGCTATGCAACAAGTCCTAGGGAAGTTGATTCTGAAATATGTATTACTGAAGACATTTTTCTCTTTTGTTATAATTAGGTATTATAATACCAAAATAACACAATATCAACAGAAAAAGAGGGGAACAAAAATTCCCCTCTTTTTCTGTTATAATGTAATTATCTTTTCAGATGTTCAGAAGCAACAATCTGCGACCAGGTCTTTCCACCCATTGTCTGTGATATATATACGAAAACAGAATATAGATTGGCGACAGGCACATATATAAGCCATTCTATAGTCCTTCCCTTTGTCTCTTTCATCATAGTTGCAGTTGTATATCCACCGACCATTCCTATACAACATCCTTCAAATCCTGCATTACTATAGCCGGTGTATGCATAGTAGAGGGGCATAAAATAGTTGACAATCGGAACAATCCTGAGAACATGCATCAAATCAACATTGACCGTCTTCTCGTTTGCCTGATAACCCATTCTTATGTCAAAGACTCCTAACAAACATGGTACTATTCCTCCATTCTGCTTGGAAACAGAGAATAGTGGTCCAGCTAAAACTACTGTAAATAACAGAGATAGTAAAAGAACCACAAAGACAAATTTCTTAATCTTAATCATGAGTCCTCCTTTGTTACATATTTACAATTATTATATTAAAAATATTTTTTTTGTCAATACATTGTAGAGTATCATAACATATTGGACTTAAAGGCATTTAATTTATTAGAATATATTAGATAGTCAATTGGGGTCATATTATTTATAGAGCTATGTGGTTTTTCAGTATTATACCATACTAAATACTCCATCAATTCTTTA
>Ga0210051_1006088_pt1 | contig 11398 bp, 10 predicted proteins | sample CryGey092014_all_FD_185464 | JGI IMG/M metagenome (GOLD analysis project Ga0210051, IMG submission 185464) | Groundwater microbial communities from aquifer - Crystal Geyser CG23_combo_of_CG06-09_8/20/14_all (SPAdes) (version 2) | ecosystem: Environmental > Aquatic > Deep subsurface > Groundwater...
ATGATAATCGCAAGTTTGTGGAATAGTTTTCCGTTGATAAAAAATGCTATTCATTATATTCTTGACCCGAGTTTTGGTATTTTATTAAAATGGCATCTTTATGGGGGGATGATAATAATTGCATTGTTTATTTCCGTAGTTACTTCTTTAATTCAGAAATATGCAACAGACCAAGAAGCATTGAAAGAACTGAAAAAAGCACAGAAAAAGGTGCAGGAAGAAATGAAAAAATTCCAGAAAGAAGGCAATGCAGTTAAAATGATGGAGTTGCAAAAAAAACAATTTTCTTCAATGCCTGAAATGATGAAGTTAAGCATGGCTTCGATAATTTATACTGGTGTGCCTTTTGTTTTATTTTTCAGATGGTTTGATGATTTTTTTGAATCAATTGGCGACCCGGCATTTCTTGGTTTTTTAAGCTGGTTTTGGTTTTATCTTATTCTTCTTATGATTACAGGTGGAATTCTCAGAAAAATTCTGAAGGTTGCCTAAAATGGAAACTCCAATAAGAAGGGGCTTGGATTTGGACTGACTTCTGGAATAATTACAACTCTTGGATTAATTAATGGATTGTATTCAACAACAAAATCTGTTCTTGCAATTATTGGTGGAATAATTGTTATTGCTATTTCTGACTCTCTTTCTGATGCATGGGAAATGCATATGGCGGATGAATCTGATACAAAAATCAGCGAGAAGAAAGTCTGGGAATCAACTTATGCAACGTTTTTTTCAAAATTTATTTTCACTTTCACTTTTATTATCCCGTTCTTATTACTCGAAGTTTTAAATGCAATTATAATTTGTGTTTTGTGGGGGATTTTATTGATTTCTCTTTTTAGCATTTACATTTCAAAACAAAGAAAAATCCCTTATTATAAAGTGGTCTTAGAGCATGTTACAATTGCAGGAATAGTCATAATTGCTGCTTATTATGCAGGAGTCCTTATTAGAATTTTTTTGAATTAGCAAGAAAACTTAAAAACCATATTATTTTGAAATGATTATGACAGACAATGAAAAAAATCAGCAGGAAATGATATTTCAGTTGCAAATGTTTGAACAACAGATTAATCAGTTGCAACAGCAGATTCAGGCAGTTGAGCAGGCGGTTATTGATATGAAAACACTGAATTATGACCTTGACGAATTAGTTGGAAAAAAAGACAAAGAGATTCTGGCTGCGATTGGAAGGGGTATTTTTGCAAAAGCCAAATTAATTTCAGAAGAACTTGTTGTTGATGTTGGGGGAAAAAATTTTGTCACAAAATCAATTTCAGAAACAAAAGAAATGATTTCCCAGCAAATTGAAAAACTGCAGAAAGCAAAAAAAGAACTTGAAAATAATCTGGAGCAAGTCGGAAGAGAATTGGAGAGAGTTTGGAGCGAAGGACAGAAAAAATAATTATTCTTCTGTAATAATCTTTGTAATATAGTTATTATCAACAAATTCAAATGCTGGATTTTTTATTTTTATATTTTTTGGAGCATTATCCCATATTTCATTTAATTCTCTTTGTTCAATCGGGATTTTTTTATTTGTTTTCTTCCATGAATCAGCGACGATATAAACAGGAATTTTTTCCTGTTTAGCAAGTTTTGCAATTGTTTCAGAACCAATTTTATTTATCACTCCTTTTTTCAAAATAGCGTCGGCTCCTAAAAAAATCTTGTCTGGTTTTTTATTTCCTTGCTCGCCCGAAAGTACAACGCCGACGGCAGAATCAACAAACATTGTGACATTTATTCCTGCTTTTTTTAATTCCCTTGCTGTTTTTCTTCCCTGATACAACGGACGAGTTTCTGTATTATAAACTTCAAATTTTTTTCCTTTTTTCTTTGAATAGACCAATGAATTAATTACATTTGTTGAATGACAATGTGTAAAAATTATATCGTTGTTATTTATTAATTTGAAAATCTTTTGATTTATTTTATGCTGTGCTTCTTCAAAATGTTTTTTTATCTCAGAATAATTTTTATTTTTTTCAGCCAAATCCAGAACATTCTCCATCATTGGCTCTGTTGGACGGGAAGAGAGTAATTTCTTTTTTGTTTCTTTTGTTGGAATTAATTTATATGCGAGAAGTGCTTTTTTTGCGACATTACGTGCACCCTGAATTTTAATTGATTTTATATCTTTCAAAATTTTATTTACTCTCTTTTTTTTATCATTCATTTGTTGTCCTCCCTAATAGTTAATAAATTTAAGAAGATTTAAATATTATCTTTTTTTAAAAATTGATGTTGGAGTCAATTATTAATCCAAAAAGAATTGAAAGAGGTCCTGTGAAAATGTTTTTTGTCGGGCTTCTTTTCGCAACACTTTCGTTACTGATTGTGCATTGGGCTTGTTCATCTGATTTTGTTTTGTCACAATATTCTGGGATGATTGTAGTTACATTTTGTGTGATGTTTTCATTTCCATACCTTTATTTTTTGATAAAACAAGAAGAGCGAGAAGATGAAATGGTTGAAGGTTTTAGAGGAGTTTGGGGAGTTCATAAAGATGCAATTTTTGCTTTTATGTGGTTGTTTCTTGGTTTTATTGTGGCTTTTTCAGCAGGAAACATTATTATCCAGGATGAAAATTTATTCAATGCTCAATTACAAACATATTGCATGATTAATGAACCTGGAAATATTGATTCGTGCATTGCTCGGTCATCCCCAGATTCATTGAATATACAAACAGGTGCTGTAACAAAAGAATTAAGATTGTTATCTATTATTGAAAATAATGTATATGTAATGATATTTACACTTTTATTCTCGCTGATTTTCGGGGCAGGAGCTATATTTATTCTCGCATGGAACGCGAGTGTGATTGCTTCTGCAATTGGAATTTTCACAAAATATGAATTATCACAACTTCCCTTTGGAATTTTTAGGTATATGATTCACGGAGTTCCGGAGATTGCTGCTTATTTTGTGACTGCTCTTGCAGGAGGAATATTAGGAACAGGAATAATTCGCAGACATCTTAAAGAGGGAAGATTTTTGAGAATTCTTGAAAATTGCGTAATCTTAATTTTTATCGGAATTTTATTTCTTATATTCGGAGCGGTAATAGAAGTTTATTTTACACCGATATTTTTTAATTAAAATGACAAGATATAGATGCGGAAACTGCAATTATTTTTTTGGTTCAGAAAGAACCCCGGAGAAATGTCCTTATTGCGGACAGGTAAAAGTTTCAAAAGAAATTGATGCAGAAGGAATTCTAAAAGAAATTTCATAAGATTTAAAAGTTTGAAATTGATTAAAGAATATGAATCCATTATTAATATTATCAATCACACTTAGTTTTTTAACTACGCTTTTTATTATACCTTTTTGGATAAAAAAAGCAAAAGATGTTGGGCTAGTAGGAGTAGACAAGAATAAATTTCATAAAAAAGAAATTGCAGAATCAGGGGGAATGACAATGATTTTTGGATTTATCGTCGGTGTTTTATTTTATATTGCTATAAATACATTTTATTTTAATTCCGCAGAACAAGTAAGGGGGATATTAACAATTCTTTCATCAATTCTTATTGTGACTGGAATTGCCCTTATTGATGATTTGTTTGGATGGAAAAAGGGTTTATCTAAACGTTCGCGATTAATTATGGTTTTTGTGGCAGCGATTCCTTTGATGGTTGTGAATGCAGGAGAATCAAATATGATGGGAATTGAATTTGGATTATTTTATCCCTTGTTATTAATTCCTCTGGGGATTGTTGGTGCTACTACAACTTATAATTTTCTTGCAGGATTTAATGGACTTGAAGCAAGCCAAGGAATTATTATCTTAACTGGATTATCTATTGTGACTTATATTACTGGAAATCCCTGGTTGAGTGTTGTTGCGTTGTGCATGGTGGCGTCGCTGATTGCATTTTATATTTTTAACAGATATCCTGCAAAAGTTTTTCCAGGTGATGTTCTAACTTATCCAGTTGGAGCAATGATAGCAATAATTGCGATTATAGGAAATATAGAAAAGATTGCTGTTTTCTTTTTTATTCCTTATATAATTGAGGTTGCACTTAAGGCAAGAGGGAAATTTGAGAAAGAAAGTTTTGCAAATCCAAATCCTGACAAAAGTTTAGAATTAAAATATTCAAAAATATACGGACTAACTCATTTGTCTATTTATATCCTTAAAAAATTCAAGAAAAAAGTTTATGAAAAAGAAGTTGTTTATTTGATAAATGGTTTTCAGTTATTTATTGTTCTCATCGGTATGCTGTTATTTTTGTTGTAAAAAGTTTTTAAATAATAATTCTCTGGTTTAATGAATGGACAAAGACAAAATTGAAATTGAAGGTAAGGAAAATGTGGTTAATGTTAAAGGGGATAGCAAGGAGATAGAAATTGAAGGGGATAAAAATAAAATAAAAGTTGAAAAAGATTTGTCTGGGAATGAAGAACAAAAAATATTTAATTTTTTCAAATCAAAAAAAGGACAATGGATTGCTATTGGAATTTTATTGCTATTTATAATTATTTTTAGTTCCTGGATAAGAGTTCAGAATCTGGATTTATTGAAAGATTCAACAACAGGAGAATATATTCCTATTGCACTTGATCCATTTTATTTTTTAAGAATTGCAGAAACAATTGTTGATAATGGGGGAGTTTTGCCTGATTGTGATAATATGAGAATATTAGGAGATAATTGTGTGAAATTTATGAGAGAGATTTTGCCTCAATCAATTGTGATAATCTGGAAAATAGCGAATGTTTTTGGTGATTATGACTTGCGATATATTGATGTTATTTCGACAGTAATATTTTTTATTTTAGGATTGATTGTATTTTTCTTTTTAATTTTGAATTTAACCAATTCAAGAACAATTGCTCTATTGAGTTCATTTTTGCTTGCAATTGTGCCTGCTTATCTTTATAGGACAATGGCGGGTTTTTCAGACCATGAGGCAATTGGTATGTTTGCATTTTTCTCGACGCTGTTGGTTTTTTCCTACGCCCTTAAATTTTTAGAAAAAGAAAAAAAGCAGAAAAAAGATTTTAAAAAATCTGCATTGTGGGGTGTGGGAACAGGTTTTGCAACTGCATTTACAATCGCGAGCTGGGGTGGAATTGCTAATTTTATTTTTATGATTTTGCCTTTTTCTTTTTTTATATTCTGGCTGATTAATATTGAAAAAAGAAATGAAAAGGCAATTATTAATTTTTTAATATTTTATGCTTGCTGGTTTGTTTTTTCTTTTTTGAGTTTAGTGATATACGGCTTTGATATTCTCGCAAGATTTAAGGCAAGTGTTTTATCGTCGAGCGGAATTGGAACAGGCTTTGTTTTAGGATTTATTATTATTGATTATTTGATTATTAAAAAGAAAGATTATTTTGAGGGAATTATAAAAAACATTGGGAAATATCGGGTATTTTATAGTGTTTTAGCGACGATTATTTTAGGTTTAATTTTTTTATCTATTTCCGGAAAAAATATTTTTGCATTATTCGGTGATGTTATTGGAAGGTTGCTTAATCCATTTGGGATTGACAGATTAGGTCTTACTGTTGCTGAAAATAAACAGCCTTTTTTAAGTGACTGGATTGGACAAACAGGTAAGACAATTTTTTATTTGTTCTTGGCAGGATTGTTTTTTGTTGGATTGAATATCTCAAAAGGAATAAAAAAAATTAATTATAAAATTTTGTATAATGCTTCTTGGATTCTTATGATTTTAGGAATTGTTTTTAGCAGAATTTCTCCTTCGTCAATGTTTAATGGGAATAACTTCATTAGCAAATTATTTTATGCATTTGGTTTGTTGTTTTTTATTTGTGCATCTGTTTATATTTACCTGAAAAAAGATTTTAATATTAAATCAGAATTAATTTTGATTTTATCGACGATGTTTTTTGTTATAATTGCCGGGCGTGGTGCTGCGAGATTGTTTTTTGTTATTACTCCTTTTGTAGTTTTTATGGCTTCTTATGCTATTTATAATTTTTATTTTTATGCAAGAAAATCAAAAGAAGAGATTACAAAAATTATTTTATATATTGGTTTAGGTGTTGCTATTATAAGTTTGCTTACCGTAACGCCGGGAATGATTTCAAGTTCAAAATATCAGGCAACATATACCGGACCTTCTGCAAATGCTCAATGGCAAAATACAATGTCTTGGGTAAGAGAAAATACTCCTGAAAACTCTATCTTCTCACATTGGTGGGATTATGGCTATTGGGTTGAATATTTGGGAGAAAGGCCAACAATTGCCGACGGAGGACATTTTCAAGGAACTTATCGCGACCACATGATTGGAAGATATATTTTAACAGAAACAAATCCTGATTTATCTTTGAGTTTTATGAAATCAAATAAAGTTGATTATTTGTTAATTGACCCGACAGATTTGGGAAAATATCCTGCATATAGTTCAATTGGAAGTAGTGATGATTGGGACAGAGTTGCTTCAATTAATGTAATGAATGCTGATTCTTCACAGATAAAAGAAACAGCGACAGGAGAAGTAAGAGTTTACAATGGTGCTTCTGGTGTTGGCGACGATATTATTTATGAGATTAATGAAACAGACATATTTATTCCAGGTGCAACTTATGATAAAATCGGAACTGCTAATTTCAAGGCATATGTTATTGGAATTGTTTTAGAAATTAAAAGAGACGGGGATTTTATTTCATTTGAACAACCAAAAGTTGTCTTTGTTTATAATAACAAACAAATACAGCTCCCATTAAAACATGTCTATTATAAAAATCAAAAAATTGAATTTGAAAAAGGAATCAATGCCGGGGTAATGATTGTCCCTTCATTGAATGTAGTAAATAATCAAGCTAACATTGATAATTTTGGGGGGGTGATTTATCTCTCACCTAGGACAATTAATAGTTTATTTGTGCAATTATATTTATTAAATGATTCTGACAAAAGATATGAAACAATTAAACTCGTTCATTCAGAAGAAAACCCTGTAATAAAAAGTTTGAGAAGTCAGGGAATGAATATTGGTGAATTTGTAATTTATCAGGGATTTCAAGGACCAATTAAAATATTTAAAATTGATTACCCTAGTTATATTTTAGAAAAAGAAGAATTCACAAGAATGATTTTAAATGAATGGGCGGAGTTTGATGGGTTGGAGGTTGTAGGATGAAAATTGATTTAATTATAATTTTAATTGTTTTGTTTTGTGCTTTGCTTGGTGCAACAGGACAGATTTTTTTTAAGTTGGCGTCGGAAAAGTTTGGTTTTAGCATCAGCGGAATATTTCTAAATTATAAATTTTTAATTGGAATTACTTTATATGGCTTATCTGCTATTTTATTTGTTTGGAGTTTAAGGCACGGAAATCTTTCAGTCCTCTATCCACTCATTGCGACAAGTTATATTTGGGTGGCTTTATTTGCATATTTTTTACTCGGAGAACCTTTTCCTTGGTTTAAATGGATTGGAATTTTAATGATTATCCTCGGTATTGGAATTGTAGTAAGATGAAAGCAAAATCAAAGATTTTCCAGTCATTCTCTAACCTTTTGGAGGTTGTTATAAAATGAAAGCAAAATTAAAAATTTTCCAGTCATTCGCTAATTTGCTGGAAGTTATTATCAAATGAAAGAAAAATTATCTTTAATAATACCTGTTTATAATGAAGAAGATACTTTAGAAGATATTTTGTTTAGAGTAATCAAAGTTAAATTTCCAATTGAAAGAGAAATAATTATTGTTGATGATTGTTCAAAAGATAAGAGTTTAGAAAAAATTAAAAAATTCGCAGAGATGCATAAAGAAATTAAATATTTTAATCATACTGAAAATAAAGGAAAAGGTGCGGTTGTTTCAACAGGAATAAAAAATGCAACAGGAACAATAATTGGAATACAGGATTCTGATTTGGAATACAACCCAGAAGAAATTGTTTTTTTAATTAAACAATTATTAGACAAAAAAGAAAAAGTTGTTTATGGCTCGCGATTTTTGAAAGATTATAAGTATAAGAAAAATAGATTTTATTATGGAAATAGGTTTTTGTCTTTATTAACATCAATTATTTATTTTAGAAAAATAACAGATATGGAAACCTGCTATAAGTTTTTCCGACGAGAAATTATTAAAAATATTAATTTGGAAGCGAAAAGATTTGATATGGAACCAGAGATTACTGCAAAAATAATTAAGAGTGGATATAGAATAAAAGAAATTCCAATAAGTTATAATCCACGAACAGAAAAACAGGGAAAGAAGATTAAAACAAAAGATGGTTTGGTTGCTGTTTGGACTTTATTGAGATGGAGATTTATTTAATTTCCATACTAAGTATTTTTACAATGTAAGCAGATTGATTATGAACTGGTTGCTTTAAAAAAGGTTTGTTGTAATAAACTTCGCTGACGAGTTCTGTTTCAAAAAATACTTTTGCAGGAAGTCCCTGATTTGTCTGAACATTTAATGTAAAATTACCCTGAGAAGAATTAAGATACGGTGCTGTAATCCAAGCATGATGAGTATCAACTATTAAATAAAATTGCTGATTATTTTGGTTGCTTAGCAAATAATTAAATCCTTGATTATAATTTACAATATTTGGTTTATTTAGATAAAAAGAATAAGCAGGATAATCAGACACCATATAAACAGCATCGTCGGGAAGATTGTCGTTTGCCCATTCGCAAACATCTTTAATTGGTGAATATTGATTTATTGCTTTGAAAATTCCTGTGCTACTCCATATTCCAATATTTTGGTTGAATAGGATGAAAGTTTGGGAAAAAATAATTAATAACATAACAGCGACGGCAAATAACTTTTTTTTGCTTTTAATTTTTTGAGAAATTTTTATAATTCCATATGCAGTAAATATAGAAATTACTGGAAGAATTTCAGAATAAAATCTTAATAATTTAAATCCCCAAATAGAATGGATTGTTAAATATGAAAAAAACCAAATAATTAATGTGGTGAAAATTTTATTTTTTTCCCTGATAATAAAATAAGCCCCGATAAGTGCAAAAATAGGAAAGAGAAAACCTGTGAAGAAAAAAAGTGTTGCAAAGGAATAAATTGAAGAAAAACCCAGATGAAAATCATAACCAGTATAAGAACTATAAAGAGGATTCCCAAAAGCAATAAAATTCCTCAAAAACCATGCGCCTAGAATTAAAGAGCCACTTACAATTCCAATTAAAAAACTATCTTGAAAAATTAATTTTTTTATTTTTTGACGATTGATAAATGTATAAAAAATCATTGGAAAAATAAGTAAAAATCCGTCATAACGAATTAAACAAGTAAATGCAATTACTGGAAAAGCAAATACAAAATATTTCTTGTTTTCAAAACCTTTTATAAAAAGGTACAAACCCAATAATGAAAAAAATGCAAAAGGGATCTCTGTTAATATTGAAGTCGTGAAGGAAACAAATAAATTATGAAACAATAATAAAATCGTTGCAATAACAGCGACGAGGGGGCTTAATAATTTTCCAATTTTGTAAGTTAATAATAAAGTCAGGACAGAAAAAAGTGCAATCATAATTAATCCTCCGATATACATATTTCCAAAAATTAAAAATAAAGGGATTAATAAAATTGGTAATCCTGGAGGATATTGACTATGGGGATATTGTCCTTCAAATGTGTAGCCATCTCCTGAAGTCAAACTTTTTGCAAGATTCATATACCAATAAGTATCTTGTCCATTTGGAGTTGTAGTATTGACTGCGAAAAAAATTGTATAAGATAAACAAATAGCGACGAGGAGAAATAATATTTTTTTTTCGTGTTTGATGATGAAATTATTAATGTCTTGCATATTATTATAGAAAATAAAAGTATAAAAAGTATTTGGAATATAAAAAATTATGAAACTTAATTTGGGTTGTGGAATGAAAAAAATGGAAGGATATGTTAATTGTGATAAAGTCAAAGAAGTTAACCCAGATAAAGTTGTGGGTTTAGAAAAAAAACTTCCGTTCAAAGATAATTCTATCGACGAAGTGGTTTTAACGCATGTTATAGAACATGTTACAAATTTAATTCAGTTAATGGAAGAGATATATAGAATTTGTAAGAACAAAGCAATTATAAAAATTAGAACACCATATTTTTCTTCAGAATCTGCATTTTCAAATATCACACATGTAAGATATTTCACATGGACTTCTTTTGACCTCTTTGATAAAAACCATATAGAACATTTTCACATCCCTAATGTAAATTTTAAAACAAATTACAAAAAATTAAAATGGAGAAAAGAGTTTAAACTTTTTGAGATTGTTTTCGGATTGCACCCTAAGATAACGAGAATTTATCAGGAATTATTTTGCTGGTGGTTTCCAGCAAAAGAACTAGAAATAGAACTGGAAGTTATAAAATGAAAAAGATAAAAATTTACCTACAATACCCCTGGAAATATTCTAATTGTTCTTATTATGAATATTTAAAAAAAAGCCCGCCAAAATCAGTGAGTTATATTGATAAAAATATCAGCAATGTTAAAACAGATAAAAAAGATGTTAGAAAGATATTCTCTTTTAAAAATAAAGTAAGAACATTTTTAAGAAAAATAAAAATAGGAATCCCGATTATTAAAAATCCTGGAAACGCCGAAGCTGATTTAATATTTTCAGCACATTCTCTTATCAGGTGTAATAAGCCGTGGGTGATGGAATTAGAGTATAATAATCAATTTATTTTTGGTCCTGTTAACAGAGTGAACAAACTTATTGCAAAAAAATTTTTATCATCTAGGAACTGTAAGAAAATTTTAACATGGAGCAAGTGGGCCAAAGGTGAATTTCTAAAAGAATATCCAGAATTGAAAAATAAAACAGAAGTGCTATATCCTGCAATAGAAATCCCAAAATTTAAAAAGATTTCAAAAAAAGAGATTATCCTTTTATTTGTTTCAAGATTATTTTATTTTAAGGGGGGCTTGCATGCAGTAGAGATTATGGATAGATTAACCAAAAAATATGAGAATGTGAAAGGGTTTGTTGTTTCTGACACTCCAATTGAAATTATACAAAGATATTCTACAAACAAGAATATAAAATTTTTAGGGCTTGTGAATAAAGATAAATTAATGAAGGATATATTTCCTAATGCAGACATTTTTTTATATCCTTCTTATACAGATACCTTCGGGTTTGCAATATTAGAAGCAATGAGTTTTGGTTTGCCTGTTGTTAGTGTTGAAGGACAATCAAGAGAAGAATTAATTGCCGACGGAAAAACAGGATTTATTATAAAAGAACCAAAAAAATGGTGTGTTAAAAATTTAGAAAATATTAAAGATTTAAAAGACACAATAAAAGAAATTGAAAGAAAAACAGAATTGTTAATTAAAGATAAAAAATTAAGAGAAAAAATGGGAAAAGCAGGATTGAAAGAACTTGCTGAAAGAAGATTTTCAATTAAAAA
>Ga0210051_1006091_pt1 | contig 11394 bp, 12 predicted proteins | sample CryGey092014_all_FD_185464 | JGI IMG/M metagenome (GOLD analysis project Ga0210051, IMG submission 185464) | Groundwater microbial communities from aquifer - Crystal Geyser CG23_combo_of_CG06-09_8/20/14_all (SPAdes) (version 2) | ecosystem: Environmental > Aquatic > Deep subsurface > Groundwater...
CTCACAAGCATATAACATCTTAAGACGCCATGGTTAACATAAAAGTTTCAAATTCTATTGAACAATTAAACTAACATGTTAGAATGAGCCTCGGCGACATTACGGGGTATGTTGAAAAATAAGGGGGGTAGGCCGTATTGGATAAAATTTCACCCAATAGGGATGATAACAAAGCGGATAGGCAAGCTTGCATGTAGCCAGTTGCAGCTTTTCCCAGAAAAAACGTTGTTTTCAACATTCTAACTCTATTTGGATCCAAATATGTTAGCGTCTGAACTAAAAAGTTAGTTTTTGCGAGAGGTTTTACCTATCAAAAACGATACCTCCCTATCGTTTTCACCTACCCCTTCCCCCTACGTTTTCCTTCTCTATAGTTCAGGCTATAGTTGCAACCAAGGAACTAAGAGTTTTACATCAAAAGCAGGTTACTCTTAACCACCGTTAGCAACACGGCATATCCGACATAAGTTAAGCTCCAAAGCCTTTCTGTTTTAAGTACCATTAAATTTTTTCTTACGGTACCGAAAAGAAAGCCATTAAAAATGTTTAAACGATACCTCCTTCTATTATTAGAACACTTTGTTCGAAAGTATAGCATTATAGAAAAGGAATTCCCATTATTTCTTGGTGAAAAAAATGTGGATAAAGAAAAAGGAAATATGCTTGGCAGCTATGTTGAGTATTCTCATGATTATCTTTGTGGTTTATTCAAATGTAAAAAACGCTGAGGAATATTGTTATCCAGCTGAAAACTTTTTGGCAGAGGAAATGCGTTCCAAAAGTTATGGAAGCTCTTCCAGCACAGAGAGCCAACAATATTCCAAAGTGATTTCGGAAACAATCAAAGGTAAATTAAATCGGGGAGCATTTGAGGGCGTAATAAGTGAGCTTGAGATTCTGACAGAGGAAATGGAAGGTTACGTTAAGTCGCTATACATGACGTACGAAGACAGAGTTTGGAGTGGCACAATGATCAGTAAGGTGCCGCCAACGAACGTAACATCTTTTACATTCAGCGCAAGGTCGATAATTGACTCAAATGGAACAGTCACTTACATAAGCATCAGCGTAGAAAACGTAAATGCATTACAGCAAAATCAAGAAGACACGTACTCAACAATTAATCTATATTTGACAGAGATTAAACCAGAAAATGGGAAAAACGAATTTTTATCTTCGATTATGTCGGCTTTACAAGTTTTGACCACAAGTTTGGTGTGGATTGCCGAGGGATTAATCATAGGGGTACCATTATGCTTTGCGTCTCTTGGCATAGTAATGCTTGTTAACAGAGGTATAGTCCCTTTATGGAAAAATATGCTAAAAAAGCCAAAATAACCTTGCCAAGCAAGGAGATTTTTCTCTTGGATAAATGGAAACTGCTGATGTCCTTCGCAACCATAGTATACGTGATAGCCTTCTTCACGCCGTAGGTTTGGGAACATTATGTCTTCAATATTATGCGGTTTGAGCTTCAACCCAAGATTTATCCTTCTCCCGGCGTTCCACGTGAAGGCTGGTTTTTGTCTTTCCTAGCTATTATTCGTACTACAAGAAACGGTTATAGACTTTTGTTATTCTGGGATTACTGGTTTGATGTAAGCAGTATACCGTTTCATGGATGGTACTCTGGGTGGATCGGAATTTTCATATTCCAGTTTTTGACCATACTTATAGCTTTAATCACTGTCCGTCGAAAAAATAGGGATAGGCGGTTGGGTACAGTAATGACGGTTGTTTTATCCATCATAGCGCCAATTTTATGTATTTATCAACAGCCCCTGCAAGTGTCATATAGCGTGGTTAGCTCTCAGTTTTTCATTGGGTTTTGGCTGGCTCTCATTTCATCTATTTTATTCTTTGTTTCATGTAAGTTTGCGAAATAGACTGTTAACTGATGGTTAATGCATCTATGCCTCTCGGATAGTACGTGATGATTTCTGCGCCGTCTTCGGTTATTAAAACAGTGTCAGAGTGGCGGAACCCTGCAAATCCAGTCTCATAAATGCCTGGTTCACAGCTTACAACCATTCCTGCACGTAGAGGCTCTTCGTTGCCTATGTCTAGCCATGGGGGTTCATGTCCTTCCAAGCCCAAGCCGTGTCCAGTGTGATGCTTTACCAAGTGCTTTAAGCCAGCTTTTTTGAACACGTTGATTGTTGCTTTGTCAATGTCGCTGCATTTGGCTCCAGGCTTAAACGTTTCGAATGCGGCTTCTTGGGCTTTAATCATCGCGTTGAAATAGCGTTTCTGCTTAGCTGTTGGTTTCCCGACGATCATCGTTCGTTCTAGTTCACAACTGTAGCCGCCTACGTCTGCGCCAGCACCAGTGACGACAACATCGCCTTTTCTAATCATGCGTCTCGTCGCAATAGAATGTGGTATGGCGCTCATTTCACCTATTTGACCTCTAAAGCCAGCGCCAACTGGAGAACTCCTACGCATGGGTTCATAATCGGGTCCAAGAGTTTTCTTCATGATAATAGATGCTTCATTCGAAGCTGCTAGTGCAACCTCAACATCCCATAAGCCTTCAGTTGTGTACTCTTGCAGCAAGTTATGTGCCAGATTTGCCCATTTGGCACTTTCTTTCATTAGAGCAATCTCCTCTTCAGATTTGATGAGACGCATAGAAGGCACCAAATCCTTCACGTCTACAAACTTTGCTTCCCGCAGTTTTTTCGTGATCGGTGGACCTCTATATCCCCATCTTCCAGAAGCTCCAGCCTTGTTGTCGGTGCCTATGCGTTTTTTAGCTAACTTCATCTCCTTCAAGAACTCAGTGAAATATTCAATTGGATGCTTTTCTCCGGGGTAATCCACGTAAGTCTTCACGTCTTTGATTATTCTCGTCTTCAACGGGATGTGATCTTTTTCCAAAAGGGGACCCATAAAGGTGATTTTTCCGTCAACTGGTATGATCAATGCTGCTGGTCGCTCAGTGGAAATGAATGAGTAACCTGTTAGGTAGAACATGCTTGTACCGTTTGTCAGGTATAATGCGTCAAGCTTCCGTTTCCTCAAGTACTTTCTAACTTTTTCTGTGCGACCTTTATGTTCACTTTCACTTATCGCGAATTTCATTACCGTATTTCTCCAAAGATTTTGTAAAACAGTTATAACAGAAAACACATAAATGCTTTTAACAGTTTAGCAACAGAAACTTTTGGGATGCTGCATGGAACATTTTTCCATTCGCCCATTTAAACATGAAGATATCAATTTTATATACAAATTGGACACGATTGAACAGTGGAACCACACAAGAAATGATATTGAACGAATGTTTAGTTTTGAACCGAATGGCTGTTTCATCGCGGAGATAAGCGGTAGACGTGTGGGCCATGTTTTCTCCATTAGTTATGGAAGACTCGGATGGATAGGATTGCTCATTGTTAAGGCTAAGTATAGAAAGAGAGGCATAGGCACTCTTCTAACAAAAACAGCGATAGATTACCTGTTAAGCCGCAAAGTAAAAACAATAAAGTTAGAAGCAGTGCCAGAAGTAGCAAACTTATATCGAAAACTAGGGTTCGTTGACGAATTTGATTCTTTGCGATTGATAAGAACTGGTGGAAAAACCATAACTATGCCAAGTCATTGCATGAAGCCCTTGAAAAACAGAGAAATAACGCAACTCGCAGAATTTGATGCTGAATATTTTGGTGCAAATAGAATCAAGGTTTTAAGCGAACTTTATCAAGATAATCCGCAACTCTGCTTTGTTTCACATGATGGATCTAAGGTTGCAGGATACATTATGTGTTATGAAGCAGAAAGCGGATATAGGATAGGTCCTTTGGTGTGTAATCCTGGAAATCCTCAAGTTGTATGTGGACTATTGGTGGAATGCATGAAAGCAATAAGAGGGAATGAAAAATTTTACGTAGGCGTTCCAGCTGTGAATGGGATAGCCGTTGAAATTTTTCAGGATTTTGATTTTAGGCAGTATTCTAAGAGTATTCGTATGTATTTCGGAGAAAAGCTTGAAACTGAACGCGTAGATGGTGTCTTTGCCATTGGTGGTCCAGAGAAGGGATAGATCAGGCTTTAGGCTTTGTTGCCTTGCGTGCAAACGTTATGTAGCCAGTGTGCCCAGTCATCAAAGTGTGAGGGCGTGTTCTTCCCCTTTCAGTTTGCATTCCACGCATTAGGCATTCAATGGTTTCGATGTCTACAAAACTGTTCTCTTTCAAGGCTTCAACTGTTTTTACAATCTGGTCCATTGTTGGACTGAATGAAACTATTGTTCCGCAAGGCTTCAGGGCGGAGTAAGCGTGTGGAACAACAAGCCAAGGAGTTGCCAAGTCCAGTATGATTGCGTCAACGTCACTTTCGTCTATGCCAACTGTCACGTCCTTATTCTTCAATACGACAAAATCAATCAATCCCGCACGCTTCAAGTTTTTCTTTGCAGTCTCAAGGAATTCTTCCCTTAATTCGTAGCTGTAGACTCTGCCATCTGGTTTAACATAATGAGCTAGAGCTGTTGTTAGCGCACCCGTGCCTGTTCCAGCTTCTACCAAGCAACTTCCTGGACCTATTCCACTGAACATAATCATTAGAGCCACATCCTTCGGATAGGTTATCTGAGTTTCACGCGTAGATTTGAAAATGTAATCACGCAGCAAAGGTTTTAACGCTACGAACTCGATTCCTAAGTTGCTTAAAACTCTGACGCCGTATTCTTTTCCGATTATGTCGTCGAATTTTATGAAGCCTTTATGTGTGTGGAAGGTTTTGCCCTTTTCAACTTTAACGAGGTACGTTTTCCGTCGGCTTAAGTGAAGGAGTACATAGTTGCCTTCCGTTATTTTTTGAGTTGACAACTTCAGTCACTAAGGTGTGTATTTGAACGGGTGTTTTGACCTATCCTTGTTCTCTATTAATTCGTCTATTGTGGGTCTTCCTTCTATTGCCCTGCGGATGGCGTGGCACATAGCTTTGTAATTGTTTATGTATACTCTTTGTCTGTCAACTGCCGTTGGATGAACGAACACGTTAGCGATGATCATCAGGTCTTCAGCAGCCTCTTTAGGAATTATTCCTTCTGCAACGCTGTCAATTATTGCCTTTGCTACTGCTGTTTGTGCAGGACCATAAACCATGCTTGCTTGGCGCATACTCCTAATCGTAACCGTTGGAACTATCAAGGTTACAGGTTTAACAGCTAGATTTGGTTCCAAAATGGCTAGTAATGGTTCATGTCCAGATGTCGGTGTAGATTTAGCCTTTGCGAAGGCTTCGCCCAGAGGTCCGTCTTTCTTCCCGATAAGCAAGTCTATGTGGGCCACTTCTGCACCTTGTCCCGCTAAGGCTTCCCCTACACGCAAGTTGAAGTCTCGTATGATTTCCGGTGTTACATCAATTGCTTTGAAACGTTCTTCTACGGGTTTTTCGCCGATCTCAAATGTTATGGTTTTTGGCTTTATCTTCCCTGTCTTCTCTAATTCTATTCGCAGTTCCTCCTTCGCCTCGTATGTTAGTTCTCCGCCTACGCTCAGCGGCATTCTAACTGGTCCAACTTTGATTTTCATCATGTTTAGGGCTGCCTTTGTTCCTACGGCTCCGCTTCCAGCGATGATGCGAGCCATTTTCTGAATTTTATATTGCAGTTCACGGGCTTTCTGCAGTTCCCCATTCTTCACGTGATTATAAATTTGAACCCAAATGTCTGGTATCACATTCGCACTTGCAAGAATTGCTCCTGAGCACCCAGCAGCTAGTGCTGCAACAACGACTTCATCGTGTCCACACATGACGTTGATTTTATCGCGTGCCTTCTCCAAGACAGCAAGAATGTAACTTAGTTGTCCGCTGCTGTCTTTCAAACCGACAATGTTTGGGATTTGAGCCAAGTCTTCAACCATCTGCCAAGAAAGTTGAACGCCTGTGCATTGTGGGATGTTGTAAAGAATTATCGGCAAGTCTACTTCACTTGCAATCGTATGGTAGTGTTGGTAAATGCCACGGTCTTTAGGTTTTAAGTAAAAAGGTGTAACGATTAAGGCTGCGTCTGCACCTGCATCCTTGGCGTATTTTGTCATTTCCAAAGCTTGATCTGTTCCACTAGCCCCTGTACCTACTACCACTGAAACTTTGCCGTTGACTTCGTCCATAACTACGTCAATAACCTTTTTTTTCTCTTCTGTTGTTAAGTTCACAAACTCGCCCGTTGTGCCGCATGGAACAACCCCGTAAACGCCTAACTTGATGCAATGGCTAACCAAAGCTCGCAGTCTTTCCTCATCTACCGCCTTTCCATCATCCGTGAAAGGAGTAACCAAAGCTGGCAAAATTCCCTCAGGCTTAAACATGCTTCTCTCACCTTTCAGTTAACCATACTTCTTACATCATTTAAGCTTTCAAGTGGAAATGAAAATGTGGTATTGCCAAAATCATATTTTTCCGAATGTTGTTATTTCTGGGCTGCACTTGCAGCAGTGGATTACATTGCTTTTCATATAGAGACAGAACAAAGGCTGGTTTTGCCGCATACTGGATGTAAAGAGATTAAAGAAAATAAAAAGATAGAGTGTTTAAAAAAGAAGGGAAATTACTGAGTATTTGCACATCCTAAATGCAACGATTGTGTTCACGAATAAGCTGTATTGCTTCAGCTTTTCGCATTTCCATTTTCAGTAATTGAGCATTTATTTTCTCGAATTCATTATCGGTCAGAAAAGTGTCAGGTAATCCTTTTCTAGAAATTTGTAAATTTGATGTTGACCTAGGCTCCGTTCCAATCCTGAGTGCTCTCTTGAATGATGTGAGTAACTTGCTACGGAAAGCTTTTTTTGAGGTGTGCGTTTTCTTTAAATCTAATTTTTTCATTTTTCATTCCTCATTTTGTTGTTACACTATTGTCGTGTAACAAGTTTACTAGGAACACCAATCCTTATAAGCTTTTAGTTTGTTACACTTTAGTCGTGTAACAAAATTTATATAGAACGATTTACTTATGGAGTATTGGGAAGCTTTATGGAAGAGTGGTTGAGGCTAGCTGAGATTTTGAACAAGCAATTAGGTCTGACTCCATATGAATCGCGAGCTTACGTTTCTCTAATGATCCAAGGTCCAATGTCCCCAAGTGAACTGGCCCAAAAAACGAGCATACCCAGACCTAGAGCCTACGACGTGCTCAGAAGTCTTACGGAGAAAGGTTTGTTAATGGAGCAGTCTGGCAGGCCTTCAATTTATGCTGCTGTTGAGCCAGCGCAGGGATTAAAGAACCTTCTAATTGCCGTAGAGATGGAAACGCTGGGGCAGTTGGAAGAAAAGAGGAAAACCGCTCAGACATTAACCAATTTGCTCTCACAAATGTATGAAAAAAGCAAAAACCGTAAGCTTGAAAGGAGCAGAGTGTGGTTTACCCGAAGAGACACTGCCTTCATTGCAATTTATAGCGAAGCCATAAGGAACTGTGAAAAAGAATTTCTAGTAGCCACAACGTCTCTGCATCCTCCAGAAAAAGAAATACTCGAAGCTGTAAAATACGCTCTAAAAAAAGGTAAATCCGTTAGAGTTGTGAGGCAGATACTAGAGTCTTGGACTAAGCAAGAACTGGAAAGATATGCAGAAGTAGTTAAGGCTGGCAGTCAAGTGAGATATCTAAACGTCAAAGAGATTCCACTTCGGTTTATGGTGTTTGATGAGAGAGATGTCATTATTGTTTTTCCCTCAGAATCTAAATTAAGGATGCGTCAAACCATCGAAGCATTATGGCTTAGGATTCCTCCCCTAGCGAAAATTTTAGGTGAACAATTTGAGGAACTATGGAGAAAGAGCAAACCAATACTGCCGATATTGAGGGAAATTAGAAAGAAAAAACAAAAATAGAGAAATCACCCGTTGAATATGTTGCCTCCTAAATTGACTGCACATGATGTAAGTCTGTTGAATCTCTGAAAATATTTAAATCACCTAACACTCCAATACGAATATCCGGGAGGACATTTTATTGAGTGCCCTTAGAGAAAGATTGAGAATCAAAGAGGAAAATCTGAAGCAGATCAATAATTTTCTTCTGAGAGAAGATAACTCTCTTGTTAATGGCTTACTAGAAATCGTTGAGAAATATGGCAGTGTTGACGAGATTAATCGAAAGGCTCGAGAGGCCCGTAAACTCGAAACTCTCATGGAACGGCTTAGGATGAAAAATTCACCGTATGTGAAGAATCTTGAATGGCTGATTGAACAACGCGATAGAGAAGCATTTATCAATATTCCAAAATATCGCAGAAAAGTTGTAGGAGAAAAATTTGAATCCATGAGGTTTGATGATTCTTTTGCTGTAACCTTAGAGATTAGTGCATGTAACTTTTTCCCGTGGTTCATAGAAGAGGCAAAGAAAGCCATTGAACAGCAGAATCTTATGCCCGCCCGTTACATTCGAGTCCGATCTATGAAAGAACAAGTTGAAGACGATCACATTCTCGCTTTTGCAGCAGCCATGCAGATCATAGGTGCTTCTTACGTGGAGACGTTAGATACAAAAGGAACAATGCCTGGACCTGACGGTCAGCCTATTAACGTTCATTTGGGAGGACCAGAAACCATCACGGGTTATTTCGGAGGTGTGGGAGTGCCGAATGAATACGCTTTGAAGTGGGTTGACGAATTCCTTCACTATTATACTGAATATGGTATCCGACAAGTTTTGAATATAAACATAGGTACTGTGATGCTTGGGTATTGGCTTCACAAACTTGGAATTGACATGGAATTTAAGATTTCAGTTTATCTTGGCAATGACAATCCATACGCATGTTTCTGGACGCTGATGACTGCAAAACTCTTCAGTAGAGATGACGGTACTACACCTCTCATAGGCTTTAACCTCGCAAATTCCGTCAACAATCAAACGATTGAGCTGTCAGCTTATATACGAAAAGACTTTGGTTTCGAAGACATTGTACGCATCGAACATCACATTGTGGAAACTTACAAGAGCATTGTGAGACAACCATACAACAGACTGCATGAGCTTCTGGAAATAGCAGACCATGTGAAAAACGTCAGTGCTAAACATGAAGGTGCTTTCCCTGAGATTGAGGCAACTCGAGAGCATCCTTCGGACATTTTGGAGTACTTCATTCCAAAAAAAGATATCTTAGCAAAGGGTCTGATGCCGAAACTCCTAATCAACTACCTTGATAAACATGATTCGGTGAACAGAACAGCCAGAGCCCTCACGGAACGAGGCTTAACCTTTATTGCAGCTCAGAACTTGCACAGAAATAGTACTTTTTAGATGTTATAAGTCAAGCATCAAAAAAGAGAATAAAGGGGACATAACGAGCTACCAATATTGTTTAGGTTTCCGCATCATCAGGTAGATTGTTGTAGCTGCAAAGCAAACAGTTGTTATCGCTAGAACAATCGCCACGTTTGTCGTAGTGTCAAGTCCACCTATACTGCCTTTAAGATCCCAGTAAGTTTGATTCAGGGAAGTGTAGTTTTGATGAAGCTCCCAGAAAGTCTGGTTTAAGAGAACAAAGTTTTCTGCGGTGAGGTTCATTTGGAAACTTTCCCAAAAAGCTTGGTAAAGCTGCTTAAAAGTGCTGTTTAATCCCCAATAAGTGTCATTTAACTGTTGATAGCTCTCGTTCAAATTTTTAAGTGTGTTTTCAAGTTCTTCCAAATAGACGTTCTTTACATCAGTCATCGTAAAGCCGTCAGTATACGGACCATAGGACGTTTCTTTGATGGCGTATTTGAAGTGTAACTCTGTGTAGATCCTGTACCAAACATCATTGAATATATAAACTATATAGTTTCCTTCGCTTACATTGTTGTAATCGAGGAAAATTCTTTCCGCTATATGCGTGATATTTTTCAGTAAAATCCTTTCTTGACCGCCTCTGAAACCGTAAACGCTAAGATAAAGGTATTCGATGCTGAGATTTTTAGCTGTGCACTCAATCCATATTGTAACGTTTATGTCCGAGCCAGGGTTCGTTTCTTTTGTAGCCTTAACATTAATCGAAAGTCCGGGATAACCTTCCCCTTCATAGAACGATTCCATATTTTCTGCTGATGCTTGTGCTTTTGCGATACAGATTAGTGCAGATGCAAGAGTAAAAATGATTAATACTGTGCTTAGTTTTTTCAGTTTCTCCATCGTACCACCTTCAGCATAAAATCTATCCATTAAGTTTTATAGAAGCTTATTTAACGATTTCTATTCCTCTTTTGCTATTTAGCGACTGTCTAAAAGAGTTTTAAAATTTTAATGCTTAGAAATGACTATTTGATTGAGTGAATGAAGCGTCGGTACATATATATGAAGTAAATAAGGGCGAAAGCCGTTAGAACTATTTCAAACGTTAGGATGGCTGGATTGTTTTCCACTGCCATGAAGTATCCGTGCTGCAGTATGTCCGTGAAGACTAAGATTTGGAGGAATATGGCTCCGCCTAGAGAGCTTAAGCCTAAGCTGTGAAGCAGCAATCGTATTCGACGGTCATGTGTTGTAGTTTTCATTGCTATCATGAATAGCAAGATGCAATACGTCAACTTATACGTTATGAATCATCGCACACGACAAAACCTAATTATTACGCTTTCTGATTTACAGTTATACTTCTAAAACATGACATATTCAAACTAGCTTCAACATTGAAAACCTATAGAGCGTCTAATTTTTCTTTGCCATACTCAAATCTTATATTCCTTATCTTTCTCAACAAGCACGGTTTTGCTTTTCAAATCTTCCATGAACTTGGCGAATAAATCTGCATGTTCCGTATGAACAGGAAAAACCTTACGCGCGTTGATTTCCTTCAGAATATTTCTCAGTTGAAGCGGCATTATGTGCCCAGAAACATGCACATGATACTGCGGCAACCCATAATGTCTAAGCCAGTTAACCAACCTCTCAAAGTCAATCTCCATCTCCTCATTGAACGGCTCAGAAGCAGACAAAACATAACAGCTACCCGCTTTCGGGTTGATTTCCACAAGCTCCTCCAAATCGTAAAAAGACATGGCTAAAACTATTTCCCGTTGTCGCTTCGAAACTTCGAACACATCAACAATTTTGCCCGAATGCTCCTCTATAACTTGTTTTTTCCATTTGCGATATCTTTTCTTCGACTTTCGAAATATCAATAGACCTTAGTTTTAATTAGGTTTTTTGGCTTTGAAAAGAAGCTTTTATTAGGGTTTAGGCGCAATATTTGGTTTTTGGGCTGTTTACATGCTAAACTATGACGTGTTATCTAAAAAGCCTTCAGTTTTCAGGTATTTTTCTGGACTGGAACTGCATGAGTTTGACGCCTTAAACTCGAAGATAGAAGAGAGATACGCTGCCTTTGAGCAGAAACGGCTATACAGAGCGGATAGAAAAAGAGGGGTGGGTGCAGGTCACCCCTTCAAGCTCCAGCTAGCAGA
>Ga0210051_1006094_pt1 | contig 11392 bp, 9 predicted proteins | sample CryGey092014_all_FD_185464 | JGI IMG/M metagenome (GOLD analysis project Ga0210051, IMG submission 185464) | Groundwater microbial communities from aquifer - Crystal Geyser CG23_combo_of_CG06-09_8/20/14_all (SPAdes) (version 2) | ecosystem: Environmental > Aquatic > Deep subsurface > Groundwater ...
TGTTCATAATATATTAACCTTTTAGGTGATTATTTTATTTTGTCAAAAATAATTACATAATGTTGAACATAAATTTAATATATGAATTTTTTATGAACAAAATTATTAACAATCGCTCATTTCAGGTTCTAATTATTTTAATTTTACCCTGTAAATAATTTCAAATTTTAATATATTTTAGATGGTCATAATTTGAGTTCTTGTTTTTTCATGACCTCACCCCAATCCCCTCTCCAACTGGAGAGGGGAGTCAAAAAGGTAAAATTCAAATTATTCCCTATTGCAATAGTTATGTGGGTTTTTGTATTCGTATTTAACAGGGTGAATATAATTTCTAATTAAATCCCAATTACCCAATATCCAAGCCCTGCCTTGTAGCAGGTCGTTTGTTATTGTACATTTTTTAGGTGTCAATTAGGTTCACCCCGTAAGATATAGCATAATTTTAGATGTAAACCCTTTTACAAAAAAACTATCTAACAATGTAAAATTATAAATCAGGTTAATTTTATGATACCGAACGGTGTTAAAAGTTATCTGTTTTGAAGTTCCCCCGATTTTTTGGGGGCGAACACTTTGCGTAAGGTGAGTAAATAAAAATGCCGTTCCTTTTCAGAAACGGCATTAATTAATTAATTTAATTACCTGATTTTAATCTGGCGAGGTGCTTTTACTTTAGCTTCTTCTTTTTTAGGAATTGTTACAAGTAGAATTCCATTCTTGTGAGAAGCCTCAATTTTATCAGCATCTGTTAAATCGGGGAGAATAAACGAACGTTTAAAGCAACGGTAATTAAACTCTTTGCGCATGTAATTTTCGTTCTTCTCTTCGTTTTCTTGTTTTTTTTCAGAACTGATAGTAAGCAAATCGTTGTGAAGATCAATTTTAAAATCTTCTTTTTCTAAGCCCGGAGCCGCAATTTCAATCCGGTAATTATCATTTTCTTCAACAATATTTACAGCAGGAGTGTACCCTTTTAAAGCAGGATAATCTCTGCCAAAAAAATTGTCTAAAAAGTCGTTGCCAAAAAATTGGTCAACTATACTTGGGCTATAAGTCCTTAAATTTGGTAACATAATTTTGTCCTCCATTTTTTTAGTTAAACATTAAATTTCTGATAAACGATTTTTCAATTTTTATACCATCAACTATTTTTCAGAAAAAATATTAATAACAAAGTGAAAAATAGCGTCATTATGTCATTATTAATAAAAATATGATGACAGAATGACAGTTTTTAAAAATTCACATGTTATATTAATTTTTAGAAGTCTCTTTAACAGGGATTTTCACGGGGGAAAATACCCCTCAATTAAAAAATTCAATAAAAATTTAACATGCAGTGATACAGTTAAATAATATTTTTTATTATAATAATATGAGTAAATACCTTAGTAAAATATATTATATTACAGATAATTTAAATAAAACATAAAAATTTTATAATACTTAATATAAGGGATATAGAAAATTTAATTTTTATTCAAATAAATTCTATATGAGTGCATAATACATATTAAACATCCTTATATTTATGTCTTTAACCAATTTAAAAATTTATATGTTATTAATTTATAAGATTTTAAAATTTTTATAAAATAAATTTAGAGGGTATTTTTATGGGTATGAAAATCCCTGTTAAAATTTATTCCCTTAGCAGTATATAATATTTACCTGTGAATATTGAGGATATTTATTAGGTCATAGGTTAAAACTGTTGATTATATTATGCAAACCTCACAGGTTTTTGAAACCTGTGAGGTTTATCAACTGCTTTAACCCAACGCCATTTATTGTATTATTTTATTTGATGAGTAGTTGCGATTGTTCAAAAAAAGATTTTCTGAAAATCTTTCCAATTGGATATACATTTTGCTGATTATCGGCATATTTAGACCTAATATAAAACCAATTAAGCAAAGCATAAGAATTGTTTTTAAAATCAGGATTGTCTTTTAATTCTTTCTCAAAATTTTCTTTAATTTTAGGGGTATTTGCCAACATCTCGCGTGCAAGTGGTTCTAATATGTATGATTCGCCATATTCTTTCTGTTCAAAAATTGTATTAAAATACCCAAATTGCAAAAGCGAAGCAGGCGACATCGGCTCAAGAATATGTGCAATCAATCTGGATTTTGGTTGATTCATCGGTATAATTATAGAACCATGAATTAGTTTCATCTTATAATTTATTGTATCAGCTTTTACTGAGATAATTAATTGTCTTCCTTCATAAGGTTCAGAATTGAATTTCACATTGTTAAAGCGATAACCCGAAACTTCAATAATAGTATCATTTTTAAGCGTAAAGTAATTTATATGGTGAAGTCTTAAAATATCTTCAATAAACGACCATTGCCTGGGAATAACATAATATTCAGGAAGATTAGCAATAGCGGTTGGTTTAATATTATTGAAATACGGAAGTTTGTAATTTTTAATTTTTGTTCCGAATTTAAACCATGCGCCGCCTGTTAAATCACTTTTCTCTGAAGTATATTCCATTCCTTTAAAATCTATTATAACACTATCGCGGGTAAAATTAAACGAGAGTGGAAAGGGCTTTTTTCTAAATTCTTCGGAAGAAGAAATAACATCAGATTGTTTTCTGTTTTGCTGAAGCTCTTTACCGCTGCTGTTTAAAACATCGAGAGTATATTCTATCATTTTATAGGTAGCAAAAACCCTTGTTTTATAATTTTTAAGCATGTGAGTTTCAATTAAAAGTCCCGGACAATTTACCATTGCCGTATAACCTTGTGAAAACATAGGCGGTGTAACCCAACTTGTTAACCCGCTTTCTATATTATGCCATTCTTTAAAACTAACATACGGAAAGATTGGATAGCCGGCTTTTTCCATAGATTTTGTAACATAAGGTAAATAAATATTCTTTTGCCACTTTGTTAAGTTAGAATCCATATTACCGTTAATTTCGAGACCATAAGTCAGAGCATAAATATAATCGGAACCATCGGTAACGTGGCAATCAATAAAAAAATCGGGATGCCATTTATTAAAAAGTTCAATCCATGCTTTTGTTTCGGGGGCTTCGGCTTTAATATAATCGCGGTTTAAATTCAAATTACTGGCATTTGTTCGCCAGCCCATTTCTTTAGGACCATTTTGGTTAATCCTGTTGTAAGCACCGAATCTTTCATGACCGTCAACGTTATAAATGGGAATAAAAATAACAGAAACATTTTCGAGAAGTTTTGAAATATCTTTATTTATAACAAAGTCCCGAAAAAGCATCAATCCGGCATCTTTACCATCAGGTTCACCTGCGTGAATACATGCCTGAATAAGCAAAATGGTTCGTCCGTTTTTTTTTATTAATTCAGGGTCAAAAAATTTGTCTTTATCGGCAATTAATAGCGGTAAATCGCGACCTTCGGGGCTAATACCAAAAGTGGTGTAATGAATTAAAGGAGATGTATCTGCCAATTTTTTGCAATATGCAATTGTTGAATCGTAACGAGGGGTTTCGAGGTAATTAGATTTCTCAAAAAAAGTAATTAGTTCGTTATTTTGTGAGAATAAATGTGTTATTGATACTATTAAAATTGCAGATATCAAAAATTTTTTCATAATCTTTTTATTTTTAGATACAGATTAATACTGTTTTTTTTTAAATATAATCTGTGTAAATCTATGGTTTATTTTTATTTTTTTCAAAAATAGTGATAATTGCACAAAACATGTATTGCTTATAATAAAACTGTCGTAATTTTGCATAAAAGTTATGGTATTGTTAATTTGGTTTTTGTTTTTTTCCCGAAAAACCTATTTTGCTTCGTTACACACTCAAATGAAATTAGAAGAAGGATATGAATTTCGTTTTAAGGTAGAAAAGATAATTAATCTGCCCGACGAATCATATTACGTTCTTTTATCGGAGTTTAATAAAAAGTTTTTGCTTCCGACTGGTTTTTATCAGGAATATAATATTAAAGTCGGAAACGAAATTATTTGCAAAATTGATAAAATAAATTGCAATGGGAAAGTGTTTTTAGAACCTATAAGTCCGATATATTCTGCCGGTGAAAAGGATATTTTTACACTTTTTGAAACTGGGCAAAGAGAAACACGCAAAACAAAAGATAAATATTCGGTTATTAAGGCAAAAAGCAATAAAACATCACGCGCAATTGTTGTTAATTTTCCGAATACCTTAAAATATTTACAGGGCGAGAACTATTTGTGCGAAGTAATTAAAATAAAAAAGGGTGAAGCACATTTAAAACTTATTTCTAAAACCTGAAAACATACATAATTTTATCGTCACCAGTCTGATAAAAATCTTTTATTATTGCCTCTGCTTTATAACCATTATTTTCGTAAAATTTTCGGGTTGAAATATATTTTTGAGTGCCTGATGTTTCAGCAATAACCATTCTGCCATTTCTATTTTTAATTGTTTCGTGAGTTTTTTCGAGAATAAGTTTTCCCATACCTTTTCCTCGGTAATTGTTATGGGTAGCAATCCAATACAAACCGTAACTACCTACAGTGCATGGTATATGACCGTAACATAAATAAGAAGCAATTTTACCGTCAGCTTCAATAAACTGGAAAAAATATTCTGATTTTTCCTGTCCTTTTATTAATGCTTCGTTTACAAGTTCTATGGCAACAGGTATTTCATAATCATAAAAAAATCCTGTTGATTCTATAATGTTTTTAATTTCAATTACATCGCTTTGTTTAAGTTCGTTACGGTATGTTATATTCATGATTTTTTAATAAATATTTTTTATTGCATCTTCTATCAATCTTTCAACAGCATAAGTAAATGAATAATTTGCTTTTTCGCAGGCACAATAAAAGCCACTGTCTGGTGTAATGCAGGGATTTGCATTAATTTCCAAGACGAATGGATTTCCATCTTTATCTACTCTAAAATCTACTCTTATAAATCCTGACAAGTTAAATGAATTCCAGCAATTTATGCAAATATTTTTTAACATTGTTACTAATTTATTTTCTATATTTTCATCAATAAAACTTCGTGTTGTATTTACATATTCGAAACTACTTTCATCCCATTTTGCTCTAAAACCCATAATCTTGGGTTTCCCTTCGGGAAAATCATGAAAATTCATTTCTGGAATTGGTAAAACTTCAGGTCCGTTGTTGCCACCTAATACTGAAATATTAAATTCGCGTCCATCAATATACTCTTCGATAAAATAATGAAATGGACTTAATTCTTTTATTTTTTGAAACTTATTTACATCAATACCTTTAAATACAAGGTCGTCATCGAATCCCAATGAGCCATCTTCGAGTTTGGGTTTTACAAGATACATTTTGTTTTCATCGAGTTTATTTGTTTCGTATATTTCAAACCAATCGGCTGTAGGAATATTGTTTTTTCGCATCCAGTTTTTTGATAATGGTTTGTTAGTTGTTAAAAATAATCCTTCAGTGTTAACACCTGTATATGGAATTTTTAAATGGTTATAAAGAGCAGGAGCAAAGTATAACAACTCGCCACTATTATTTATACTTTCAACAAGATTAAAAATCAGGTTCGGTTTTTCATTTAGAAGATTTTTTTTTAATTGTGATAAATCAAGTGTTACAGTAATTTTACAAGTTTTGTAGCCCAATTTGAGCAAACTTTTTTCTGCTAACTCCACCTGAGCTAAAATATCAAGTTCATCGGGACCTGCATTTGGTTGAATTTTATTGTAAACAATAGCTACGTTTTCAATTTTCTTCATTTTTTTAATCTTTTAATTGCCGGTTTCATTATCATTTCAATTAATTTTTGGTAACTTATCCCGGCAAAGCGACACAAAATAGGTAAATCGGAATGAACAGGATTAAGACCTGCTAATGGATTAACTTCTATAAAATTTAATTTTCCTGCATCATCCATTTTCAAATCAATTCTTCCGCCATCGCGGCAATCAAGTGCTTTCCAGCATTCTTCAGCTAATTTATAACATTTGTCAATAATATTTTGCTCAGGTACAGAATAATCAATTACTCGGCGATAATTTTCTTTGTTTTTGAGACCGTAAATTTTTGTTTTTTCGTGTTTACGGAATACAACTTCCATAACACCCACTGCTTTAGTGTCTTTACCAGTTCCTACAATACCAACAGTAAATTCGCGGCCCGATAAAAATTTTTCAATTAAAACAGGTTGTTTATATTTTTTAAGTAAATGCTTACAAACATTTGTTAATTCATTTTTTGATTTTATTTTTGATAACCCGGAAATACCTTTTCCGGTTCCTTCGGCAACAGGTTTAGCAAATAATGGATATTTTAATTTAATATTTTCAATTTCTGAAATACTTTCAATAATAGCAAAATCGGCGGTTGGCAAGCCGGCATCTCTAATTATTCGCTTCGTTATTCCTTTATGTAATGTTATTGCAAGAACTAATCCATCTGAAAAAACATAAGGTATATTATAAGCATCTAACAAACATGGAACCTGCGCTTCGCGTGCCAGTCCGTACATTCCTTCTGAAATATTAAAAACAATATCCCATTTTTCCCCTTCAACTAAAAGTTTTGCAAGATTACGAACATGACCAATTCGTTCGGTTTTGTACCCGTCATTATGTAAGGCATTTTCAATGCTTTCAATAGTTTCTTCTTTATCAAATTCGGCAGTTTCTTCTTGAGTAAAACCTTCTTTAAGATATTCGTTACGAAGGTCATAAGTTATCCCTACAAGCATGTTATAAATTTAATTAGTTACTACTCAACAGATATGAGTTGTAAAAATGATTGTTACTATTCAGCAGCAAAAGTAAAAATAAATTGTTTACCCCGTTGGATATTTTATTTTTATTGCACATTAGTTTTTCAATTAGGGTTATCCAACGGGGTAAATTGCTTCATTGCTTATTGTTCATTGCTTCATTGCTTATTGTTCATTGCTTCATTGCTTCATTGCTTATTGTTCATTGCTTCATTGCTTATTGTTTATTGTTCATTGCTTCATTATTTCATTTTGAGTAATTCCCTTTATTATTCAGCAATATAGTCAGGATAAAGAAATGTTTTCCCCTGGTAATTTTTAAGTTTTAACCCGTTTTTATCGTGTGAAATAACATTATCGGGAAGTAAGGGTATTTTTCCGCCGCCACCGGGAGCGTCAATAACATAAGCAGGAATGGCATAACCGGAAGTAAAGCCACGTAATCCTTTAATAATTTCCAAACCTTTTTGAACCCTTGTTCTAAAATGTCCGGAACCAAGAATCGGGTCGCACTGGTATAAATAATATGGACGTACTCTGAATTTTAATAAGCCGGTCATTAATTTTCGCATTGTTTCAACATTATCATTTATTCCTTTTAATAATACAGTTTGACTTCCTAAAGGAATTCCAGCGTTGGCAAGAAGTGCGGTTGCCTGTTCAACTTCCGGAGTAAGTTCGTTTGGATGGGTAAAATGTATGCTAATAAAAAGCGGATGATATTTTTTTAGCATATCAACAAATTCCTGGGTAATTCGCTGTGGTAAAACTGCGGGGACCTTTGTACCGATTCGAATTATTTCAACATGCGGAATAACCCGAAGTCTTTGCAAAATATACTCAAGACGGTCTTGCGGTAAGGTAAAAGGGTCGCCGCCTGAGAGAAGCACATCTCGTACTTCGGGATGATTTTCAATATATTCAAATGCAGATTCAAAATCGTTCAGGCTAAAATGAGATTTATCTTTTTTTGCAACCATGTGTGAACGAGTGCAATATCTGCAATATGTACTGCAAAAACCTGTTACAAGAAATAAAACGCGGTCGGGGTAGCGATGAACAATGTTTGGTACGGGACTGCTATTCTTTTCGTGAAGCGGGTCTGACGATTCGCCCGGGAAAATTTTATATTCGTTTGCCGTTGGAACTACACATTTATATAATGGGTCATCTGGATTCGAAAAATCTATTAAACTTGCATAATAAGGTGTAATTCGTAACGGAAGAAGGTCTTTATTGTCGGTATCCTGATTTTCTGTTAATTTTATTTTGAAAAACTTTTCTAATTGAAAAAAATATCTGAAACTGTTTTTTATTTGCCAGTGCCAGTCGTTCCATTCATAGTTAGATATTCCTGATAAATATTCTTTTCTGAAAACTGAAGATATTTTTGCTTCGGTTGTATGTAAAAGAGGAGCTATTACTTTTTGTCGGTTTATATGGTATTTTGCTACCAAACTTGGAGGTTCTTCTTCTTTGTTTACCTCTGTGTCTTTTATCAGTGAGTCGCTTAAAGAATTATTTGCCATAGTTTTCAATAAAATTTTAAAAATTTACGAACGATTAATGAATGCAATTTTACATTAATAAATGATAAATGATAACTCTAAAAAAAAAAAATTATAGATTTTTTCAACTAATACAATTTCAAAATAAATCTTCATAACACATAGATATATTGTAATTAAGAGTATATTGTATATTATGTTATTAACATTTTAATTTTTGATGACAAGCAAAATGATATTCCAAATCACGTCAATTATTTTTGGTATCGCCTTAAATCTGCAAGTGATTTAAAACTCATTGTCTCCTGCAGATTTACTTATATGTTATGTTTAATTTTAACAGGGTAAATCAGCGGTATCAGTGGGAAATTGGAAAATAGTTTTTTTTACTTGCGGATTTTAGGTATTAAATAATAAGTAACTATTCAGTTTAGCACGCAATAAAAAAAACGTGAATGATTTTTTTTTAACTCTGCGAGCTTAAAACTTTGCGAGCATTGCGTCTTTGCGGAACATGAGCCAAAATGAATTTAACAAAAAAACATTAACTTTAACACTGATTAGTTACAATAATAATTGTATGGAATAATCTTTAATTTTTTTTGTATTTTTGAATTTAATTTAGACAAGAAATGTTAGAAGACAGCTATCGTTATTTTGAAGAAAAAAACCGTAAGGAAATTGTTAGTCGATACGAGAATTTGTTGCGAAAGAGAAAACCTTTCTTTTTTGATGTAGATGATTTTGAATCTATTATAGAGTTTTATATAGAGCAAAATAAATTTTCAAATGCATTTGAAGCGACAAATATTGCTTCGAATCTTTTTCCTTCCTCGCCCGAAATTAAACTTAAAAAAGCACAATTATTATTAGATAAAGGCAAACCCATAGAAGCGATCTCCGAACTTAAAGTCGCCTTACTTCACGATTCCAAAAATTTTGAAATATTTTTAATGTTAGGTATTACTTACTTAAATCTTAACAATTTCAAGGAAGCTATAAGACAGTTTGAGGAATGTATTAATTACCTTCCTGCAGAAATAAAAAAAGATGAGATTTTCTTTTCAATAGGATTTCATATAGGGCATACTAACAAAATTGCATTAGCCATTAAATATCTGAATAAATCACTTGAAATTAATCCAGAAAATATTGACTCGCTTTCAGAAATTGCATTCTGTTATGCCCGTGTTTTCAATTACAATAAAAGCATCGAATGCTATTTAAAAGCTATTGATTTAGATCCGTTTTTAGAATTTAACTGGTTTAATTTAGGACTTGTTTATTTTAAGATTGAAAATTTTGAAAAAGCCATTGAATCTTTCGATTTTGCATTAGCAATTGACCCAAAGTATTTAAGTGCATATCTTGCAAAAGCGAATTGCTTTATGTTGCTTGAAAAATATTCCGAAGCGATTGAAGTTTATAAAGAATATTTGAATTACGATAAAGAATATGCCGATGTTTACTATTACATTGGTGAGTGTTTTGAAAAAATAAAAAATATTGATGCCGCAAAAGAATATTATGAAAAAACAATTCATAAAAATGAAAATCATACTGAAGCCTTGCTTAGTTTAGGTATAATTAAAATGTATCTTCATGATTTTCCCGGCAGTCTCATATGTTTAACAAAGTTAGTGTTAATTAACAATGAAAATCATGAGGCTCAATATTATTTAGCAGAGTTATATTACAAAACCGGAATGTATGAAGAAGCTTTGCCCCACATCGAAATTGCAATTAAAATTGCACCGGAAGAAGTTGATTATATTTTATTACAGTCGGAGTTATACCAGGCTTTAGGACTTATTCGAAAATCGATAAATGTACTTAAAGACGGTTATTTTTCAGTTGAAGAAAAAGCTCCTGTTTTATACCAACTAGCCGGTCTTTATATTTTATCGAAAAATAATTACAAAGCCGCTTATTGTCTTAAACAAGCAATACGAGCCGATTCAACACTTATAAATAATTTTTTAAAGATTTTTCCTCAAGCAAAAAAAAATAAATATTTTAAAGGTTTATTAAATTTGTAAAAAAAAATAAAAAAAATGAACTACAAATTACCGTATATCCCCGAGCGTGATGAAAAACCCAGAAAAAAGGGTTTAACAATGGTTATGGATAAAGGGTTAAGCGTTCAGGAATCAAAAAACTTATGTAACAGTTCCGGACATATAATTGATTACCTTAAACTTGGTTTTGGAACTTCATTAGTTTCAACAAACTTAAAAGAAAAAATTAAGATTTATCAAGACCATAATATCAAAGTATATCTTGGCGGAACGCTTTTCGAAGCTTTTATAATTCGCAATATGTACGATGATTTCAAAAAATATGTGTCGGAGTATAATATTGATATGATTGAAGTTTCGGATGGCTCCATGCACATGGAACACGATGTTAAGTGCGAGTATATTCGCAAACTTTCAAAGGAATTTACAGTAATTTCAGAAGTTGGCTCAAAAGAAGCCGGAATAATTATCGCTCCGAACAAATGGATTAAAATGATGAAAAATGAACTCGAAGCCGGTTCAATTAATGTAATTGCCGAAGCACGCGAAAGCGGAACCGTTGGTATATACCGACCTAATGGAAATGCACATGTTGTTCTTATTAATAAAATTCTTGAAAATATAAACGCTGATTCTATTCTTTGGGAAGCACCTAATAAATCGCAGCAAGTTTGGTTTGTTAAATTATTAGGAGCTAATGTGAACCTTGGAAATATTGCACCAAATGAAGTTATTTCTCTTGAAACAATACGACTTGGTTTGCGTGGCGATACGTTCTTTAACTTTTTGCCAGAGGAGTTTAAGGAAGAAGTAGATTAGGTACTTACAAAATAAAACTTACCAACATGTAGTTGGTAGCAGTAGTTGGTAGTTTGAGGTTGCTCGTTATTTCAATTTACGGCAGTGTTAATTTAGTATACTTTTTGTATTTTTGCGGCAGTTCATCTAAAAACTCTTTAAAATGGAAAACTGCCCAAAGTGTAAAAGCCATAGTATTCGTAAATCTGGTATAGTAACTCATGTTACGCAAAAATATCTAAAAGGAGGCGCTTCCATTGTTAATAACTTTTGGGGGTTCGTAAATAAAGCTTGATTTTGAAAGAATTTAACCTTATTCTTTTTATTTTTTAACCTTAATA
>Ga0210051_1006101_pt1 | contig 11387 bp, 7 predicted proteins | sample CryGey092014_all_FD_185464 | JGI IMG/M metagenome (GOLD analysis project Ga0210051, IMG submission 185464) | Groundwater microbial communities from aquifer - Crystal Geyser CG23_combo_of_CG06-09_8/20/14_all (SPAdes) (version 2) | ecosystem: Environmental > Aquatic > Deep subsurface > Groundwater ...
TACTCCCGCTTCACCAATTAAAACCGGATTATTTTTTGTTCTTCGAGACAAAACCTGCATTAATCTCCGGATTTCATTTTCTCTGCCAATGACCGGATCTAATTTCCCCTGCCTGGCTAGCGAGGTTAAATTTCTGGCATATTTTTCTACTACTTGATATTTTGATTCTGGTTCTGGGTCAGTAATTCTTTGGCCTCCTCGAATCAGTGATAATTGTTTCAAAACTGTTTCGTAATCCAATTTGCCAAATTCCAGAGTTGTTGGCCCGCCGCCCGGTTGTAAAAAAGTGGCCTTGTCCAAAATTTCTCTGGCTTTTGTCTCGGTGTCTAAAAGGGCTAAGAATAAATGTTCGACTGAAATATATTCATCACCCATTTTCATTGCTTCTTGCCTGGCCTTATCTAAAACCTTGGCCATATCCTGAGTTAAATAAAACTGGCCAAAGGTTTGGGGAGCAACAATGGCTGGAATTCTTTCTAAAGCCATTTTGGTCTTTCTTTTTAAACCTTCAATGTCTGCTCCGATTCTCTGAAGCAAATTCAAAACCACGCTTTCTTCCTGAGAAAGCAAAGAATACAAAAGATGCAAGGCATCAATTTGCTGTTGGCCTTTTTCCCTGGCTGAATCCTGAGCTTGGAGTATTGCCTCTTGGGCTTTGTGGGTGAAATTTTGAGTTCCGTTCATAGTTCAATTTCTTTTTACTATAAAATTTTGAAAAAATCAAGTTACTCACTTCTTTCGCCCAAAGTGGTTTGGATGATTTTTTCTTTTCCTTCCCTTAAAATCTTCAAAACCACTTTGTCTCCAGGATTATATTTCATAATAATTTTGGCTAAAGAATTTTCAGTAGTAATCTTCTGTCCGTCAAATTCTAAAATAATATCTCCTTCTTTCAATCCAGCTTTTTCAGCTTCTGAGCCAGGAAAAATTGCTGCCTCGCCTTGTTCCCCTTTGATAACCCAAGCGCCGTAAGAAACCGGCAAATTATTTTCTTTTTGAATTTTTTCCGTAATTAAAACATATCTTACTCCCAAAAATGGGTAGACAATTTTTCCCAAAGTTTTAATTTGTTCAATGTCTTTTTTGGCTTTATTAACCGGAATGGCAAAGCCAATATTCTGAGCCTCAAGAACAGTGGCTGTATTTATCCCCACAACCTCTCCTTTTAAATTTAAAAGAGGTCCTCCGGAATTTCCTTTGTTAATGGCGGCATCAGTTTGAATGACGTCTTCAAGAGTTTCAACCAATCCCCCACCAGAAGCAGTAATGGTCCTGCCCAAGCCAGAAATCACTCCCACTGAAACAGTATTTCTAAATTCCCCCAAGGCATTGCCAATGGCAATGACCGTTTGGCCAATTTGTAAGTTATCGGAATCGCCAAGTTGAACGGTGGGAAATTTTTTCAGGCCAAGTTTTCCTTGTTGGTCAACTATTTTTTCCTGCTCAATTTTAAGGATAGCTAAATCCTGAACTGGATCTCGGGCTAAAACCTTGGCTGGAAATTTTCTTCCATCATTGGTAAAAACCGTGTAATCAGCAGCTGTATCCAAAACCACGTGTTTATTGGTTAAAATCAAGCCATCTTCCGAAACAATAAAGCCGGTTCCGCCACCAATTTCCTTTTTTTCGGTTCCTTTTTGGCGATACTGGGGGACTTGAAGTTCAAAGGGTTCGCCAAAAAATTCTTCAAATGGCGAAATATAATATTCCTCAAAAATAGGCAGGTCTTTGGTAATAATAATACTGACTACCGCCGGCGAAACTTTCTCTACTGCCTGAATAATTTTCTCCTCCTGAGAGGTTTGGGGCTGATATTCTTTAATTGTTTCTTTTTCAATTATCTTCTCAATGGTTTGAGGCTCGGGGATTTCTATTTTTAGCTTTGAAAGATAATCTTTTATTTCAAAATAAAAATAACTGCCAGAAATTGCTCCGGCAATGAAGCCAAAAACCACAGAAACTAAAATAGAGGATATTATTGGCCAAAACAACCGATTCCGCCAAAACTTTGGGGCTTTCAATTTCGGCAACTCAAATTTTGGTAACTCGTAAATTGGCATATTATTATTTTGTCTTATTTTTCCTTCTTTTTCAAGTCGTTAAACCTATGAGCGATGAGGACTTTGTCCTCATCTTCCACCTTCGCTTCCTCCAGAAGCTCGGTATTTAAAAATATCGGATTTAATTGGGCCGAAAATTAACATATAAATCCCGGCTAAAAGATACTTTAAATAAGTTTTCAATCTCCCATCCCTTTCAAATCTTCTGGTCGAGGTTAAAACTGGCTCGGTTTTAATGAATCCGAATTTGCCTATTTTTGCCGCTCTTCTGGCAAACCCATGATCTTCGGCTATCTTAATCTCTTCGTCAAAACCTTCAATTTTTTCGTGAATCTCTTTTTTCACTAAAATAGAGTTTGTGGCATGGGGCAAAAGATTTTGAGTTGTTTTTGCCCACCAATTATAAATTCCGTAAGCAATTTTATCAAAACCATTTCCATTGGGATAAATTGGGAAAGAGGCAACGCCTAAGTTTCTTTTTTTAAATTCTCCTAAAAGATTTTTTAAAAAATTTTCTGGCAAATAAATATTATCGGCATCCATAAATAAAAGCGTTTCTCCTTGAGCAACTTTTACTCCCTCATTTCTTCCTTTAGCTGGTAAGCCGCCAGGGGTAATTTTGCAGCCGTAGCTTTTAGCTATCTCTAATGTTCCATCTTCAGAACCAGCATCAGCCACAATTATTTCCAAATCACTAAAATTTTGCTTTTTAATTTCCGCCAACAACAAAGGCAAATATTTTTCTTCATTGAGGGTTGGAATAATAATAGATAACATATTAAAATAATTTTTTGGCTTCTTGCCAAATTTCTGGTTGATTTTGTTTTATTTTCATCCAATACCACCATTCGGCGCCCCATAAATAAAATGTATCTAAACCAGTTTTTTTGGCAAATTCAATATTTTTTTGAAATCTTTCTAAATTCATTGTCTTTTCTTGTTCTCCAATTGGTGATTCATTGAGTAATTTTGGCCCCCAGGGTTCGGCTTGAAGTTCGATACAGATTACATCTTTATCAAAAAATTTTTTGATGATTTGAGTTTTTCGCCAGTAATAAATTGGTCTCAAGGGATAACTGATATAAGTTTTAAATTCTCTAAACCAAACCTTGCGATGTAAAGTTGTGCCGACCATGTCTCCGAAATTAGCAGCAGTAATCCAGAAAGAACCTTCGCCACTATCTGAAATTACAATTGGCCTTTTTTGATAATCAAGAGATTTTACCAAATCTATTTCTTTTTTCAAGAAATTTTTATCTGACCAAGGGCACTCTCCAAAAGGAAAAAATGGCTCATTCTCCACCTGCCAACCCCAAATTATATCAGAATTTTTATATCTATTCACAATTTTTTCAATATATTCCAATAGTGACTTTTGACTTTTGACTTTTGACTTTTGACTTCGAACCCAATCGGGTTCGTGGCATTCTGGCCAGCGGCCAGTTTTCATCCCGATAACTAAAAGGAGCTTAGCTCCTTTTTCTTCAGCTTTCTCAATCTGCCAATCCAAATCTTCGAAATTGTAGTCTCCTTCTCCGGGCTCAATTAAATCCCAATGAGTAATCAATTTTATGTTTTTCACTTTTAAATCATCCAATAAAGCTAAATAAGTTTCTTGCCAATTTAATCCTAAAAGCTCAGCCTGTTTTTGAGAAAAATTCACCCCCCAGCTAATTTTCTCTGCCCGAGGAGGAGTACCAATAAAAAGATAACCAATAAAAATTAGAAAAAATACTAAAATTCCGAGAATAATCTTTTTAAAAAGTTTTTTCATATAGCTAATAAAGTCAATCCCCCACCAATTAGTAAAATAGCAACAATTTTTTGGAGAAGAATTTCTCTGGAGACTTCTTCTTTTAGGATTTTAGGAAATTTTAGAGAAAGCAAGACAGCAAATATCAACAAAAATACATATTCTACCCCTTGAAGAGCGGTAATTATTGCTACATAAGCTAAAGGAGCTAAGAAAATTGCCCAGTTTTGTAAAAGGCCTGCTCCAGAACCCATAAGCTGATCAAAAAGAAAAATTCCTGCTGTCTTGGGTTTAAAACTAATCCTTTTTATAAATATTTCTTCTCTAACTTCTTTTGAAAAAAGAAAAAATCCTGCTCCTAAAAATCCGCCTATCCTCATCCAAATTAAGCCTGACCAAAATGGCTGGAATAAATAAACATGCTTGATTAAAACAAACGCTAAGGCACCTAATAGAGCAGCTAAAGCTGAAATTTGAAGACTTTTTAAAGAAATATTTTTGGATCTTTGCCAAGTAATGATGACACTCCCCAAAACAAGCAATAGGAAAGCTATTATTTCTGGGAAAGATAAAGTCTCTTTCCCGCTAGAAAAAAGGTAGGTCAAAACAAAAGCAAACAAAGGCAAGAATCCGCCAATAGCCGGCACCACTCTTGAAGCTTCAAATAGACTTAAAGTGTAAAAAAAAGCAAATAAGGAAATAATAAAAATAGCTCCAGCGAAAAGACTTAGGACGATTATTAAAGGCTCCGGAATTAAAAAACCAAGGGGGATTAAAACTAAAGCCCAAATTCCTAAAATGCCTACATAAAAAGCATAAACCTTAGGACTAGGAATACGTCCGCCCAAAAGATATTTATCAATCAAAACAACAATAGCAAAAAGAAAATAAGAAGAAATAGTAACAATTAGCCAGAGCATTTTGAAATTATTTTTTGAATCTTTGTTGTTCCTAATTTTTCTCCTTCAATAAATCCTTCCATAGCAACTTCAGCTAAATACCCCCGGTTCAACCAGTCAAAAAGCCACTGACGAGTGTATCTTGGGTTTTCTTGAGAAACTCCGAAACCTGATTTTAAAAGCCATCTTTTATTAAATTCTTCTTGAGAACCGATGGGTGGAGCAATAATTATTGGCAGTCCCAAGACAGAATAAAAAGAAAGTTCTGAAGGTTTTGTCCACAAGATATCGATTTTTCTCAAAGCTAAATTAAATTTCTGAAAATAATCTTCTATGTTTTTGGCAAAAATTATCTCGATATTTTTCCCGACAATGTTTTCTAGGCCTAATTTTTTTATGTGTCTTAAGAAATATTCTTTAACTTTTTCTCTAAGGCCGGCGACCAAAATTACTTTAACTCCCCCGGCCCAGATTTCTACAGCTAAAGATTTAATGATTTTAATTCCGATTTCCTTTTGGGCTCCGGCGCCGCCAACGGAAAACATTATCGTCAGGGGATGATCTGATTTTTCAGGCAATTTGCCCAAACTTTCTTCAATTAAGATTTTATACTTTTCAAAATATTTTTTTTGAGGATCTAAATTTAAAATTCGATGTCTCAAATCTTCTTTCAAAATTTCCATATTTTCAGTGCCAATGAGATCTTGAGGTAAAGGATAACCAGTTAAAAAAATATTTTCTTCCCTTACTCCGTAAAGCTTTAATCTCTCAACTACTCTTTCAGTGGGAGCGAAATATTTGATTTTACTCGTGCCAGGATTAATCGGCGCCCAAGTCCTGGAAATGTCGGCATCGCAGACAACGCAAAAAATCTCGCCAGGGTATTCAAAAAACTCAGCCATAAAAGCCGGCATAAAGAAAGTGCTAATTAAAGGTAAGGGTTTTTCAACTTGTCCTGAGGACTTCGAGTGAGCCTCAGTCGAACTCCTAAGCCGAAGGATTAAATCCTCTCCCCAGCCTTTTTTAAAAGTCGAATAGATTTGTCTTAAGGTGAAATTTGGTTGAGATAAGTCTCTTTTGGGATAAAAGCCGAGGATTTTTTGAAACTGATCATAAATTGAAAAAGCAGCATGGCCTGCCAAAGGGACTCTACTGAAACGAGAAAGGGCTTCATAAAGCTTTCTAGTTCCTTCCCAAATTTTTCTATCCCTGTCTGGAATTCCCTGATAATCATTGGCATTGATAATTTTCCCCTCGGGAGCTAAATCTTTTAGAGGGTAGGCAGTTCTCTGATGGCCATAACCCATATTGACAGATATTACCCAAGCCTTCGACATCTTGATTTTATCTTACCATTAATAATTTAAAAATTTTAGTTTTTGGCTTTCATTTAGTCGCCAGGTAATTAAACCCAAAATCAAATAAGAGATTACTAACCAAACCCAATGAACGTTTTCTAAAGTTTTATAGGTCCAGGGAATTTTGGAAAACCAATCGACTACTTTTATTAAATAAGTCAGTAAAAACCAGGCTGGAAAAGAGAGAATCCAACCAATAATCGGTAAAATCATTCCGGATAGGGCAAAAATAAATCCAAAAATCATAATCCAGTATAAAAGTGGAACAATTAAAATGTTAGTGAAAGGAGCGACAAAAGAGATGTAACCAAAATTATAAATCAAAACTGGCAAAGAAAAGAGATAAGCTGAGAGAGTCATGGCTAAGATGGATTTTGGATTTTCCCAGGGAATGAATTTTAACCAATCTCGAAAAACTGGTAAAAGGTAAATTATGCCCATCATGGCTAAAAATGATAATTGAAAACCAACATCCAATTTTAAAAGCAGGGGATTTTGCAAAAGCATTACTGCTCCGGCAAAGAAGACCGCCCGGGAAGCGCTATTCATTCTTCCAAAATACTGAGCCGAAAGGAAAAGGCCACCCATGATTCCAGCCCTGATTGCTGAGGGCTGAAGGCCGGTCATGACAATAAAAAGAGTAATTATTAAGATGGCGCCGAAAAAGGCTTGCTGGCGCCAAAAACCTAACCAGAGTAAAAGCGTCATTAAGATGCTACTCAGAACGGTCACATGAAGTCCGGAGACCGCAGTGATATGTCTTACTCCAGCATAATTTAATTTATTTTTCCATTCCTCAGAAATTTTTCTTTTATCTCCCAAAATCATTGCTCCCAAAATTGAACTCTGGGGTGGGGATAAATTTTGATAAATACTTTCTCTTAGTTTTTCTTTGAAAGATAAAATTTTGGCATAAATAAAATTTCCCTGATTTCTTTCAATCAATTCAATTTCTGGCCAATCCGTCACTGAAAAAATTCCGTCTTTTTTAAGATAATCTTTGTAATTAAAACCTTCGAAGGTTTGTGGTGTTTTTAATTTCCCGATAATTTTCAATTTATCTCCGTATTGATATTCGGGATACCGATTAGTTGTCACCAAAACCCCTGCCCAGTCATCTATTTTGATGGTTAATTTTTGGCTTTTTTCTCTAATATCCGGCTCATGAGCTACAACCCCAACTAAAGTAATAATTTCTTCATTATCATTATAAATTTGCAATTTGCCATTTACAATTCGCAATTCTGAAATTTGGTGTCGCCAAATCCCACCCACTAAAAATAATAAACAAAATCCAACTACAACAAACTTTTTATATCTCCAAAATACTGAAATTAATAGAATTCCTAAAATTAAACCCGGTAGTAAGAGAATTTCTCTACTACCGGGCAAGAATCCCAGCATTGAACTAATAAAAATTCCGCCAATAAAGGAAAGGCAGAAATATAAAAATATTTTCGAGGCAGTCATTCCTTTATTCTATCTTACCTGACAAACTTCGAAAAACGGCGAGATGGCTTTTTGAATCTCCAGTAGATATTCTTGAGGATAAGGTTTGATTTTTTCAAATTTTGGGTCAATGGTTTTTTCTGGCCTGAAATTTTGAAGATAATATCTTTTGGCACCACTAATCCATTTGGCAATCTTCAGAATATCTTCTTTAGTTAAAATAGTGGGCACTACGGTCGTGCGGAATTCGTAATCTACTTTCCCTTCTTTCAAAATTTTGACGCTTTTTTCAATATCTTCAATTTTTATCTTCCTGCCTAAAATTTTCTGGTATTTCTCTCTTGGTAATTTAATATCCATCGCCACATAATCAATTAATTTTTCGTCAATCAATTTTTTTAACATTTTAGGATTTGAACCATTGGTATCGAGTTTGACTAAATATCCTGCTTTTTTTATCTTTTTACAAAATTGGGGTAAGTCTTTATTTATGCTTGGTTCTCCCCCACAGATCGTCGCCCCTTCCAATAATTCCTTTCTCTCTTTTAAAAATTTAAAAAATTCTTTCTGGGAAATCCTAGGTTGTTTTTTTATCTTTTCTGGTAAAACAAGCTCCGACGAATAACACCAGGGACATTTAAAATCACAACCAATGAGAAAAACCGTGGCCGCAATGCGGCCAGGATAATCAATCAAAGTAATTTTTTGGAGACCACCGATTTGCATTATGTTTTAGCTAATTCCATTTTTTTTATTTTAAAGGTTTTTCTTTCTTTAAATTCTTGCTGCTTTCCAAGATTGTACTGGCCCACGGGTCTCAAATATCCGACCACCCTTGAATAAACTTCACAAGGTTGTTTGATTGTACATTGAGGACAGAAAAAGTGTTCTCCTTCCAGATAGCCGTGGCTGGGGCAGATCGAGAAGGTGGGAGTTAAGGTAAGGTAGGGCAAGTGGAAATTTTCAAAAACTTTTTTGACCAAATTTTTAGCCATTTGGGGGTCAGAAACTCTTTCACCCAAAAAGAGATGCATTACTACGCCACCTGTATACTTGCATTGAATTTCATCTTGGAGTTTTAATGCCTCAAAAATATCATCGGTATAATTGACGGGCAACATTGTTGAATTGGTATAATATGGCACTTTCTTTGTTCCGGCAGTAATTATCTCTGGATATTTTTCTTTATCGGTTTTGGCTTGGCGGTAAGAGGTGTTATGAAGACAAACAAGTCCTTCACCTCCCAAGAAATTATTTACTAAGTCATTTTCAACTTCTACTTCTAAATCATAAACATATTTTGGAGTTGCTACTCTTTTAATTTCTTTTACTTTGTCCCAATAAAGATTAGAGTTTATCAATAATTTAAGCCTTTGAATGACTTCATCTTCAACTAAATCAGACAATTTTTGAACAATTCTTCCAAGAAATTCGATGCTGATATTATTATTTCTAATATTTCTATTAAAACTATCTTTATCTATATTAATATCAGACGGTTTAATTGAATGCTTTTGCATTATTGTTTTAATTAATGCCGGCGCTTTAGAAATAATCTCTCTTCCCGAATGAAGATTGTTTATCTTTATTTTTTTCTTAAATATTAATTTAAAATATTTTTTAAGATTGTCTGCCCCGGTAATTGATAAAACATAATTATTTTTCCATGAAGAATTATATTCAGACTTTTTCTTCAAACGAATCTTAGTTAAAATTCCAAATCTCAAAAGACATAAATTTAAACCTTCCAATAATTCTTTAGAATTGGTAGATAAACTTGCGGACAAATCACTTTTTTCTTTATTTTTATAAACAGTGCCATCTCCTAAATGAAATCCTCTTAAAAGCCCGGCAACACAATCAGAAGAAGATAAAAAGACAAATGCAGGAATTTTCTTCTCGTTACTCTTTCCTTTAATTTTCACTGCTTTGAAAAAGTAACCTATAATTTTACTTAAAGTTGCAATATAGATAGTCTTTCTTTTTTCTTTTAGTCTTGTTTTAGAGTATAAATGGACGGATTCTTCCCCGAATACCCTTTTAACAGCGGAACAAAACATTTTAGTAAATTTGTTATCGGTATTAGTAAATTCACTTCTTTTAGATAACCATCCTTCTGATAGTAAGCTTCCAATAATAAATCCGAGGTCTGTATTAATAGGTATTAAAACATTTATTAGCTTTGTATTTTTGGTAGATCGATAAAATATTTTTGAAGACTTTAAAGTACGTCTGTCTATTTTTAATCCCGTTTCGTAAATTAGTTTCAATGGTACCACTCCGCGCTTTTTCCACCAATACTTTGTATCTTTCCACTCATCTTGATAATTTGAAATACTCCATTTTTCAACTACGGGATTATTAATTAGTTTTTCTATAAATTCAATAGGAAAAATACAATATAGCTCATTTTTAATAGAAGTCTTTTTAAAAATTTCTATCAAATTAAATTCTTTGTGAACTTTTTCCATCTCTATTTTTTTAGGAACAGCAATGGGAGTACCTTTTTTTAAATCCCTAATCAATGTTTCTTCAACTAATCCATCTTCTGAAAAAGTGAAAACACTGTGTTGACCAGTAACCTTAACTTTTCTTCCGGAATCGGTAGTTATTTCATACATAGACCTCCCTTTATGCCTTACTACAGCAGTTACTGGATATTTTTTAATCTTTAAAGAATTTCTAGAAAATCCATAAGTAAACATTTCACCCTGGGGAAGCTCAAGCACTTCACTATTGCCAATAATTTCTATTTTTTTGTTATTATTTTGCATGTATTTATCTACTAAAGAACCAATTTCAGTAAGCTTAGGATCACTCTGGCTAACCAGTACTTTCTCATCGGGAGCCAAACTTCCCTCGCCCGGAGTAGCCTCAAGGTTATATAAGTTCCCTGTCTCCTCTTGATATTTTACCAATCTCTCTCTCATAAAATCTAAAACTTCGATGGCAAATCTTCTTCCCCTCTTTGACGCAATATTGTCGCCGATAAAATTCAAAAGGGACTCATTCATTCCCATTAGACCAATGGTTGAAAAATGATTTCCAAAATAGGAATCTCTTAATTTTTTAACTGAAGCCAAATAATATTTTGAATAAGGATATAACCCCTTTTCCATAAAGTTTTCCAAGGCCTTTCTTTTAATTTCCAAACTTTCTTTGGCTAAATCCATTAAATGTCCCAATCTCTCAAAAAAATCTTTCTTGGTTTTAGAAAGATAACCAATTCGCGGCATATTGATCGTACACACGCCCGTCGAACCAGTTAATGGTGCTGAGCCGAATAATCCGCCGCCTCTTTTGTAAAGTTCTTTATTTGAGAGCCTCAATCGACAACACATACTTCTGAAGTCCTCTGGTTTCATGTCTGACTGGACAAAATTTTGAAAATAATTTACTCCGTATTTTGCTGTTGCTTCCCACATTGGCTCTAAAGCCGGATTTTCCCAATCAAAATCTTTGGTAATGGAAACGGTCGGAATTGGGAAAGTAAATGGCCTTCCTTTGGCATCACCCTCCATTAATCCTTCGTAAAAAGTTCGGTTAAATATATTCATCTCTTCTTGGAATTCGCCATAGGTTTCTTTTTGAGGTTTACCGCCGATAATCACTGGCTGCTTAGCCAAAAATTCTGGGGGCTTAATATCAATAGTTACATTTAAAAAAGGAGTATTATGAAATATTAAAAGTCCTGTCCCTCCGGTAAAATTTTCCTGAGATAAATCAACTGAAATATCATATTCGTATTCTTTATCATATTTAACTTTTTCTTTTCCCAAACAAACCCTTGCCTCGAAATTCCCCACTTTGTATTGTTTTTTCCCATAGTAACTTTTCTCTTTAAAAATTCGAGTTATTAATTTATCTC
>Ga0210051_1006105_pt1 | contig 11384 bp, 9 predicted proteins | sample CryGey092014_all_FD_185464 | JGI IMG/M metagenome (GOLD analysis project Ga0210051, IMG submission 185464) | Groundwater microbial communities from aquifer - Crystal Geyser CG23_combo_of_CG06-09_8/20/14_all (SPAdes) (version 2) | ecosystem: Environmental > Aquatic > Deep subsurface > Groundwater ...
GGTTACATTTAGAATATTTGTATAGATATTGCCATTATTAATAAGGAGTGCACCAAAGGGCGGTGTTATATCGAGCACAATTGTTCCGGTGTTCGGAATCGCTTCCGAACCCTCAGGATCTCTTACTTCAATTTTATAAATATAAGTATCCGAAGGAACAATTAGTCCACCGCTGTCCCCATTCCAGGTTGCTACACAATCTACTTTTGTTTCACCTGTTTCTGGACAATACGTGAGTGGGACTTCGGTGTCATACTTGATGGTCTTAACAAGATTCATTACTTTATCGTAAATATAGACAGCGATTGTTTCCGCAATGCTATCATTATCAACAATAGTAAAATTAATTGTTAAGGTATCTTTGTTTGCATCATTATTAGGGCTAAATTTAAAATCAGGAGGGTTTCCACTTACATTGCTTATCCCCGGTTGAAAATAAGCAATTACAAAATTAGAGAAGCTTGTGGTTGTATCTTCTCCGGCTAAATTCATATATTCAACAGAAGCGAAATTAGTTATACCTGCAAAAGTAATTCCACTAATTAAACTTCCCATTACTACTAAACCTAAAATAAATTTTATTTTTTTCATCATCTTTCCTTTCTCAGGAAGTCCGTCCTCTAAGCATTAATGTAAATTTTAAAACTTGACATAGTGTCCTGGTACTTTTCAATTCAGGACTTTCTGGCGTTTGAAAAAAATAGACAACTAAAACTCAAAATTTTACAGTGCAACTTATTTTATCGAGAAGGATTCCCCTAAACAACTTTTGTGGTAATACTACTTTACTACCCTTAGCAATCTACTGGCTGGAGATAAGATTACAATGTAGATTTCCGAAAAAGACTAATGTCAACTTTTAGAGTTTGCATTTTTTAGTAAAATTTTTCTCCTCGGGACAGCGAGAATAAGGTGGACGGACTTCCTGTTTTTAACGATTGCCATCCCTTCTCCTGCTCGCGTGCCTGCCCGCCGAAGCTTTAGCGTAGGTGACCTGACCCCATTTGTTGTACCACTTTTTAAGTGGATGTCAGACTTTCAAGATTGGGTTAGTTTTGGAGGTTAAGTAAATTGTCGTATCTCATCTATTGCTGCTCAGACAAATCTTCTATCGCTTGCTGAAGTTCTTCTTTTACTTCTTCGTCTTTCTCTTTTGTTAATAAATTTTTAAGATACGGCAACACCTTGGGATCTCCAATATATTTTAGAGCAATTACCGAAGTCCAACGTACAAATTGATCTTCGTCTTCAGAAGCAAGTTTTAATAATGAATTAATGGCTCCCTTATATTTTAAATCTCCCAGAATAGATGCTGCCTGCCATCTAACCTCAGAGCTTTTATCGTTCAAAACTTTAGTTAATGGTTCAGATGCTCTTATATCATGCATGTTATCAAGAGCTCTTACTGCGTTGATTCTAACTCTTTCATCTTTATCTTTTAATGCTTCAATAAGCGAATCTATAAATTGAGTATCACCTATTTCTCCAAAAGCGTAAACAGCTCCAGCTCTTATTAATGGGTTTGTATCATGAAGACAGGAAACAAGCGGTTTGATAGCTTCTTTACCTATTTCTGCTAATGCCTCTGAAGCCATCATACCAACAGTTTTGCCTTCTTCATGCTCAAACACTGTATTATCTTTTAAAAGAGCGATCAAGGATTTTATCGCTTTTGTTTCTTTCATTCTGCCAAGAGTATATCCCGCACCAGCCCTAATAGCAGGATTTCTATCTTTCAAAGTAGCGATAAGGTATTTTGTAATTTCATTACCTCCTATTTCACCTAAACCGCTAATCACGAATCTTTTTATTTCGGAATCTAATTTCTTGTCCTCCAGTAAAGCAATCAGGGGTTTAACTGCCAATTTTCCCATTTTAGTTAAACCTTGTACGGCTGAATATTGAACATTCCAATCTTTGTCTTTTGAAGCCTCAATCAGATATTCTAAAGTTTGTGTTTCTTTTATTTCTCCCAGAATTTTAATCACCCCTTCTCTTACATTGCAATTTTTATCTTTTGAAGATGCAATTAAGGATTTTACGGGCTGTTCTTTCATTTCTATTAACACAGCAATTATCTTCTCGCGAACACGATTGTCTTCATCTTTTAAAGCAGCAATTAAAGGTTTTATAATTTTAGGGTCTTCTATCTTCCCTAAAGCACACACTACGTTTTCACGAACCTCCCAATCTGTATCATCCAAAGCTCCAATAAGGAATTCTATAGCTCGATTATCTCCTATTTTTCCTAAAGCCTCTGCTGTAAACTGCCGGACATAACGGTTTTCATCTTTTAAAAAAGTAATGAGAGGCTCCACTGCTTCAACATCTCCTATCTTTCCAAGAGCTCTTGCTGCCTCTGCTCGACAATCTGGATTATTTAATGCTTTAATAAGAGGTGCTACTGCTTGAGGGTCTTTTATCTCGCCAAGAGCATAGGCCGCCCCCGTTCGAACACTCGAGTTCTTATCATTTAAAGCTATAATTAAAGATTTCACGGCTCTAGAATCTTTTAAATTTCCCAAAGCCTCTGAAGCAATCCACCGGACACGGTCATTAATATCACTGTTGATAATATCTACTATGGCTTCAACAGCTGCAGTGTCTTTTATGTATCCTAAAGATCCCGCAGCAAATTCCCTTACCGTTGGATCACTATCCTTTAAAGCTTCCATCAAGGGTTTTACTGCCCTTTTGTCTTTTATTTGACCAAGTGCTGCTGCTGCATTTTGCCTAACTCTTTCATTTTTATCCTTCAAAGCCGCTATAAGAGGTTCAACTGCTTGCGGGTCTTTTATTTCACCAAGCGCCATGGCCACACTTACTCGAACGCCCACCTCATTATCTTTTAATGCTTCTACAAGAGCAGGAACTGCGGATCTATCCTCTGCATAACCCAGTGCCATTGCAACCCAAGCTCTTACGTCAGCGTTTTCATCTTTTAATGCTTCAACTAGAAAAGGCACTACCATTGTATCACCACTATTACCTAATCTATAAGCAGCATCCTTTTTATCATCAGGAGTCCCAAATTTAAGATTTCGAATATATGTTTTTATTTCATCATTTCCAAGCATACAAAAACTTAACGAGGGAATCAAAGTAGAAATTAATAATGTAAGCATCACAAATTTTTTCATAAATTATTCCTATATGACCTATCCCTATTTGTTATAACACTTTTTAAGTTGATTTTAATCCAAAAATAAAAAGTCTACTTCCTTCCGAGTAGGCTCATATTATTCACCACGAAAACCTATTTCTGCTATCATAATATTTACCTCACTTGCTCTCCATGTCTGGGTTAATGTGGTTGCAAAAATGAAACTCCGTAAAAACCGACCTTCGCTGGCAGAACTCAAAAACAATTGATTTGGCTAGACTTATTTTAATTGTGAATACAGGTTTAGGAAACCGCTGCTCTATCCTCCTGAGCTACAGGCGCACAATAAAAACAGTGTCAAAGTATCAGAGTGTCAAAGTTTAACACAAAAAAACAAATTCTATTAATACATACTATCCTGGAGCGAAGGTTACTGCTCGTCCCCCCGTCTTGCTTTTGAAAAAAAGCAGGGGGGAAGCATATTGTGACATTTTACCGACGCTACTCCCGAACAACAAGGTTCCTCCGATGCTAATCGGAGGGTTCTTACAAGCGCACAAATTCAAACATCCGATGGCAATTGATTTTTTACCCAGCTAAAGTATCTTTCTGTGCGCTTGAGTATTTCGGATGCCTCTTTTTGAGTGAACAATCTATCTTCATATTCAACTAAGTTTTTCATTTCTAAAATTTTAATCAGAGTTCTGATATTTTCTTGGGACTTTTCTGTCTTTATCTGGTCAACTAAAACATCAACTATATCAAGATGTCTCTGACTTGTGCACCTTATCCCTGCCCGATAAACCAAAAGAGCATCAGTAGCCGAAATAGCGCAATGGACTGCCTCTAACCCAACGGAATGCCAATTGTTATCGCTGTATGCCCTCAGCATTGATTGATAAAAATCTTTCGCTTTCTTTAGATAAATGGCAAATCTTGAATGTTCAATTTTTTGGAAAGGTATCTTTTTGGGATTCATTTTGTAATAAGTTCTCCCGGTGTTTTACCAGAAACAACTTTTCCACACCTGACAATTTCCTTGATAAGTTTGTCTCCCTTTTTATATCGTCTTATAAATTCCTCTTCGCTGACTACGTAGGGTGATAGAGCATTTCCATAGCGCGAGAGAAAATAATCATTTTTCCTGTGAATCTCATCAGATATTTTTTCTTTATTCACTTTGTTTCTGACCACTACCAGAACATCAATGTCGCTATGGGGTCGCCCCTTCCCCTTGGCAATACTGCCAAAAAGTACCAGGGAAGAAATTTTGGCATTTTTAATGTGTTTGATTTCTTCAATTAAAGTCTGTAGCAATCTTAATTCTGTTTGAAAGAGGGGAATAATTGCCTTATTAACTATGTAGTGTTCCTTTCGCAGACTGAACAAGTATGCATTGCCAGCATGGTGCATGTTCAATAATCCTTCCCGATAGAGTTCCTGCAAGACACGATGACACTGTTCGTGGTTTACTCCAGACTCCTGCGCAATCTGGCGGCCACTTTGCTCATTATGAGAACTTATCATGTAACGAAGAATCTTTACTTTTGTTTTTTGACCAAGAATTTTATCTAAAACTTTCTGATACTCCATTTTTCTCCTTTGTCTTATTTTATAGACAATTGTCTGATTTTATAGACATTATACCATAAAAATCTTTGTCTGTCAAGCCGAATCTATATAAACCATTTATTCCCTTTAGGAAAAAGGTCTATAGCCCAATTGTGTTATTGTATCATTAATTTTGGTAGTATTTATTTTTCTATGCTGTATTCTTAGAACAAATAATAAAAAAGACCTGCGCTCAAATAGTACCACATAGCATTTCCAGCGTATGAATAAGAAGTCAGGTTGGGAAACCAAGAATAACTAATTCCGCCCCGGACCGAATATCCAAAATTAGGCAAATAAGAAAGAGGGTGGGACTCGAGGGTAAGGCCTACTAAGGCAGACCAGGCATCATAATCATAAGAAGATGAGTAATAAGTTGCTTCATAATGGGCATGTTGATAAGCACATCCGGCGTTAATGAATAAGCTAATCTCTGGATTTTCTGCCACTTTAATTGGATATCCATAAAAAAAGTAGATGCTTGAAACACTCCTACCCCACAAGGAAAAATAACTTCCCATTGCCTGAATTGCAACTTTAGGTGAAGGTAAATAAGAAATGCCGAACGCCCATAAGGGTATTGCAGAAGTGTAATAAGAATAGGGGTTCATTTCAAACCCAACTGCAAATTTTCTTAATTTTTTTCTTTCGATTGGCTTTGCGTATTCCACTTTATTTATATCTTTTCGTTCTATCCGAATTTCCCCATACTCTGTCTTCAGATTAACTGAATCAGTGTCAGAAGACACAATGGTTCCAGGGATTATTTTACCATCTTTAAGATGAACCTCTTCTGCAAAAAGCACAAAAGGAATAACGCAGAACCATACGCAAGAAATCCAGAAAAATAATTTTTTCTTTTACTTTATGTTCTCCGTCTTTATCTATTCTTTTGAAGTTAGTTAAAACTTTCGGTTCAAGTAAGCGGTCAATTTCATCTGGAGCAAGTATTTCATTGTAAAATATTTCAGCTCGTTTCTCGTCCTCTTTTTCCATACCACCTTCAAGCACACAGTCCTTATATGGCCAGGTTAAAACAACCTCTTTACTTTCAGAGAGATATTCTTCATTTTCAGTTACAAGTCCTATTTTATTTTTAAACGAAGTATAACTATCAGGTAAAAATGCCTTATTGCTGACAAATTTTTGGAATTTTATTTTATCAAAAACAAGTGCTCCCTCGACTTCCTGAAAGAAATGTTTCTTTATACTTTCATTCTTAAGAAGTAGTTTCAACAATTCTGAATCTAATTTCAGTGCCAGTTCAATAACTTTGTTTTTTAAAAGTTTGCCTTCGATTACCAATCTATTGTCTTTTTCCAAAAGAGTCTTTAATTCATTAAAAAGATTTTGCATTCTATCACTCCTTTTTCTACGGATTAACTTAATATCTTATCTGCATTTTCATGAATAATTCTTTCAAAATCTCTTGCTACGTTCGATTATGTTATGTTGCCTCACTTCTTAAAAATATTTATTGTATTTCTTTTACTTAACGGTGTGCCAAATTTAATGTGATACTTTATGTCATTCTTACTACAAAAATCTATTACTCTTTTAGCCATTTCTTTATAAAAATCTTCATTATTTTTCCATATGTGGACACTATTGCCGTTACAATAAGCAATTCTGTGATAATTTAATTTGCCAAATATTATTTTCTTAACGAATGAAATGCCCTGTAAGATTTTTTCAATATTTGCTGATGTATTATCCAGTTCTGGGGTAGGATAAGGTTCCATACTTACCCAAGTGTTTAATCCTTTTTTAGCTAATTTTTGTAAAGACTCTATTCTTTTTTCATAAGGTGCTGAAAATGGCTCAAAATCCTTTTTAAAATCTTTGTTTAGAGAAACTAAAGTTATACCGTACTCGTTGAACTGCAAAAACTTTCTGGTATCTAAAATTTCATCAGGATAAATCCCTTTTGTTAAGGTAGTCACTTTTATTCCCTCTGCATTTAATCTCTCAATTATATTTAAAGTTAAACTTTTTATCTCGGGAATTAAATCCTCTTTTTCAGAGTTGTACATAAACGGATCAGACATAAAACAAAGATGAACAAAATCAATTTCATCTTTATATTTAGGAATCTCTTTTTCCAGAATTTCCAATGCATTTGTGGCAATTTTGGGACTTCTCCAGTCTTCATAATTTTTAATCCATCCAAATTTTTTTGCCATCATCATAGCATAGCAAGGAAATTTGCATCCATGCATACATCCAGTAACGTGATTAATTGTCCAATTCCCATATTCTACTTTAGTTCTATATAAAAGAGATTTTCTTTCTGTTTTTCCTAATCCTGAATTTAAGCTAAAAATCTCCTTTTTATAAAAATCTTTCCCACCAAACAGAGTGGAACCTAGGTCTTCTTCTTTTTGGCTGCCATAGATGTCTTTTACGATGTTCGTAATTGATAATTTTCTGGAGGCAAATAAAAGGTAATATAATATGTCATCTCTATCTGGATATTTCATATCATATCCAATTACTTTTAATCCTTGTGAAGTGAATATGCTTACATAATCTTCTAAAATTTTCCTGTCACTTACATTAATTATATTAACATTCTTACCAATAAATGCTTTTAAGGTTTCTACTGTTTTTAATTCTTTTATAGTTAAAGTTTCGCCACGATGTCCCTTCTTCAATATTCCGCTAGTCCTTCTAACTCCTTCTAACATATAATTCAACAATATCTCTTTTGGATTTTTCAAATTCACAATCATTTCCATTGTAGATTCTTTTATCTGTATACCTGAGGGATCTATTAAAACAAAAAGAGGGTGCTTGTTTGTATTTTCTATTGAATCTATAATTTTATTTATGATTTTATTACAATCGTTCTTAAAGTCTATTATCGCAACAACATTTTCTAAACCTTTGTTGCTCGCCATAAACCCATCAATGTTATTTTTAAGATATTTGTAATTTCTTTTCTTTTGTTCAACAAGAAAAAGATTTATCTTACGATTTTTCTTTTCCAAATCCTTTTTCTTACTGGCAATTGTTTCAAGAAAAATAAGCGGAGAACCACTTACTGTGTCCTTGTCACTAGAATATTTACCTCTTCCTGCAAAAAGATCCATAATATACCATTCATTGTCTATCCAGCCTTGCTTATTCCAAATTGTAAGCCATATATCAAAACACTTTCTCAATATTTTAAGTTTTGTTCTAGTAGACGGCTTATCGGTTATGTCCCACAAATCTTTACTTTTTCTCATATTCATAAATCTCTTATCTGACTTTCTAAATATTTTATAACTTTACAAAAATCGTTCCATTTTTAATTAGAGATTCAAAACACCGTGGTCGCAGAAAATGAAAGTCCGTGAAAGTCTATGAAAACTAATGAAAATCGAACTTTGGTGGCAGAACTCAAAAAGCATTGATTTGACAGCACTTATTTCAGTCGCGACAACAGGTTTAGGAAACCGTTGCTCTATCCTCCTGAGCTACAGGCGCACGTATGTAGGGACTGACACATTTACCGTCCCGATGTGACATCGGGGGGTAGAATGTGTCTGTCCCTTTAACTCTATTTACTTTTTCCTAAAATTCTCCCCTTGGGACCAAATTGTGCCTACTTCCTGCAACATGATGAACACTTTCACAGAATACCGTTGCTCTCCCCTTCATAACAGAAAGTATAATATATTATAACTTATATAATAGAAAAAGTCAAATAAAAGAGATAAAAACTGTGTGAGTAGGTTAAAAATAAAAAAACTACTGCCAGAGTAATACACCTGCAGTAGTTAGATCAGAAGAAATATGGCCACCCCTCATATAGGAAGTCGACCAAAGTAACTTCAAGAACAAATTTATTTCTTAAATAAGTTTTGTTGCCTCAACAATTTTATCTCTGTCGTTAAAACAGATTCTAAATTTCTCAAAAAATCCAGCTCTACCTAAAAGATTGAACCCAACACCTAAACTTTTCGAAAATCCTACTATGGCATCAAATTCAAGCCCAGCAAATCTGACGGGTAATTTATGAAGATATACAGGAATAACTCCCCCATCTCCTACTGTAATCAATATCTTTTTCCCTTCTTGATAGTCTATATCTAACAATCCAGCAGTATCCACATGAAAAATACTATAAGTAGCACCAGAATCGATATAGGCCTCCAGTCTAATCCATCTCTGGCCTGCACAAATCTCAAAAGTGATTATAGGAACAAAATTGTCTTTACTAACTTCTAAATAAGGAAATTTCATAAAGCAGTCAAAACCTCTTTTTTTAATGGTAAATAAAATATCCCTAAATCTTTATCTGGAGGAATGGATTTTATTGCTTTCTGATAAACTTCGACACGACTAGAACCAACGGCGACCATTTTGTTGTCTATTACAGCAATATATCTTCCTGCATATTTTTTCTCGAGTTCTTTACCGTGTTTCAAAAAATAATCCATTTTTTTGCACATTTTATCTCTCCTTTTTCATTTTTAATTATACCACGTAGAGTAGAACACTGACGCCCTCACAGGGTTTTCAGCGTCCCCTCATCAAACCGTGCGTGAGGTTTTCCCTCACACGGCTTTCCGATAACCGCTCATCTTAAGGCTTTCGTCCACGCAAGATGATAGTCTCTATACAAACCTAATTTGCTGTATAGATATTCATCAGGATATTTCTTATATCCATATCCTGCCTTCTGCCTGCGTCTACGCATAAACTTCCTAATTTTCTCTGCTACACACAACTTAAGATTATCGAATTTCTTTGTAGAGTTGCCTATTCTAAAGTAATTTACCCATCCCCTAATTACTGGATTGAGTTCTTTTATCACTTGCCCTACCTTTACAGGTCGAGCAGGATTTGTAATCTTCCTCACTTTCTCTTTTATTGTCTTTTCTGCCTTCTGTGATGGCCAAAAATATGCTACCTTCTTCGTCTTCTGTGGGTTCAATGCTTTCCTAAAACTATATCCCAAAAAGTCAAAACTTTCTTCTTCTGCATTTACTACTCTTGTTTTTGCTGGCTTAAGTTTTAACTTCAATTTAGTAGTAAGTTTCTGAAGTTCAAAGAGAAATTTCTCTGCATTATATTTGGTGATAATCACCAAATCATCTGCATATCTTAAAAGACGGGCAGTTTCATTTAATGGCTTCCAGCCTTTATCCATCTGGTCAAGGTATATATTTGCCAATAATGGCGATATTACCCCGCCCTGTGGAGTGCCTGTCTCGTCTATCCTTTTCCCTCCTTGCTCCATTACTCCTGTTTTCAGGAATAGTTTTATTAAGTGTAGCACCCTACCATCAACTACTCTTCTGGCAATCATATCCAGAAGTTCCCTGTGAGGAATAGAACCAAAACAGTCTTCAAGGTCAGCCTCAATAACTTCGGTCATTCCGTAATTAAGATATTTACGGATTTCCAAAGCTACCTGCTGGGCATTCCTTTGAGGTCTATATCCATATGAGTTATCCTCGAAGTGTGCTTCGAAAATAGGCTCAATTACCAATTTTAAAGCCATCTGAACAACCCTATCTTTTAGAGTAGGTATGCTCAATGGTCTTAACCTGCCATCAGGCTTGGGGATATAAACTCTCCTCGCTGGCGATGGTTGATATTCCTTTGCTTTCAGCTCTTGCTGAATGCCTTTAAGAAAATCTTCCACTCCTGCCTCTTCAATGTCCTTGATGGTTTTCCCATCTATGCCTGGCGAACCGTGATTTAATCTCACTCTTTGCCAGGCTTTTTGAAGGACATCTGTTCGATAAATCTTGTCGTATAAAGCATAGAAGCGGAAGTTTGGCTGTGACTTTGCCTTAAGGTATAGTTTTCTCTGAAATTCCTGAACTTTATCCGTAGTTGGTAGGTTATTGTCCAATCTACTAAATCCATCCTTTCTTTGAAAACATTAGTTAAAGCAGAGTTCCTTCGCTCATATAGGGTTTTGTTGTCCCTATTCTCTTCGCTACTATGAACTCCTCCGACTACCTCCCTACCCTTATTGCCACTTCCCTTTCGGTTATAGGCAAAAGTTTTACTCCTTACGAGTGATAGGGTAGGCTCTCCCAAGTTTCCCTTGAGTTCTTTCCAAGCATACCGTCCCTGTTACCCCGGAGAAAATCTATCCTGCTTTTATCTGTCTCTTGGGATAGATTACTGGCTTCGCCCACATAACACAGGCTCGCCTTTCCCATTTACTCCTAACGAGGCTACATATAGGTTCACTTTTGTTACGGTCTGCTTGTTTGCCTCTCCCGCCTAAAGCGGAATTTGTCAAATAGCTACAACACTGCAGATTTCTCCACATATTGCATCTCAGACTACATCGCTAACAGACAATTACGATGATTGACACCTTTCAGTCAATTAGAAATCAAAGAACTTCTTGGCACGCATTATGTTGTGAGTTTTTTGAAAAAGATCTTTACAATTAGAGAAAATAGAATATAATATGTAGGGGGACGATTTTCCTTCTGATGGGAGAAAAATACAAAGGGACGCTTTTTTTCGTTCCCTCCCCCCCTACAATGTATAATTATAGCGAATTCTTACAAAAAGTCAAGTATTCGCATTGAATTATAAAAGTTACCCGAAAACTTTTACAGTTAACTAGTAGCCCTCAATGAATGCCCATAGAGGCGTTTTTCTGGCTTGGTTAAGGACAAATACCTGCCCGCGATATAGATGCCTCCCTGGG
>Ga0210051_1006108_pt1 | contig 11381 bp, 5 predicted proteins | sample CryGey092014_all_FD_185464 | JGI IMG/M metagenome (GOLD analysis project Ga0210051, IMG submission 185464) | Groundwater microbial communities from aquifer - Crystal Geyser CG23_combo_of_CG06-09_8/20/14_all (SPAdes) (version 2) | ecosystem: Environmental > Aquatic > Deep subsurface > Groundwater ...
CACCAAGCCCTGAATTACCTTACCCCGTCCGAATACCTTTTTAAGGTCCAGAATAGTCGAATTCCAACCAAAGATGTTATCGTATTACAAACTTAACAGGTGTATCATATGTATCTGAACCTATACAGTCCGTGCACTGGATGAGTACATTGGTAACACTTTTGCTGTTTTCTGGTAGAACTGCCAGGGAGTGTCATAACCGAGCGCCTGGTGAGGCCTGACAAAGGTATAGCTGATAAGCCATTCGGTAAGTTCCTTGTTAAATAATACCGGATCGGGATGGAAATTGCCAACCCTGAGAAATTCTCTCTTTAAGGTACCGTTAAAGTTTTCATTGACCGGATTATCAGTAGGAGTACGGGGTCTGGACCAGTATTGAGATATTCCCAGTTTTTGACAAGCCTGGACAAATTCTTTGTGAAAAGCGGAATCATTGTCATGTAGAGCATTTAAGAAAGAGCCATCCAAGAGATAGAATAATCTCTGTAAGAAGTCAGCAGCTGAGCGCGATGATTTAGTAGTATACATTCTGGCAAAGGGAATCTTGGAAACAGTATCTATGGCTGTCAGGATATACCTTTTTAATCCGTTCCAGTAAACAGTCATAACATCCAAAGCGATTAAGAAGCCGGGAAAGGGTTGTTTCTTGAGCTCGGTGATCCTCTTTTTAGCCTGATTTCTCTTGCGTTTCTTCTGGAGCTTCTCGTTTTTAACGGGATTGGGATAGAGTTTGTATTTCTGAATGGTGTATTGAATTTTCCAGGAGGAAATCTTTTCCTGATAGATATTCCGGTATAATTTCTGAAGCTTGAGTTTTCCCCAAACTAGATGCTGTTTTCTCAGAAAGACAATCCGGGACTCTTGCTGAGGGGTGATCTCTTTTTGTCTGGTATTTTTGGGAGCCCGGCTCCGGTCTTCCAAGGTAAGCAGGTTAGAGGGATCATATCTCCTTTTCCAGTAATAGAAGGTTTTTCTGGAAATATCAAAGTGTCGGCAGGTCTTAGTGACATTCTGACATTTCCGGTAATAATCCATCCATTTTAGCCTTTTTCTGGCTTCCGGAGAGAGTTTAGTGTTCTGGATATGGTCAACTACCTTAAAAAAGGGAACTAAGTCATAAACAATACTGAAGCCAGGAGGCAGGAGATACTTGTAAGAAGACTTGGATTTGAGAAACTTAACCATAGAGATACATTGGTTTTAGGGTTTTTTAAGACCTTTACTACCCCTAATTTTACCAATTTTTGGCGCCTTAGGGGTGTTACCAATGTATCTCATCTTGTGCAGTCCGTTCTTTGTCCTGCTACTTTAATTCAACTTTAGCACCGGCTGCCTCAAATTTCTTTTTTAACTCCTCAGCTTCTTCTTTTTTGACATTTTCTTTCACGACTTGAGGACCAGTAGCGGAGGCATCAACTAAATCTTTAGATTCTTTTAAACCTTTCTGAGTAATATCCCTGACCACTTTAATCACTTCAATCTTTTTGTCGCCAATAGCAGTCAAAACAACATTAAAAACTGTTTTTTCCTCGACAACTGGAGCAGCCGCGCCAGCCACTGGAGCAACGGCAACCGCTACCGGAGCAGCAGCTGAAACTCCAAACTTCTTCTCTAAAATCTTCACCAATTCAGCCAAATCTAAAACGGACAGAGATTCAATTTTCTCAACCAAATCTTTGAATTTTGCTGGTATTTCAATTTTTTCTCCTTTTTTTTCAGCCATAGTTTTAAAAATTAAAAATTAGAAATTTTATGTTCTGGCTTTTGCCAGAACATAGATCAGACCTTTGATATTCGCCTCTAAAACATAGACGAAATTTGATATTGGAGCTTTTATACTCCCAACCAATTTTGCTAAAAGTTCTTCTCTGGTCGGAAGTTGGGCTAATTCAATTATTCTTTCTGCTTCAAAAAATTTATTCTCTAAAAAACCGCCTAAAATTTTTAAATTGGGATTCTCCTGCGAAAACTGCCAAACTATTTTAGCTGGTGAAATAATGTCTTTATAGCCAAAAACTAAGGCAATTTCGCCTGGCAATTTTTTTGCCTCTACTTCTAATTTCACTTTCTTAAAAAGAATATCCATTAAAGTTTTTTTGGCTACCTTTAATTCGTTGTCATTGGCTTTTAATTTTTTTCTTAAACTGGAAAAATCTTTTACCTTCAAACCAGTAAAATCAACAAAAATTATTGTCTTTTGTTTTTCAATTTTTTCTTTTAATTCTTCAAGAATTTTTTGTTTTTGTTCGCGAGTCAAAGGCATACAATTAAAAACTGCGGTTTTACCGCAGACAATAAAAAACACTTGTTTTACCTCGATAGGACTTTTACTCGCCCCATTAGATATAAAATTATCTAACGGGGTAAACCTATTGTCTACGGCTAATTTAAAGTTTATTAAATTCCTATTCCTTTGTCAATACCCCAATAATTGCCTCTCCAAATTCTTCGGCAGCGGCAGGACCTGAAGCAGTAATAATTTTTCGAACATAGTATAAGTTATTATAGTAATTGCTTTAAGGTGAAAAAAGTCACTTTATATTTATGATATAATAAAAATACAATGTGCAATATATTTAAAAAAGGTAGAAATAAGATTTTTTTAATTGCGAGCTTGCTTTTCTTTTTTGTTTTAATTGCTTTTTTTATCGAAGGTTACTTTTTACAAAAACATTTGGTAGAGATTTATAACAAGCAGGAGTCAGTAGTAATTAAAGACAGAAACGGAGAAGAGATTTTTATTACACAAAATCAAGATGGATATTGGGCAAGATATTTAAATGAAATTCCTCCCCGTTTTAAAAAACTTTTAATTAAAAAAGAAGATGAATATTTTTATTATCACTTCGGCTTTAATCCTTGGAGTATATCTCAAACTGCTCTTGGTTATTTAGGAATTGGCAATCGAAAAGCTTCTAGTACTATATCTCAACAATTAGTAAAAATTTTATTAGGAAAAGAGCTTAAAAGAAATTTTAAAAATAAAATTATTGAATCATTTTATACTTTGGCTTTAGAAATTTATCAAAGTAAGAAAGAAATTCTAAAAATGTATGTTAATTCTGTTTATTTTGGGAATCAGATCCAGGGAATAACTGAAGCCAGTCGACTTTATTTTGGTGTAGTTCCCGACCTGTTAACCGATGGCCAAATTTTGCAGTTATTAACAACTATTTCCAGCCCCACCAACAATAATCCTACTAAAGAGGAAAATAAAGAAATCACCGAATCTTTGTTACAAAACCTGCAGTTAAATAACCGAGATCTGACTTTTATTAGTTCTGTAACAGTAAAGGAAAATATGAAAAAAAATTCTCATTTTAGCGATCTTTCTTTTGAACTTCAAGGTTTTATCAATAATGACGCGAAGAACCATCAATTTACTATTGATAAAGAGCTAAACGAGAAAATAAGAGAAATTGTTAAGAGAAATATCGAAGAATTAAAGTTCAAAAACGCCAGAAACGGAGCAGTAATAGTGGTTAAATTGCCAGAAAACGAAATATTAGCCTTAGTTGGCTCGCCTGACCCAAAATCTTTTGAAGAAGGTTATAAAATCAATATGTTGGAAAAGCCTCGGCCCATTGGATCCACCATTAAGCCGTTTATTTATCTCAAGGCCTTTGAAAAAGGTTTGAGACCTTATACCTTGGTTGACGATAGAGAATATAAATATATTACTGCCATTGGTTTCCCTCTTTATCCGAAAAATTTTGACTATCAATATCGAGGCGAAGTTAATTTACATTATGCCTTAAGTAATAGTTTGAATGTTCCGGCAGTAAAGGTTTTAGAATATGTTGATTTGAATAATTTTTATAAATTTTTAGAAGAAGATTTAAGATTTAAACCAATTCAAAGCCTAGAAAATTATCAATTAGGGATAGCTTTAGGAGCATTAGAAATGAGTCTGATGGATTTAGCCAAATATTTTACCATTTTCCCGAATAGCGGCGTTTTAAAAGAACTAAAAATTTACTCTACCAAAATTCCTCCAACCGGAAAAAAAATCGCTGATTCAGAGTACATTCAATTGGTTAATAAAATTTTAAATGACCGCAAGACGGGCATTGAACAGTTCGGATTGAAAAGCGAGCTTAATCTTTTTCAAGAAAATTATGCTTTAAAAACTGGAACTTCCCGAGATTTTAAAGACAGTTGGGTAGCAGGTTTTACTCCTGATTTTTTGGTTGGGGTTTGGGTTGGAAATGCTGATAATACCCCTACCGAAGGAGTTTCTGGCCAATTGGGAGCGGGCAACATTTGGTCGGAAGTAATGGAATTGCTTTTAAACTCAGAATATAACAAAAAAACTCCTTTTGATTTTAGCTCAATTGCGGAGTTTAAAAACGGCGAAAATATGGAATACGGCTTGAATATGGACGACTATGAAAAAACTCTCAATGTTTTAAAAGGAAGGGATACTTCACTTATTTTAAATCCTCACGACGGAGATTTCTTTATTCTGGAAAAAAATACAAAGATAGTTTTGGAGGCGAAAGAAAATGTAAAATGGTTTACTAACGAAGAATTCTTAGGAGAAGGTAAAAGTCAAATATTTATCCCGCAAAAAATAGGTGTAAATCAAATAAAAGCTGAGGATTTCAATGGAAATGAAGAAAAAGTTACTATTTATATTCAGGAAACTAACTGAAACTATTTGATTTCAAAATAACTTCCGGCGGTTCGACCGAAATTTTCTGGGAAATACATTTCGGATACCACAGCCGGCAGATGGGAAAACTTGCCTTTGGTTAAAACTCTTACATAGTAATCAAATTCATACACGCCGGGCTCAACTCTCTCTTTGAACACAAAAGCACGGTCGTCATGAAGTTCTGTAAAATCGGGGTATAATTCCCGGTTGTTTTCTTTTATTTCTTTTTCTTGCAGCAATAAAGATTTCTGCTCAGTCGCTAATTCTAAATTAACAATCTCAAAACCTGCTGGAATATAATCTTCAATAATCATAAAATTCCTTGCTTTTGGTACGGTTATCTGCAAATGGACTCTTAAAACATCTCCCACTTTAGCCCCCGTGAGGGGATTTTTGTTTTCCTTGTCATCAACCCCATAAAATTCTCTGGTAATTGAAAATCCTTCATCGCGAGGAGGAATTTGGTCAGCTGGTAAATAGTATTTTAAAGCCATGTCATAATAAAGAGCATTGGGAAGTTTGTTGTGATTGGTTTTTGAGAATTGAACAACATTATTTTCATTGAATTTCAAATTGCTTAAAGGTAATTCTTTTTTAAACTGATCTAAAATTGTTTCTGGATTAAAGTTAAAACTACCTTCAGATTTTTCATTAATGGATAAGTCTAATGTGAAATTTGATTCGGTTTCCCTCTTCCACTCCAGAAAATCAGTCAAGGCATCAATAACGGTTAAAGTATTATTAGTTGAACCCCAGGCACCATCTTTTGCTCTGGAATTCAAAAGCCATCTTAGAACTTTATCTAAAATTGGGTTTGAGTTTCTGCTAATCGCCAGGGATTTCAGGTATAGAGCAGTATCTTTAATGGGGGTCTCATAATAATACCAAAGGAAGTTTTTGTTTGGCTCCAAAAATGCGCCTCGGGCATCAATGTCAATTCGATTATCCAAAACGTTAAAAACTTTATTTTTTAGACTATTATCAAATTGCCCCCGGTTCAATAAGATTGCCAAGTAGGATAAAGAGCTATTACTAATTTGTTCTTGTAAAAATAGGTTGTTGTTAGTTATCCTAATTATTTCTTGTTTCAGAAATTCATTTTTTTGAAAATTAGGCAATCTAAACAAGGTGTGGGCAGTAAGAATTAACCTATTTCTATAACCGTTTTCACTTTCATACTGCCATCTGCCCTTACTTATTTCCGTCTTGAGATAATCAGCTGCCCGATTTAAACTATTTTGGTTAATTGGAAAATCGGCTAAAGAAAGATTGTAAAGACTATCCACTACATGCAAGGTTAAATAGAAATCGGGTTTATCTTTATGCCTCCAGTGTCTCCAATAATAAAATCCGCCGTTCAAACTCTGATTATCATAAAGTTTGGCTAAACCTATATCAACCAGTTCCTCAATTGAATATTCTTTATCTTCGTATTTAATTTTCTGCAAATTTAATTTGTCGCCGAGATTTGGTAGATTTAACCCCTTTTTAACAATGGCAATAGCATTAAGCTGGCTTGCAATTTGCTCTGAACAGCCATAAGGATAGCGGATTAAGTAATTCAGGGCATCGGAAAGAAAAACGGCTAAGGTAGCTGAACTTTTGATAGAAAGATTCCCCTTATCTTTAACTACATTTTCAGGTAAAAAGACATATTCTTTGGAAATTTTGTCGGTTGTGTAATTAGCAGTAGCGGTTACTTCGTAGGTGTTATTAGAGGTAATTTTTATATATTGAACAACTGTATCTTCTAATTTCTCATTTTTCGCCGAAAGTAAAAATTTATGTTCGCCCGACTCAATTTGATTTGGTGCCCGGACTTTAAAATAAACTGTCTCAGTTTTTCCTTGTTCAACGCTAATTTTCTTTTCGGGCGAATCATCTTCTAAAGTTAAACTTTGACTTTCAAATTTTACATCTAATTTTTGTTTTTCCTGGCTTTGATTAAAGATTTTAGCACCAATATAAAATACATCCCCGGGGACTACAAATCGTGGTTTTAAGGGTAAAACCATTAATTCTTTTTGAGTAATAAATTCTTGATAATTGATGCCTAATTTAGTATCTTTTGTTAATCCGATCGTCTCGGTCTGCCAAGTAGTCAAATTATCGGGTAAAGTAAATTTAATCTGAGCTTTGCCGTTTTCATTAGTTCTTACTGTTGCCTGCCAGAGAGCAGTTTCTTTAAAAATTCCTCTTACTTTTTTAGCTAAACCCTCACCTCCCCCACCTCCTTTAGTCGGAATTTCTACTTCCACTAAAATGTTTTTGATATTTGAGCTGGTCTGAACAGTCAAAGGAAACCCACTATAAAAAAATATTAAAGGATTTTTCTTTGGATTACCCTTTAAAGCTAAAACACTTAAATCAACTACTGCTACTGATAATTCGGCTGAAACCGGCTTACCTTCAAAATCTTTTGCCAATATGTCTAGGGTCACTTCTTCTCCCGGTAAATAATAAGTTTTATTTGATTTGACCCCAATATCAAGTTCTTTTCTCTCGGTGTTGATTTTAAACTCAACTTGTCCAAATTTAACCTCAGGTTCAGCTGATTGCAACAAAACCGAAACATAAACATTGGGCAGATACTCTTCTTTTACTTGAAAGTTAAAATTATAGAGATTACCTTTTACTTCTTTTATTTGGTAATCAAAAATTCTACCTCGTTCAATAGAAATTAGGGCTTTAGCATTGGAGTAAGGGGATTTAATTAAAATTTTTCCTTCGTCACCAACATTTAGAAAGGTTTTTTCAGTTGCAATTTCCAATTTAGTATCTTTTGTCGGTTTAATAGTGACTGAACCTTCGCCATAAACATAAAGACTATAAGTTGACCAAATTAAATTATTTCTCTTATCTAAGGCCGAAGATTCAAACTCATATTCTCCTTCTTTTGATATTTTTAGTTCTTGAGAATAGTTCCCTTTGTTATCGGTATCAAAGTTATATTTTTCAATTAGTTCTCTTTTCTTTTCCCATTTATAAGAATAGCCACCAGTAGCCTCTTGTCTTTTTGCATAAATCCAATCAGTTTTATAAAGAGCCAAGGTAATATCTCTAACTTTTGTTTCTTTTCCTTGGGTGTCAACCGATTTTACTCTAAGATTAAATTTCTCATCTTTTCCTAAAAATGTTTTACCGGCATTTAACCCTAAATAGAACTCCCCGGCATGCAAAATGAAGGATTTTTGGCTAGAGACGCTTTGGCCTTGAGGATTTTTAACAGTGACATCAACAACAATAATTTTGCTTTTTCTATCTTCTTTATTTTTAAATAGTTTTTCTAAATCCAGAATTTGGGAAATTTTAGCTTTTCCGTCGGGTGATAGTTCGGTTTTACCTCTCAAAATAAATTTGTCCCCATAAGAATAAGACGACCAATAATACCGTCCGGAATCAAAATCAAAATAGCCATCAGAATATCTGTCAAAATAATAATTTTGACTGGAAATAGTATAAGTTACTTCTCCTCCTTCCAAAGAAACTCCAAAATAATAATTTGCCTCTATATTTAAATTAACGGTGTCTTTGGAGATATATTCTTCTTTATCGCTCGTCACTTTCAGCTCAAATGGAGCGGGTACGTATTCTTGAACATCAAAATAATTGCAACTATATTTATCAGCGCAAATTCGATAATTTCCCAAAGGTGCATTTTTATCTAAAATTAATTTGATATTAAAAGTGCCAAAATCGTTAACTTCTAAATCGCTATTGAAGATTTCATCGCCTTTGGAATTGTAGACCTTCAGATTAACTTTTTTATCTTGATATATTTCATAATTGCCATCATAGCCTATTCGGTAAATACCTTTGATAAAAACCTCCTGACTCGGCCGATAAATAGGTTTGTCAGTATATAAATAAATCTTTTTAGCCGAGAAAGCCTGCTCCGCCTTGTTTAAATTACTATGGTAGATAGGAATAACTGTACTATCTTTATCTTTGGTAATAATTACTCCTTTTATATCAATCACCACATCGGTTAAGGCAATACCTTGATTATCCGTGAAAAAACTACCAGCCGGAATTAATTTATTGGTTCGATAGAGATTTACTTGAGCACCAATAACTGGTTCTAAATTGGATAAATTAGTTATCCAATAAAGATTGCGAAGCTCTCCTAATTGATTGGAGGTTAAGGGCTGTTTTGTGCCATAACTCGCTACCCGTGGTTCAATTCTTTTTTCAGCTACTGCTAAATTAGTAACAGTTAAATAGCTCCTTTCATAAACTGGCTTATAAAACTTCGTTCCTTTTTCCCAATCATAAGTAGTGTAATTTGGATGGGAAAAAGTTAAAATATAATGGCCCACCGGATCCTCAAAATAATCCTTAAGATCTACCCTAAAATAATTTATAATCCAGTATTTTTTAGGCAATTCGATTTTATCCCTTATTATTTTTTGGCAATTTAAAGTATTTAAAGTCTCGTCCCAATCTGGTCTGTCTTCGAGATACTTTAAAAAAGAGAAAGATTCTAATTTGCAAATTTCCAAATTGACATACTCCATATTTTTTTCTCCAAAGGTCAATTTAGTTTTTGAGGGAGAAGTGACATTGTAAGAGCTCTGAAGGTGATAAAAACTGAGTTGCTCACCGGGCATTAGACCGGTAGCAAATTTTAGGGAATAGTTAAGTTTTTGGCCAAAAACATCTTCTAAGTTAAATTCTAAAGAGTAATTATTTTGGGGCATTAAGCCATAAAAAATTGAAGTGTGAAATTCGCCTAGCCGACACTCTTCATCCTGCCGATGAACATAATCAACCCGCCAAGAACTTTTCCAGGAATTTATTTCGTAATCTAAATTTGCCTTTAAATATTTTTTATAATCTTCCTTGGCCGGAGTTAAAATTGGCGAGTTTGAACAGAAAACAAATTCGGTAAGTTTAGCGCCAACCATATCATTCGCAGGAGAGGTGCTTAAAATTTTAAATTGAGGATAAGAAGTTATGGATTCTTTAATTGGTTCTTTATTTAAGGTTAATCCTTGAAGGTTTACAATTTTTTGAAAATTAATTTCTAATTTTTCTTCTAAGTCAATTTCTCCGCTTTTGAAGGTTATATAAATTCTCTTTTTATCCGCAATTTTCTCGCATTCTACACTGGAAGAAAATACTTCTTCTTTACATTTTTCACCATAACCTACCTCCTTTAATTTTGGGATTATTATTTTAGATTTCTCTAAATTGATCTCTTCATAAAAATTAACCCAAAGTTTTCCCTGTGGATCGAAAAAGGAAGGGGTTGCATAGTTAGTTCGATTGGACTCGGCAGACAGACCGGCAATTACCCATGGTACAAAAATATTAGTTTCTCGTGTCTCATTTAAGATAATATCGCCCTCTAAAGGATAGGCTTTATTAATTCTTAAAGAATAATTGTGTTCAAAATCCCAAAATTTTTCTCTGCCAAATCTATCTTTTTGATTGTAAATTTTAAGTACTGATTTATCTATTTCTCCTAATGTCTCTTTCTTAGGAAATAAATTAAATCCTAATTGACTAGAAAGATCAGCTAAAAAGTTACGTGTTTCTTTTAAGAATCCGTAAGTTTCGGATCCATCTTCCGCTTGAGTACTTGTCTCATTTTTTCGCTTGTATTCAACAATAAAAGGTATTTCTTTTCCGGTTGTGTTGTCTCGCAAAGATATTTCACCTTTTGTTTTTTCTAAATCGACTGGTTGATTAAAATAAATTGAAATTGGTTGATTATAAATAGTTTCTCCATCCGTCAAATTGAGATACCTTAACTTTCTGGTAATAAATTCGTTTTCGACTCCTCGAACTTCCAATCCATCCATAGAAACCAAGCCGGATTTTATTTTTACTTTATAGTTAGAGGATCTAAACAACCTTTCTTTTGGAATAAATTGTAAATTTCTAGTCGTAATCCATTTAAAACGACCTTCGGTAACTGGCGATATCTCTACTGGAACTTCCTTTTCTTCTAAATAACCTAAAGTAGTGAGGGGCACCATTGGTCGGTTAAAAACAATAGTAATTTCAGAATTTTCCGGAGCCTCCGAATCTTTTTTAGGAAAAATAGCAATAATCTCTGGATCTTCCACTGCTAAAAAGTCACTCTTGACTAACCCACCATCTGGCATGGTTAATTCTACCGCATAATATCGGTTAAGGTTTAACTTTTCTTTAGACTTAAATAAAATAGTATTGGAATTTTCCGAAGGTGAAGGAATTTTCGCATCGGAATCTTCGGCAAATACTACCCACCTTCCTCCTTTTTCTACCAACCACTCTCCTGTTATTTCTGGATCGAATTTAATGTTTTTTTGAGCAAATGATTTATCAACCTTTGGTGGTAAATTAATCGTTATGGCTGCTGATTGAGAAATTTTCTCTGGAACTAAACGATAAGTCTGACTATAAGCAGGTTTTGGCACTTTGGGCATTCCTTTTTGCCAAAAATAAAAACCACCGGCAATAACGACGATGACTATTAATACTTCAACAATAATCTTAATGAGATTTTTTCTTTTAGAGGGTAGTGGTTGAATAGACGGCGGAGATGGAGGTGATGGTTGTTGTAGTGCTGGTTCTGGTGTTAATGGTTGAGGTGGTAATGATTGTGGTGGTTGAAAATCTTCGGGCATAATTATAATATTTTACTACGTTTTAAAATTAAAAACAGTAAACAAATTATTTTAAATATTTTTCTTTAGCTAAGTAAGGTTTTCTGAAAGAGAACTTAATATCGCAA
>Ga0210051_1006109_pt1 | contig 11380 bp, 7 predicted proteins | sample CryGey092014_all_FD_185464 | JGI IMG/M metagenome (GOLD analysis project Ga0210051, IMG submission 185464) | Groundwater microbial communities from aquifer - Crystal Geyser CG23_combo_of_CG06-09_8/20/14_all (SPAdes) (version 2) | ecosystem: Environmental > Aquatic > Deep subsurface > Groundwater ...
CAACCCAAAATCTTTCGCTTTAGTTATTTTAACTTTTACAAACTCTCCAATTTTACATTTTGCATTGTCATTTTCCATTTTGATTTTTACGTTTTTATTTTGCTGATTATACCCATGCCATTCCCCTTTCCTGCTCTTCCCAGCGACCAGAACTTCCACGGTTTTTCCTAAATATTTTTTATTATTTTCCAGCGCGGTTTTTCGTAAAATTTTCATCAATTCCTCTTCCCGCCTCTTTTTTTCTTCTGGCGAAACATCATCTTTCAATTTATAGGCGGCTGTGCCCGTCCTCGGACTGTAACGGGCAATATAAGCCATATCAAACTTTATTTCCTTAAATAATTTAACCGTATTGGCAAATTGCTTTTTCTTTTCTCCCGGAAACCCAACAATTACATCGGTCGTTATAGAAACCGGAACAAAGCATTTCGGATTTGAGATTTGGGATTTATTTGGAAATTGGGATTTTGGATTTGGGATTTTAAAAACTTGTTTAATCTTCTTGACTAATTTTATATAATCTTCTCTCGTATATCCCCTGTTCATCATCTTTAAAACCTTATCATCTCCAGCTTGCACGGGCAGATGGATGTGCTTACAGACTCTTCCACAATTCGCTACGGTTTTTATCAACTCGTCGCTCATATCTTTCGGATGGCTCGTCGCAAATCTAATCCAAAAATTACCTGGTATATCATTCACCAATTTCAATAACCCACTAAAATTAATCGTTTTGGATTTTGAGCTTGGGATTTTATTTGACATTTGGATTTTGACATTTGGATTTTCGGAAATATAACTGTTCACGTTCTGCGCTATTAAAATTATTTCTTTATATCCCCTTTCCACTAAATCTTTTACTTCCGCTAAAATTTCCTCGGCTGGCCGATAAACTTCACGCCCGCGCGCATAAGGTACCACGCAATAGGCGCAAAAATTATTACAGCCATTGCCAATCGGGACAAAAGCGGAAAATTTAGAACTATATTTCGATTTTATCTTTAAGTAATCGCAATTTTGAATTTTGAATTTTGAATTTTGAATTTTATTTGAGATATGCGATATGAGATTTGAGATATGCGATATCGGCAGCCAAACATCAACCTTGCCATCCAGTCTTTTTTTTACATCTTCCCGCTCGCTTAAACACCCTGTTAAAATAATTTTTGCTTTCGGATTTAATTTTTTAATCTTCCCTACCAAGCCATAAACTCGATCCTCGGCGCTCTGGCGCACTCCGCAGGTTGTTAGCACAACTAAGCCAGCCTCAATCTCATTCTTGGCCAAGCTATAACCGCATTCTTCCAAATAAGCCGCCACTCTTTCGCTATCGCTCTTGTTCATCTGGCATCCAATCGTGATTATATAGTATGTTTTTTTACTTCTCATATTTTATTCATTTTCACTCCCTTCATTCACCTCCCTTAGGAGTTTATAAAGTTATAAAGTAAAAAGTTATAAAATCCTAAACTTTCAATTTTACTAACTTAAAAAACTTTATAACTTTATGAACTTTGTAAACTTTCAACTCTTAATAGTCTGTACAAACTAAAATCATTTGTGATCTTCTCAACCGGTGTTATGCTCAAGCCCGCCGCTTTTAGTTTTTCATTATTTAAATAATTTAAATCTTTTTCCGGAAAAGTAAAATTATAATAATAAACCGGCAGATAATTTATCAACTTCGCGTAGCCGGCATTCATATTATCATCATCAAACAAGCCGACAATCACTTTTCTTTCCGGGAAAAAAACTTTGTCATGATAACGGGTAATGATAACCGCGTTCGGCTCCGTCAAAATTAAAATTTTTTCTAACTCATATCTAGCCATCTTCCGGTTCTGGGCCAAATAAAGCAAACCTTCTTCCGAACCAAATAGAACAAAAGAGATAGAAATAAAATAAACCAGGGCGACAAGAATTACCCGGCTGGAGTTAATGAAAAAAACTCTGCGCAAATGCCGGGATTGGCCCTTTACAAAGCTGCCGACCGTAGGAAAGACTGCATTTCTTAAGGGATTGTTATCGCCGCCTTCCGGCTCTGCTTCTTTAGAAAAACGGGGAAATATTGCCCTGGTGAGCTTAATTAAAAAAAGGCTGGCAAAAGGCAGGGCCCCTAAATAAATCGGCAGCCAATAACGGGTATAAGAATTGCCAATCGTGAAGCTGCGAAGGTCGGGATTGTCGTGAAAGAGCCAGCTACCGTAATAAAACAATAAAATAACAGAAATAACGCCGTAAGCTATTAAATAGACCAAATGCTTTTTTCTCCAGCGGCGAAGTCTTTGGAAAAACAGAAAACCGCCTAAAACCGCCGGCCAGAAAAGCCAAGGAAACATATTGGCAAAATAATAATAAAGCATTTTAACCGACTGCCTCGGGGCAAAGCCAAAATGGAAAATCGTCCCTTTTATTTTGTCAAACACCTCCCGGCTATAAGCTAAATTGCCCACGGCAGTCGATTTTACTAAATCCCCGCTGGCCTTAGCTAAAATTTCAACCGATTGGTTCATTTCCGGATACCCGCCAGATAAAGGCGAGCCGTATAAAATCTGGTCCCAATACAGAACGGGTAAAACCGCTAAAAATAAAGAGGATAAAAAAATCACTAATTTTGTAAGGCCGATTTTCTTAATATTAAAAAGCCAAATAATAAAAAGCATCGGCCCTAGCCAGAGCAATTCTGAAGTTCTGGTTATAATTGCCAGTCCGAAGAAAAATCCGGACAAGGCGGTCAAGAGCCAGTTTAATAAATCTAACTTCTTCCACTCATATCTTTTTCCAGCCGCAAGCAAGCCAAAATACAAACCGACAATTAAAAGCGCGATAAATAAAACATTATGGAACAGGCTTCGGGCCGAGTAATAAATATAAGGCGGAAAAGACGCCAGTAAAAATGCCGAGATTAAGGCATTGCGCGAGCCAAAAAGTTTTTTTATTAAAAGATAGAAAAATATAATTCCGGCAGAGGCAAAGACAGGAGTTAAAAACGGCAAAATATTAAAGCCGAAAAGGCTTACTAAAAATCCGTAAATTAAAATAATTCCTAAAAAGCTAACCGGTTTTAAATCCCCGCTGGCGCTAGAAAAACTTCTGGGATGGATTATATCTTCGTCAACTAAATTATATCTTTCAAATATGGTCATTTCTCCGGTCTGGCCGTAGAGCTTGGAAAAAATATAATTGGCGGTTTCGTCCGGCGAAGACCATTTTACAAATCCGTCTGCCTGAACAAAATAATTATAGCTGGCCGTAGCGAAAAAAAAGCAAAACGCCAAAAAAATAACTGCTAGCAAGGGCCATTGACCTCTAAACCAAATTGTGATTTTTTTTATAATTTCCATATTAACTCCCTACGAATTACAAATACAAATTACAAATAAGAAATACGGAAATACACAAAAACACACGGCCTTCGGCCTTAAAACACAAAAACACAATGCTTTAGTGTTTTTGTGTTTTAGTGTTTTTGTTTTCGTAATTCGTAGCCCTTATCTTAGCAAAAAATACGAATAAAAGCAAGAAAAAACAAGGCACGGGCTAAAGGCCTTGTTCTATATAAATTCTATATTCCATAGCTTAGAAGACTAACGATAGCAAAGGCGATAGCTAAATATAAAGTGCCGGAAGCAATGGGCAGAAAAGTCGCCCATTTAAAAATAACTGCCAGAAGCAAAATTGTTACGCAGACTACTTCCAGGCCCATCTTTATCTTACCCCAGATATTGGCCTGAATTTCCCCGCCCTTTTCTTTGCGGATAAAAGCGACCAAAATAATCAATGATTCAAGAGCAATTATGATTATAGCCGGCCAAAAATCAATATAACGCAGGACAATTATAAAAACCATGCTGCCGATTAAAATTTTATCAGCCAAAGGATCATACATCTTCCCCCAATCAGTAATCTGGTTTCTTACTCTGGCCATTGAGCCGGCCAAAACATCAGTGAACGCCACCAGTAAAAAAACAATTAAGCCGATTGAATAATGTTCATAAAACATCAAAAAAGCCACAAACGGCGTCGCTAAAAACCGAAAAACCGTAATATGGTTAGGTTCGACTTTCCGGGGAAAAATTTTTAAAAAAGTTTTGGCTAATATTCTGTCATGCCAAAAAATCTTGTCCGCCGGCTGGAAGTTTGAATCTGCCATAAAATTTGCTATGATAGAAATAGCAATTGTTATCTAAGGGGAAAAAAATGTATAAATATCTAAAACAAAACTGCCTATATTTTTCTGCCGTTTTCCTCGGCTTATTGTCGTTTTGGGGCGCTGTTGTTTATCGTCTTTATTCTCTAAATAATATCGGCATCGCCGTCATTCTAACTCTATCTGTTGTTACTTCTATTATACTATTATATAAATTTAAAGACAAAAGACAAAATTACAACTATAAATTATCACCGTCCCGCCCCCAGTCCCGCTTGCCCCGTTTTAGCGGTGACTCCAGCGGAGCCTCGCCTTTGGCCACCGCATTTTGCGGGGTCACGCCTGCCCCGCTTGCCCCGTTTCTGCGGCGGCTCCAGCGGTGGCCAAAGGTGACGACGGGGCGTGGCCAAGGCGGGATAACGGGAAAATACCCAAAACCGGAGCGGAAAAAAAATGGCTATTTATTTCTTACCTGCCCCGCCCGCCCCGCTGCTGCGAGGGCCTTGGCAGTGGTTTCTATTTTTTTCTATGGCCTCTCTTTCTACTTAGCTTTCTTTACTTTATTTAGGGCCAGAACCAGCCAATCTCTAATTTCTCCCTGGGAAGTGATTTCGCCTTATCTTTTCCTTTTCTACGGCCTGGCCACCCTTATTCTTATTTTTATCATCTTATTTAGGGCCAGAACCAGCCAATCTCTAATTTCTCCCTGGGAAGTGATTTCGCCTTATTTTTTCCTTTTCTACGGCCTGGCCACCCTTATTCTTATTTTTATCATCGCCTTCTTCCAGCCCCAAAGAAAAATTTTTCTTGCCCTTTTAAGTCTCCACTATTTCCTGTCTTTGGCTATCGCCGTAATTGTCTATAAGATCGGCTATGGCTTTGACCCCTTTATCCACCAAGCCACGGCTGGCTTAATTGATAGAATCGGCGCGGTTTACCCCAAACCCTTTTACTATCTTGGCCAATACGGGCTAATTGTTATCTTACATAAAATCACCACCCTGCCTATTGTCTGGCTGGATAAATTATTAGTGCCGGTTTTGGCGGCCCTGCTTCTGCCTACCGCCATTTTCCAATTCTTAAAAAAATATTTTACTGACGACAAAGTTAATCTTTTACTGCCCCTGGCCATCTTGATTTTACCTTTTTCCTTTTTTATTGTAACTACCCCGCAAAACCTAGCTTATCTTTTTCTTTTTCTCACTATTCTTTATGGCCTTACCTGTTCTTGCCCAAAAGAGCTGATTATCACTTATATTTTTGCCTTGGCCTCTCTAGCGGCTCATCCTTTAGCCGGCCTGCCTGCCTTATTTTTCGCTTTGACTTTAACCGTTTATCACAGCAACAAAGATAAATTAAAAAAATATTTTTATTTTTTAATTTTCATTTTTTCCAGCCTGTCCCTGCCTTTAGCTTTTTATTTCGTTAATAAAAATAATGGCGCGTCTGGCATCTCGGCTGAAACCGCAACTAGTCCAAATATTTTAGAAAAAATCACTATCCCGGGCCAGGAAAACTTTATCCTCAATTTTATTTATCTCTACGCCTTTAACCCAAAAACTCTAATCGCTGTCTTTATTCTAGCCGGCTTATTTATCGCTTATCGTAATCGCCAAAACTGCAAAATTTATTCTTTAAATCTAATTATTTCGGCTTCTTTAGCCGTCGCCTATGTCTTAACCAATAAACTCCCTTTTAACTTTTTAATCTCTTATGAAAGAAGCGATTATTTAGAAAGAATCCTTTCTCTGATTATTATCTTCCTCCTCCCCTTTATTATCATTCCTCTTTATGGCTTAACAGAAAAAATTCTGGAACAAAAAAGAAATATTAAAATACCTTTTCTTATTTTTATCGCCATTTTAATTACCACCTCTTCCTATCTCTCTTATCCCCGTTTTGACCGCTATTATAATTCTCACGGCTACTCAACTGGAGAAAATGATATAACCGCCGTGCATTGGATTGCCAATGACGCTGACAGCGATTATATCGTGCTAGCTAATCAACAGGTAAGCGCGGCCGCTTTGCGCGAATTTGGCTTTAGCCACTATCATAAAGTCCAAAATAAAATCGACAATCGACAATCGACAATCGACATTTTTTATTATCCCATACCCACCGGCGGAGCGCTCTATCAATATTATTTAGACATGGTTTATAAAAAACCGGCCCAAGAGACCATGGACGCCGCTATGGACTTTACCGGCGTTAGACAAAGTTATTTTGTCTTAAATAAATACTGGTGGGCTTTCCCTAAAATTTTAGCGGAAGCTAAGTTAGAGGCCGATTCCTGGACCAAAATCGGAGGAGGAGATATTTATGTGTTTAAATATTTAAAATAACAAATTTTTATTGATTTTTAATTTTAATTTATGCCCTTGACAATGTTTAAGCATCCCGTAATACGACTGAAGCGATTGATCAAAAGATTCTTTAGTTACCAATCCTTGACTCAATTTATCTTTGCCGGCTTTAATTTTTCTGAACATCCTCCTTTTGGTTTTTGTCCGAAGTGTTATATAATGAGGCAAGATAACATATCCAAGAAAATCAATTCCCTGACTGAACTTCCTAATCTCTATTTTTTGTGGATGCAATTTCAAATCCAGTTTTGTGTTTAAAAAATCATCAATCAATTCAACAAGGCGTTTAAGATATTCTGGATTTTGATCAACAATTACAAAATCATCCGCATATCTAAAATAATGCTTTATTCTTGACTGCTTTTTAACGAACCAGTCAAATTTATCCAAAAATATGTTAGCGAAAATTTGCGAAGTTAAATTACCAATCGGCAAACCCTTCTTTTCTGAAAAATTTTCCTTTAACTCTCTCTCTCTCTCTCTGCGGAGAGTTATCTGCAATTATTGAAAAACTTGATATAATTTGCCACACTAACCACAAAAACTTGGGGTCGTTGACCCTGTTTTTTATTATCTCAAAAAGTTTTTGGTGAGATACGCTGTGAAAAAATTTCTTAATGTCGCATTTTAATGCATAAACTGGTTTAGTGTAGTTATTGCTGGCTTTACGCAAAATATCGGATAAATTCTTAACTGCCAAATGAGTGCCTTTATTGTCTCTGAACGAATATGAGTGATAAATAAAGGTCGGGTTAAATATCCTATACAATTCCTTAAAAACAATGTGATGAACCAATCTGTCTTTGACTTCAGCTTTATGGATTATTCTGTGCTTGGGATCGTAAATATGGAATTTAACATAAGGATTGTGCTTGTAGGTTAAGTTGGTCAATTCATGGTGAATTCTGAAAATATTATCCTCCAGATACCGCTCAAATTCCATTACATCGCATTTCTTGGACTTGCCTTTCTTAAATTCGTCCCAGCAAATCAAAATATTTTCCAAACTAATTAAATTATCGTAAATATTATGGATCATAAAAATATTGACATCCCAATAATTAAAAACTTATACGAGCTGTACAAGGTATTTTACAGCTACTCTGCTTTGTTTCCCAAAAAATATAAATACACTTTGGGCGCCAAATGCGAGATGTATATCATTGCTACGCTTGAGCTTTTGTTGGAGGCCAGTTGCGCTTGCGGGGAAGAAAAGCTGGAATTGATTAAAAAAGCCAACACCAAATTTGACACTTTAAAACTATTTATCCGCCTATTAAAAGATTTGGATATTATTGACGACAAAAAGTATTTTGAACTGCAAAAAAGAATCCAAGAAATCGGCAAAATGCTGGGAGGTTGGCAACGTTCGCTTAGTTAATAATATAATAACAAATAAAGACCTCCATAACGAGGTCCTTATTGATTTAGACACAACCCGAGGAACAACAAACCGCCAGAATAGTTGTCGTTGGCATTGGCCAAGTTGTCCGTGTTGTCGAAGTTGAGCTTGTCGTCGTTGGCCCTGAAGTTGAGCGAATAGTCGGCGGACTGCCAAAAAATTTGTCTTTTTCCATCCATATCCACCGGGGAAATAGCTTAAAAAGTAATATTTCCCCTGTATTTTATTCGGCTCTTTATAGTTGAACCAAAAAAAAGACAAGTAGTGCCTAAATTCTCGCGCACTCTCTTACGATCCGAATTTGAACCGCAAGACTCTAACGCGTTGGTAGAAATTTAGGGTTTCGGCGAACCGCTATCCCGTAAGATCGGTTGCATTAGCCTACTCCCATATTTATATTATCACATTTGAAAAAGAAAAACGAGGCGCAACATTTGTTACACCTCGTGCTTGTATCCGCCAAAGCGGAAATTTTGAAAACGGCCAAGAACCAAGAACCAAGATTCCCGATCCAAGAGCCAAGAGACAAAGAGCCAAATTCCGGCACTACCCGAGGAACAACAAACCGCCAGAATAGGGGCCGCGGGCATTGGCCAAGCTGTCCGTGATGCCGAAGCCGAGCTCGTCGTCGAAGGCCCCGAAGTCGAGCGAATAGTCGGCGGACTGCCACTGCAAAGCGGCTAATTCCAGCCCGGGCGTATTCCAATCGCACGCCAGAATGTCTGGATACATCGCCATAGCGATGGGAGTATCTATGCCAGAAAGGATGAATCCTTCCGGCAGTGTTGACATCTGCTCTCTGTCGGCGTTGATGGAAAATCCCTGCAGAGGATTTGGGAAGTGAAGCCCGATGACCAGCTCCTGTTTCATTCGCTCAACGAGCTGGTCGTGCCGGCTTCCGTCAATGATGCTAACCTTACCGCTCAAATCACCTTTACGATAGTTATTAAAACTCCTATCGCTGAAGGTTTTGGTGTAGCTGTTGTTGACGCCGAACAGATACAACTCCAGTTCGGCGCCGAGATCGTCGGTGACGAGCTTGGGCAGAACCACTGGCAGATAGACGCCGTTGGCGATGTTGGCAATCTGGGAGTTTTCCCTGATGATTGCCAGCAAGCGTTCGGTTTCCGCTTTGAGCTGTTCGGCCGTGACTTCGGTGTCAATACTCAAGCACCCGTGCAACCGCAGGATGCTGTTAGCAAAATCCGCTTCCTCGACCAGCTTGGGCTGATCCAATCGGAAACTCCGATTGGCGTCGCAGACGCTGGCCGAGAGACCTTCGGGAATTCTCCGACCGTGCTTGTCAAAAAGCTTTTTAAGAACTTCTTTCAACTCAATCTCTAATTCGTCGCGAAGCAGTGCATCAAGTTTTTCTGTCTTTCCGCCGCAGACTTTGCTTAAAATAGCAACAGTCTGGCCATTAGTGTGGCTCCTAATCCAATCATCTACGGTATTCATTTGTTCCTCCTTCAGACTTTTTATTGTCCGATTTTTTGGCCTCTTCCCTTGGCCTCGGACCCTGTTTTTTAACAGGCAGATTCTCCCGCTTTGAGAGAATAATTCATAGTATAATAATTACATTAAAAAGTCAACCGTATAAAAATTTGAGTCTATAATTCCTAAAAAGAAAAAACCGCCTTGGCTTGAGCGCCTTGGCGGTTATTTTTATTCTTTTCAATGATTATTCATCACCGGAGCCACTATCCCCTTTATCGGGGCAGCCCATTTGCCTCCGCAATTCCTTTAAGAAAGCAGTGTTCTTCTCCATTTTTTCCCTGAGTTCGTCTCTCCCCCATATAGGGTCCTGTAAACGAGTTCCCGAACTTGTTGCGTCAACCATTGTTCCTCCCCTTTGTTCTTTTGTTATGGTCTATGGTTCCAAAATGAAAAAAATATTTTTTCCAATGAGCAAAAAAAAATTAAAAGGCAAAAAATAAAATCCCTGAAACAAACCTGTTTCGGGGGTTTTGGAGCAAGCGCCTAGACTTAAAACTAGGGACTTCCGTCTTGCAAGTCCGGCGCTCTGCCAGCTTAAGCTCCCGCTCTCTTTTTATCTTTATTGTATTAGTATATTAGCATAATAAAAAATTCTGTCAAGATCAAAAAACAAAAGGGTTCCACTCCCAAGCTTCGGGATTGAACCCCTTTGTTTTTTCCCGCCTGCCTCGCTTTGTGGCTCGCATGGTGGGCAGGTGTTTTGTTGCTTTTTTGTTTTCTTGTTTTATTTCGTGTAGTCCGGATTCATTCCTCTTAACTTCTTAATAATCGGCGGTAAAACTTTTATTACCCTTTTTATCTCCTCTTCCGTATTATTTTTACCCAAACTAAAACGGATAGAATTATGGGCGATTTCTTTTTTTATGCCCATAGCCAGTAAGACATGCGAGGCCTTAAGCGAGCCGGAAGCGCAGGCCGAGCCCGTGGAAACCGCGATTCCTTCTAAATCCAAAGCAATTAAAATTGACTCCCCTTCCACGCCTAAAAAGGAAAAATGAGCATGCGCCGGCGTAGAATTTTCTCTATCAGTATTTAAAATAACATCCGGAATATTTTTCATAATACCGTCAACCAACATATCTCTTAACTGAGCAATTTTTTTATTCGTACCTTCCCATGTTTTCGTGTTTTCCCTGTCCCGCCTTGGCGGTGAGTGTTTTCGTGTTTTCGTGTCTAACAAATTTACCGCCGCGCCCAGTCCAACAATCCCGGGCACATTTAAAGTACCACTGCGCAAATTCTTTTCATGATGCCCGCCAAGCTGGATTGCCTTAAGCGGAACGCCATTTTTTATAAACAGCGCGCCTACGCCTTTTGGCCCGTAAATTTTATGCCCGGACAAACTTAATAAGTCAGCGTGAAGATATTTCGTGTTGCCCGGCAGAAAATTAAGAGCTTGCGTGGCGTCAGTATGAAAATAAATCGGCCGGGGTTTTTCTCCCCTGTCTTTAGTTCTCCCCTTTTTCCATTCATTCAACTTATTTTCATTTATCTTTTTTATAATTTTGCCGATTTCCCTAATTGGTTGGATAGACCCGACTTCACTATTAACATACATTATAGAAACCAAAACTGTATTTTCTTTTATGGCTTCCTTTAATTTTTCTAAATCCACCACGCCATTGGGTTTTACCGGCAAAAAAGTAATTTCCACGCCTTCTTTTTCCATTTCTAAGCAGGGCTGAAGCACCGCGTCATGTTCAACTAAAGAAGTGATGATGTGCGGATTCTTAATCCCTTGACTTTTTAAAGCTTTTATCACCCCACGCAAAGCCAAATTATCAGACTCGGTTGCTCCGGAAGTAAAAATTATTTCTCCCGGCTCGCAATTTAAAAACTTGGCCACCTGTTCTCTCGCTTTATCAACTCCGGCCATGGCCGCCTGGCCAAAACTATGGATTGACGAAGGATTGCCGAACTTTTCGCCAAAATACGACGCCATTTCTTTTAGCACTTTTTTGTCTA
>Ga0210051_1006111_pt1 | contig 11377 bp, 8 predicted proteins | sample CryGey092014_all_FD_185464 | JGI IMG/M metagenome (GOLD analysis project Ga0210051, IMG submission 185464) | Groundwater microbial communities from aquifer - Crystal Geyser CG23_combo_of_CG06-09_8/20/14_all (SPAdes) (version 2) | ecosystem: Environmental > Aquatic > Deep subsurface > Groundwater ...
CAGCCCCTTTAATTTCACCATGATGTACCTCTGCGCCATGGAGGACCCTGGCCTGTCGGTGCTTCCTACTCATCGTTTGGCGCGCTTGCCGGGCGGCGCGCCCCTGGACGATCTGCTGGCCAGGCTGGCCCCCGCCTTTGCCATTGCGGAAATCGGCGGCGGTTCCCGTGAGGTACTTTTGAGCGAAACCCTGGCCCGCATGGCCGAAAACGCCCAAGGCCGGGTCGTCTTCGGCCTTTACCATCCCAACGCGGACCGCGCTTTTCTGCTCACCCTGAAGAACGGGGCCATGGAGGCGGCCTTTGGCGACCGCCATCCGCCCGCCCTGCGCCAGCTCGACGTGGTGGTGCTCTCCGACCTGCTCCTGGAGCGCTGCCTGGGGCTCACCCACGACCGTTGTGCCGACGAGAACCTGGTGGATTATTTCAGCGATCCGGACGAGGCTCTGGATCAGGCGGTGAAGGAGGCGGCCAGGCCATCTGGCCGGGAACCGCTCCTTTTCCTCATGAATCCCACCGCGGTGGGCCAGGTGCGGCAGGTGGCCGACGCCGATCTGGTCATGCCCCACAAGTCCACCTATTTTTATCCCAAGATTCTCACCGGGTTGGTGATGTATAAGATCGTGGCCGACGAGGCCATCGAGTGAGTATTGCGGTCGAGATGGTCATGGCCGATGACTGTATCTCCCGTGACCAATTGTTTGACGGCCGCATCCAGTGCCTGCAACCCCGGCAGGGTTACCGTTTTACCGAGGATGCGGTGCTCCTGGCCCACTTCATTGCCCCGCAACCCGGGGACCGCCTTCTTGACCTTGGGGCCGGTTGCGGCATTATCTCCCTCATTCTCGCCTACCGCTGGCCGGATATCACCATCACCGCCCTGGAGATCCAGCCGAACCTGGCCGATCTGGCCCGTCGCAACGCGGCAGACAATCATCTGGCGGAACGGCTGCGGGTAATCGCGGGCGACCTGCGCCAGAGCCAAGACCTGCTGGCGGCGGGGAGCTTCGACTGGGTGGTCTGCAACCCGCCCTACCATCAACTGGCGGCTGGACGGCTTAATCCGCAAGACGAGCAGGCCGCGGCCCGCCACGAAATCCATGCCGACCTGGCCGCGGTGCTTATGGCGGCCTGCTACGCCCTCGGCAAAAACGGCCGGCTGGCCTTGGTCTATCCGGCGGCCCGGGCGGCCAGCCTGATGCAGGGCATGAAGAACAGCGGCCTGGAGCCCAAGCGGCTGCGGATGGTGCACAGCCATCCCGGTGCCCCGGGTCGGCTGGTGCTGGTGGAGGCGGCCTGCATGGCCGGCGAGGAGCTCACCGTGCTCCCGCCCCTCTTTGTTGCTGAAACCCCGGGCGGCCTCTATTCAACGGCCATGGCCCGTTGCTATGAACCCTGAAGCATCCGGGCCTTTTTCAAGGCCGGCCCCGGAATATCCCTGAAAATCAGCGGCAAATCGTTTACTTTGCATGGTATGCAATGCTGGTCGGCCAAGTTCTCCCAAGCCCTGGCCCACCCCCGCACCCGGGGGTGGCTGCACGCCGGCCTGCTCATGCTCGGCGCGGTTGGCGCCCTGGCTGCCTTTTTCCACCTGAAGCTCTGGTACGAATTACCCACGGAGCCAGACAAGCTACAGCATTTTCTGGTCGGCCGGTGGCTTGCCGCCGGGGTGTTCCTGGTTGCCTATTTCGCCATCATTTCTCGGGTGCTGCTGGTGGCCCGGACCGGCCGGTCTCTTACCCGGATGCTGCTCATCGTGCCGATCCTGCTGGCGGGTGGCCTCTTCCTGGCCCTGGCCATTGTCCTGCTCTGCGCCGTTGGCAAGGAGGGGCTGGACTTGGTGGGCGGCTTCGGCTCGGTGGAATGGCTTGATGTGAGCGCCACCCTGGCCGGGGCGGCCACCCTGGCGCCGGCCGTGGCCCTGATCATGGCCTGCACTCCGGTTTTCATCCCGTTGGACCTCCTCATGCAACTGCCGCGCCTCATGTTCGCCGACATGCGCACCGGCCTGCAAACCATCGATATCTATGTGCGGGCCAGCAGGGAGCACGCCGACGGCGGCCGGCCGGCCGCCGTCCTCCTGGTGGAGGACGATATCGTCTGCGCCACCACGGCCATGAATTTCTGTCGGGTGGTGGGGTTGCGCTGCCATCATGTTTCCTCCATTGCCGAGGCCGATACCTTTCTGCGCGCCCACCTCAAAACCATCCGGCTGGTCTTGCTGGACAACTTTGTGCGGGCCGACGACCGGGGCCGGAATATCACGGGCCGGGACTGGCTCCTGGCTCTTAAGGCCTTGCCCTTTTTTCAGCAGCGGCGTTTTCTCGTGGTGGTCATCTCGGGCCATACCAGCCTGCTGGGGCAGGCCGCCGAGCAGGTGGATCTCGTTTTGCAGAAGCCATGGCAGCCGCGGCAGTTGCTGCAATTTCTCAAACAGCATGGTTTTTAGGCTTATGGCGCCCGGTGCAACCGGAGCCAGGTTCACTTGGCCCCTGGCAATTTGTCCGGGCATCTGGTAATAGTCATACCCATGAGTTCGCGACCTCGTCGGACAGGCGGGGCGCGGGATACCAAAAACAGCATAAGGTGAAAACGACCATGGACGGAATATCATTCATCGGCGGCGGTCGCATGGCGGAAGCCATGATCCGCGGCCTGCTTAAGGCCGGACTGGTGGCGGCGGACCGGGTGTCGGTCGCCGACCCGGATGTGGCCCGACGCGAGTTGTTGCACAAGGAATATGGGGTCCAGGTTTTCGAGGATGCCGCCGCGGTCTGGGGCAATGATCTGGTGGTACTGGCCGTCAAGCCCCAGGTGGTGCAGAAGGTGCTGGCGCAGTGCCGGCCGGCGGCTGGCGCCAATCACCTGCTGGTCTCCATTGCCGCCGGTATCGCCATTGCCACCCTGGAGGCGGCGCTGGCCGGCAGCAATACCAGGGTTATCCGCGTCATGCCCAATACCCCGGCCTTGGTGCAGCAGGGGGCGGCGGCCTTAAGCCCCGGCACCCTGGCCTCGGCCGCTGACCTGCAAACGGCGCGGCAGCTCTTTGACGCGGTGGGCGTAAGCGTCATCCTGGCCGAACCCCTGCTCGACGCGGTTACCGGTCTTTCCGGTTCCGGGCCGGCCTATGTCTTGAGTTTTGTGGAGGCCTTGATCGACGCCGGCATCAAGGCGGGGCTCGACCAGGTTACCTCCCGCACCCTGGTGTTGCAAACCGTGCTGGGCACCGCCACCATGGCCATGCAGACCGGTGAACACCCCGCCCAGTTGCGGGCCATGGTTACCTCGCCGGGCGGCACCACCATCGCCGGCCTGCAGGTCATGGAACGGGCCGGTTTCGGTGGCATTGTCATGGAGGCGGTGGAGGCGGCGGTGCGCCGTTCCCGGGAGTTGGGGCAACCCCGCGGGTAGGGCAATGACGGCAGACATGACCAGGTTGAAGATCCGCAAGGTTGGCATCATCCTGAAGCAGGGCTCCCCGGCGGCCAGGGCCATTGGCGAGGAGCTGGCCGCCTGGTTTGCGGCGAAGGCCATTCAGACGGGGTTCGACGCCATCACGCCTGACCTCGACATGTTGTTGATCCTCGGCGGTGACGGTACGCTGCTGCATGTGGCGGATCAGGCGAGCCTCCTGCGTATCCCGGTGGTCGGCATCAACCTGGGCGACCTTGGCTTTCTGACCGAGGTGGCGGTGAGCGAGCGTTATGCGGACCTGGAAACCATTATCACGAGCCCGGTGACGATCGAGGAGCGCATGATGCTCAAGGGCCGCCGCCGTTGCGGCGGAGACACCACGGCCTGGCACCATGCCTTGAACGACGTGGTGATCACCAAGGGCAGCAGTGATCAGGTAGTGTCCCTCTCCGCCTGGGCGGATGATGAATTGATCACCACCTATAAGGCCGACGGCCTGATTTTTTCCACCCCAACCGGTTCCACGGCCTATAACCTTTCGGCCGGCGGCCCCATCGTCCACCCCGGCCTGCGTTCCATCCTGGTGACCCCCATCTGCCCCTTCATGCTGGAGAGCCGGGCTTTGCTCCTGCCCGCCGCCTTTCGCTTGCGCGCCATGGTGGCCGGTCTGGCGGGACCGGTGCGGGTCATGGTGGACGGCCGCCTGGTCTGGGACATGGGTGAAAAGGACATTCTGGAAGTAGAGGCGATGGACACGCCGCTGCGCTTGGTCAGCGCCCCGCGGAAAGGTTATTTCAACATTCTGCGCAGCAAGTTGAACTGGGGCGGCGGCCGCATCGCGCCCCCTTGATTGGCCATTCGGCCGGGTCACCTTTTTTTGTCGATCCCGTACTTCTTCATCTTGTACTGCAGGAGACTCTTGGTGATGCCAAGGTCGTCGGCGGCGTGGGCCTGGACGTAGTCGGCCCTGGCCAGGGCCTTGCGGATCATCTCCTCCTCGATGGCGTCCAAGACGTCGGGCAGCCTGGCGTTCTGTTGCATCAGTGTGTCCAGGTCGAGGCCGTCCGTCCGCACCGGCTTTCTGGCGCTGTCTTCCTCCACCAGTACATCCTTCTTGGCGATGTAGTCGTTGGCGCACAGGATGCAGGCCCGGTTGATCCGATTTTCCAGTTCTCGGACATTCCCGGCCCACGGCAGGGTAGTCAGGTAGCGCAGGGCCTCCGGGTCGATTTGCAGATTAGGCCGGTTCAGTTCCCGGCTGTATTTTTCGATGAAGTGGGCGACCAGGGGGGGGATGTCGTCAATCCGCTCCCTAAGCGGCGGCACATGGATCTGCAGCACGTTCAGGCGGTAGTAGAGATCCTCGCGGAAGGCGCCGGAGGCCACCTCTTCCTGGAGGTTTTTATTGGTAGCGGCCACGATGCGGGTGTCCACCCGAATGGTCTTGCTGCCGCCGACCCGCTCCAGGGTTTTCTCCTGCAGGACCCGGAGCAGCTTGGGTTGCAGGGAGAGGGGCATGTCGCCTGCCTCGTCCAGGAACAGGGTGCCGGTGTGGGCCAGTTCAAAGCGGCCCTTGCGCAGGGCGATGGCGCCGGTGAAGGCCCCCTTCTCATGGCCGAAGAGCTCGCTCTCCAGCAGTGATTCGGGCAGGGCCGCGCAGTTGATGGAGATGAACGGCCCCTGGTCGCGCGGGCTGTTGAAGTGCACGGCCCTGGCCACCAGCTCCTTGCCAGTGCCCGACTCGCCGGTGATGAGGACCGCGGAAGGGGTGGGGGCCACCTTTTCGATGAGCCGGAAAACCTGCTGCATCCTGGGGTTGGTGCCCACCATGCTGGCAAAACCGTGGCCGACGCGCATGGCGTCGCGCAGGCGGCGGTTTTCCTTGATGAGCGTATAGTAGTCCACCGCCTTGCGGATGTTCACCACCAGCTCGTCGTTGTTGAACGGTTTGGTGAGGTAGGTGAAGGCGCCGGCCTGCATGGCGGCCACGGCCATGTCCACCTCGCCGAAGGCGGTGATCATGATGACCGGCAGATCCAGGTCAATGTTTTTCAGGGTTTTCAAGAGTTCCAGGCCGTCCATGCCCGGCATGCGCATATCGGTCAGCACCAGGTCCAAGTCGGTGTCCTGGGCGATCTTCAAGCCCTTGTCGGCGTTGCTGGCGGTGAAGACCTCGAAGCCCTCTTCCGACAGGAGCTCCGACAGGACAACCAGATAATTAGGCTCGTCGTCCACAACGAGTATGGTGTGCATGATGGTCTTCTCCCTGGCGGGCCGCTGGTATGCGTGTCTCTAGTTGTTGCCGGCGCTTTCCTGAACGCCGGATGCCGGCAAGGGTAGCTGTTGGGTCCAATATACGAATTCGTCTGGATTGGAGAAAGGGATTTTCATGCGCGCCAACAGTTCCTCCCAGGTTGGGCGTTCGTGGAAATCCGTGCCGCCGCTTACCAGCAGGCCATGGAGCCGGGCCAGCTCCACGAGCCGGCTGCCCATTCTGGGGGTGTGACTGGGGTAGAAGGCTTCCAGCCCGGCCAGGCCCTCGGCCTGCAACGCGGGGAGGATGGCGGGCAGCGCGTTGAGCGAGGGGTCCAGGCTGGCCGGGTGGGCCAGGATGGCCAGGCCGCCGGCCTCCCTGATCAGGCGGATCGCCGCCAGGGTGGGGAATTGTTGGCGTGCCACATAGGCCTTGGCGCCCTTGCCCAGAAAGCGGGCAAAGGCCTCTTCATGGGAGCGAACCACCCCTTTTTGTCGCAATAAGCGGGCTATATGGGGGCGGCCTACCTGGCCATGGGCCAGGCCGGCAAGCTCGGCGTGTGTCACTGGCAGGCCAAGAGCCTGCAATTTGTCGAGCATGGCCAGGTTGCGGGTATGCCTGGCCTGCTGGATGGTTTGCAGACCCCGCTGCAGGGGCGGGTAATCGGACCTGAGGCCGTAGCCCAGGATATGCACGGCGCGGTTGTCGTGCCAGGCGCTGATTTCGATGCCGGGCAACACGGTGATCCCCTGCAAGGCCCCTTGGGCCATGGCTTCGGGTACGCCGGCCATGGTGTCGTGGTCGGTTAGTGCTATAGTGGTCAGTTCCAGGCAACGGGCCTTCGCGACCAGGTCGCCAGGGAAGAGGGCCCCGTCGGAAAAGGCGGAATGGATGTGCAGGTCAAAGTGAATCATGGCGTCCCAGGGAACCTATACTAGTATCCATACGGAAACCATGTTTCCTGCTGGATGCTGTCAGCGGTCAGCGTTCAGCTAAAAAACTTAATTAACTAAGCACGGTAACTATCCAGCTTGTGTCGGCAGTCAAGCGTTCCCGGCCTGAAAATACTTTTCGCTCATGCGGGGGCGGGCGTCCTGCCCGCCTCCGAGGCGTCCGCGACCTCCCGCGCATCCTGCGCCCGGTCGCGGACGAACCCGCGAAAAGCATTTCCAGTCCGGGAACTCACCTGGGTTGCGGTTCCACTGGATAGTTACTAAGCACGTTAAGCTGAAAGCTGATTGCTGAAAGCTGAGCGCGTTCATCTGGAAAGAGACTTTTCGGATGAACACTATACTAACCGGGGGGGTGACCGGATGCAACAAAGGTTTCCCCGGCCGGTGATGAGCAACTGGCCTGGTGTCGGCGGCGGTGCGGAATTTTTTTGCCGGCCGATAGTATGCTAGGTTTTGCTGCGCGGTTGAGATACAATGGGAAAAATGCTGCCGGGCGGGTATAGTGTTGCATCGGCCCGGGTGGGTGATTTTTGGTGGCGGGCATGGATCGTGACACAGCGAGGAGGAGGGAAGCATGGCTCAGATTGACGCCTTTTTCAAGTTGATGAACACCCAGGGGGCCTCGGACCTCCATATGATTTCCGGCCAGCAGCCGGTGCTCAGGGTTCATGGTGACATGGAGCGGGTTAAGTACGCGGTTCTGGAGAACAATGAACTCAAGGCCATGCTCTATGAGATCGTCCCTGAAGACCGGGTCAAGCACTTCGAGGAAACCGGTGACGTGGATTTCGCTTACGAGATTCCCGGCCTGGCCCGTTACCGTGGCAACCTGTTCAATCAGCGCAACGGCATTGGCGCCGTCTTCCGGGAGATCCCGAGCGACATTCTTACCATCAAGCAGCTCGGCCTGCCGCCGGTCATCTCCCGACTTTCCACATTGCCGAAAGGCCTGGTGCTGGTGACCGGCCCCACCGGCAGCGGGAAGTCCACCACCCTGGCGGCCATCATCGACGAGGTCAACAAGAACCGGAAGGATCATATCCTGACCATCGAGGATCCTATCGAATTCGTTCATCAGAGCCAGAACTGTATCGTTAATCAGCGCGAAATCGGGACCCATACCAGGAGTTTTGCCGCCGCCCTGCGCGGTGCCCTGCGCGAGGATCCCGACGTTATCCTGGTGGGCGAGATGCGCGACCTGGAAACCATTGCCCTGGCCTTGGAGGCCGCCATGACCGGCCACCTGGTGTTCGCCACCCTGCACACCCTGAATGCCGCCAAAACCGTGGACCGTGTTATCGAGATTTTCCCCTCCACCCAGCAGGCCCAAGTCCGCTCGACCCTGGCCGACGCATTGAAAGCCGTGGTTTCGCAGACCCTGTTCAAGCGGGTGGACATCAAGGGGCGGGTAGCGGCCCTGGAGATTCTCATCTGCACGCCGGCGGTGCGCAACCTTATCCGTGACGCCAAGACCTACCAGATCCCGTCCACCATGCAAACCGGCAAGAAGTACGGCATGCAGACCCTGGACGATGCCATCATGGAGGTTCTCCAAAAAGGGATGGTCTCGCCGGATGCCGCCTACACCAACTCCATCGACAAAACAAAATTCCTGCCATTCCTGCGCAAGGCGCCGACTGATTTCACCGACGTCTGATGGCCGGGTGGCCTGCCCCGGGTCCCGGACATCGGACACCGGATTCCGGATTCTGGATTCTGGCCACCGGACACCGGGCGATGCGGACTTTGCCACCCGGTGGATGTTTATAAAAAGTAACTGCTCAGGTTGTTTAGCCCGTCAGGCTGTAGACTGTTAGGCAAAAAAAACGGAGCATATGCGGAACACAGTACGACTTATACCGCAAGGGCATAAGTTTCGTATGAGCAGACGAGCTGCTCAACTCAGCTTTATACCGCAAGGGCATAAGTTTCGTATGAGCAGACGAGCTGCTCAACTCAGCTTTATATCTCGTGTTTCGCTGTTGCTAACAGTCTAAATGCATACAGCCTGTAGACCTGAGTAGTTACAAAAAGTATTCCATGGTGCTAGGGCAGAAACGGCCGGGCCGTCCAGGCCTGGCCGTCCTTCGAGGCAAAGGTGACGGTGCCGTGCCTGCCGGTCCGCCAGGTGGTTATGGGGTTTGGCTGCGCTTTTTCCCAACCGTAGGTGTTCTTGCCATCCTTTTCTCTCCCGGAAACGATTACTGACGATGGGGCCACGGCCGCAAGAAAAAGGGCGCTGTTGGAGGAGGTGGCGCCGTGATGGGCGGCGAGCAGCACATCCGCCCGCAGTGGCCGGCCGCTTAGCACCAACTGCTCCTCCTCCGCCTGGCCGATGTCGCCGGGCAGGAGGAAGGCGGTCTGGCCGTGCTCCAGGCGGAGCACCAGGCTCTGCTGGTTGGGGGACTGGTTTTCCTTACCTGACAAATGGAATCCCGCCAGATTTTGCAAGCGCGTGGCGCCATCCGTGTAAAGCACCTCGCCGGATTGCGGCACGCGGATCTCTATATCCAGATGGCGGGCCAGGTCCAGCAACCGGCCATATTCGGGGTCAAGGGAGGCTGTGCCGTTGACCCACAGGATTTTTGGGTGGAAGCGTTGCAGGAGAAAGTCCACCCCGTTGAAGTGGTCGGTGTGGGGATGGGAGACGATGATCTGTTCCACCCGGCTGGTCCGGTTTTTCCAGAGCAAGGGGGCCACCAGACGGCTGCCGACGTTGGCGTCATTACCGCGGCTGCCGCAATCGACTACAATGTTGCGGCCATGCGGCAGTTGCATGACCACGGCGCTGCCGTCACCCACATCCACGACCGACACCCGTGCCCCGGTGCTGGCGCTGGCCGTAAGCATGGTTGCGATGGGGCCGCCGCTCAGCAACAGCAGGCAGGTCGCGGCCACCCAGGGCACGAGACGGCGATTTCTCAAGAACCAGATGCTTGCCAGGCCAAGATAGTACCAGGTGATCTCCCAGAAGCCCGGGGTGGGCAGCCAGATGGAGGCCAGCGGCAGGGCGGCGAGCTTGGTGGTGATCAGGTCGGCGGCCACCAGCCCCCAGGCGCCCGCCTTGAGGAGCAGGGCGGCGGCCGCGGTTGAGAAAGGAAGCACCAGACCGGCCGCCAGACCCAGCAGCAGGGTCCAGATGCAGAGAAAGGGTTCCACCAGCAGGGTGGCCAGCGGGGCGATTGGCGAGAAGCGGTTGAAATGGTAAAGCATGAGCGGCAGGGTGCCGGCCATGGCGGCCAGGGAAACGAGCAGGGCGGCCCGCAACCAGGGCCATATCTTGCCGAGGAGCCGTTGATTTTTGTCCGGCCCCGCCGGGTGCTGGCCAGAGGACATGATGTACGGGGCGGCGCAGGCAATGCTCAAGACGGCGGCAAAGGAGAGCTGAAACGAAACCGCGCCGCATGCCTCGGGCGTCACCAGCAGAATGAGCAGCGCGGCAATGGCGAGATTGGTGCGCACGGCCCACTGCCGGTCAGCGACCAGGGCCAGAATAAAGACGACCACCATGATGAGCGAGCGGATAACCGGGGTGTGGAAACCGGCGATCAAGGCGTAGCCGGTCAAGGGCAACAGGGTGGCAAGCGCGGCGATCTTCCTGACCTGCACTATAAGCATGAGGCGGGGGGAACGTTTGAGGAGCCAGGTGATGGCGCTGGCGCAGCACCAGGCCAGGAGCCCCATGTGCAGACCGGAGATGGCCAGCAGGTGCATGACGCCGGTGGCCTTGAAGTTTTCCAGGACAGCTTCGGATATCTCGCTGGTCTCCCCCAGGAGAATGGCCTTATACACCCCCAGATTGGGGGGCTCGATGGTCTGATCGAGAAAACGGCCAAGGTGATAACGCAGCCGTTCGGGCAGGTAGCGCAGTCTTTGCCATGGGTCCTGATCTTGGAGGGTGAGGATTCTGGCGATGAAAACGGGCGCCGGCACCCAACCCTTGATCCAGATGCCCTGGCGGGCGAGGTGGGCGCGGTAGTCGAAGGCGCCAGGGGAGGTGGCGGGTCTTACCGGCGAGAGGGTCGTCCTGGCAATGCACTGGTCGCCTGGCATCAGGTCGTCAGGCGGTGGTCCGGGCATGGTCAGGCGGACCAGCCCCTCGGCCGGCGTGCTGGCCGCGGGCCTTATAAGCTGTTTGGCGCTGACGATGAGGGTGCTAGTTTCTCCATTGGTGGTGGGCATGCGGGCCAGCACGCCGATAAGGCTGACCTCTTGTTTTTCATGAATCTGGCGAGCGATGTGGCAAGGGGTGCGCGGTGGTTCCAGGCCAGGATCTCCGTACAGGAGGCCGGCGCAGAGAAAAAAGGCGCCCAGCAGGGGCAGGGCGCAAGGCAACCTCCTGTGCTTCAGGAGGAGAAGGAGGCCGCCGCCGGCCAGCGTCGTTGCCAGGCCTGCGCAAACAACGGGTGGCGCCACGACACCCAGGTCGGCCGCGCCAAGCCCGGCGGCAAAACAGAGAACCGCGACAAAGAGCAGATCGTCTTTAGCCGCTGGCCGGCATGGGAGGCTGTTGCTGGTCATTTGTTTTGGCAGGCTGTAACTATCCAGCTTGTGTCGGCATTTAAGCGTTGCCGGGCTGGCCATGCCTTGCGCTTATGCTCGGCGGGCGTTCTGCCCGCCTCCGAGGCGGCCGCGACCTCCCGCGCATCCTGCGCCTGAGGTCGCGGACGAAGCCGCGCAAAGCATTAGCAGTCCAGGAATTCACCCGGGTTGCGGTGCCGCTGGATAGTTACGGCAGGCTTTGTCATTTCAGGGCG
>Ga0210051_1006114_pt1 | contig 11373 bp, 6 predicted proteins | sample CryGey092014_all_FD_185464 | JGI IMG/M metagenome (GOLD analysis project Ga0210051, IMG submission 185464) | Groundwater microbial communities from aquifer - Crystal Geyser CG23_combo_of_CG06-09_8/20/14_all (SPAdes) (version 2) | ecosystem: Environmental > Aquatic > Deep subsurface > Groundwater ...
TATTAGTTATTTATATTCTAATTTTAGCACAAAATTAATCTTTTTTCTATGGTAAAATGTGCATAACTCTGCGGCCTTTCGGCCGCTTTTTAAGTCGCCTGACGGCGACTTAATTGGCGACAGTCCCGTTAAAGATTTTTTAACAAATTTTTAATTGGGGAAAAAAATATGAAAAAAAGAATTTTATTAACAATCGCCGCGGTAGCGGCCGTGGCCGTCGGCGTTGTCGGCATGAGCGCTTTTGAAGCCCATGTCATCAATGTTACGGCGCATATTGAAAACGCTTTAAGCGTTAATACTTACGGCATTGATTTTGGGACAGTATTTCCGCAAGAAAATATTACGGACAAAACATTTGATATTGGATTGAGCGAATCATTTATTGGCGCAGAAAGAGCGGATAATGTTAGCTATAAAATAATGCAAAAGGACAAGCCCTGGACGTTAAATTTCGGCGAACCAGCAGATGATGTCAATACCTATAACCGGAATTTGCTTTGCGTTGACCCAGACACTGATAATTTAGCGCAAAGATGCGTTATAGGCGGTAATGTTTTAACTATAACTACTGATAGCGATATTGAAGATTTATACGGTCCAAACGAACCAAGCGTAGGAAATGATTGGACGGCTCCGAGAATGGTTATTCCCATGGGCGGTAATTTTACTATTGAAACAAAAGTAACTGCTGATCCTATTCAATTTATCGGCCCTAATGGACATTATCAGAGCGGCGGCATTTTAGTCTATGACAGTGACGGCAATATAGTTAGATTAGAGTTAACTAATTGGAGCGGTAACGGAAACGTGGTTTATATGGAAAGCCAGGAAACTGGAGCTAAAGTCGGCAAAGCTTGGACAGATTCTAATATTGATGACACGGTTTATTTAAAATTAACCAGAAATGGCAACCTGTTCAGTGGTTATTATTCTACTGATGGCTCTTCTTGGTCAGCAGTGCCTGTACAATCACCTAATGATTTTGATAATCAAAATATTAGCAATCAGCCAAAAGTTGGTTTAGCTACGACTGATAATCAAAACGATAGTAGTTTTTCCGCGCGGTTTGATTATGTGACTTTTAACGGAGATTACTTAAGCTTATGCCGATTTTTATCCAAAACGCCGCAAGAACCAATAGATGGTGAAGTTGGACACCCCAGTTATTACACTGATAATGGCATTTCAGGACCTTCGTCAGATGATAGCTGCTCGGCATCCACAGTTTTAGCTTCTGGTGTATTAAATCAAAACACCAATGATTTATCCGATACATGGACTGTTGACTTAAAAGTTCCGCCAATAGCGGGAAATGTTGGTCAGGATTGGCCGGCTAATTGCGCTAATTTTACCGTACCAACTAATGGTGCTACCTACGGTTGTGATCTTTGGGTAGAAGTCACCGAGCTATAAGCCCATATTGTGGCAATTATATTACACAAGATCCAGAAAAATGCGATGAGGGGCCTAACGGCGGACAGATTCCAGGCGATGGATATTGCTTGCCTGATTGCACCATAGACCTATCGTAAAGAATAGTTATTGATTTTAATTACTGACCGAACCCGCTCCGGTTATATTACCGGAGCGGGCAGTTAGGAATTAAATAACCTTGAATTACAAAATTCCCTCCCCTTACGAAGGGGAGGGGTGGGGTGAGGTTTCAGGGTAAGTAAAATAAGCTATTGTTATTAAACTGTTCATGCCATTCCCCACCAAACCTCCCCTAACCCCTCCTTCGCAAGGAGGGGAATCCCGGACAAACCCATAAATATAAAACAAATAAACTATGAGAAAAATATTATTAATTGTTTTATTAGCCATTGTTATTATCGCCATAGCGCAGATTGCCGTAGCTGATAAATACACGGCGCAGGTGCAGGTTATTGAAGGCGAAAAAAAAGTGGGAGTAAATCCGACCGGAGAAAAACTTGACTTTGGGGATTTGTCCGCTGATACGGCGGCCGTAAGGTATGTAACTTTAAAAGCCGGCGGAGTAAATACTTACATAACGGTCTGGAAGTTCGGCTCAATCGCTGAATTGATAAAATTAAATAAAAATAATTTTACGATGAAGAAGGGCGATGAAGAAAAACTGGAATTTTCGCTTTATATGCCGCCGTCCGCGCCGATTGACAAAACTTATGCCGGCTATGTATGGATATTCAAATTGCCGAAGATATTTTGAATTACTAAATTAGAAATTAAGCCCCTCTCCTTATTAAGGAGAGGCGGGGGTGAGGTCTCGTGGTGAGCAAAATAGGCTATATTTATTAAATTACTGGTGCCACTTCCCACCAAACCTCCCCAACCCCCTCCTTCGCAAGGAGGGGTATAAGAAAATGAAAAATAAGGAACAAATAATTGATTTAAGGGATAATAGCAAAATAAATACCGCCGTAAAAACCCGGTTTAAAAACAAAAATGTTAAAAAGATAATTATTGAGTGGGTAATTTATATCGCCGTATTCGCGCTGATTGTCATTGGCACGCCAAAATTATTGACGAAAATCCTTAATTCAGAATATCCGATCGCTTCCATAACTTCCAGCTCAATGTGGCCGGTAATCAAAAGAGGAGACCTAGTATTTATAAAGGGAGCGGGCGGAAAGGATGATATAAAATTAGGAGATATAGTTGTTTATAAAAATGCCAATGGCTTTACCATCCACCGAGTCGTAAAAATAAATGAAGACACTTTCACAACCAGAGGCGACGCCAATAATGTTGACGACCAGCCGGTTAAATACCAAGAATTAATAGGAAAAGCGGTTAATTTCAGAAATAAGCCGCTGCGCCTGCCGTATTTAGGAAATCTTTCACAAATATTTAAAAGATAATTATTTATGGTGCCGGATATTAAAACAATCAGAATAAAGAAAAACAAAGCGAGAAACAGATTTCGCGCCGGCGTTTTAATTTTCACAAAATATATTCTAAAAAGAATCGTGCGATTGATAAGGTTAAATAATAAGATTAAGAAAGCCAGAAATCAGATGGCTGATATTTGCCAAAAAAATAAAAATATTATTTTGGATTTAAGAAAAGTAAAAAATTACGGTCGTAATGATTATATTATAACGTCCAGACAGGCGCATCCTATTTTATTAAAGTCGTTCGCGTCTTTTGTGATTATTTGTTTAATCAGCATGCAGGCGTCATTAATAAGCGGTTTTGAGGCCCATATTATCAATATTACAGCTAAAATAGTAAACGATGTTCCTGGTATTGAGCCCGGTGGCGGCCAGTTCTGCAATATTGAAGGAGCGTCTATAACATTAAGCACGACTTTAACAGGCACAAGCACGATAGTTTACACAACCGACGGCTCTGACCCGGTTTGCCCTGACGGCAGCAGTGTTTATAGCGAGCCATTTACGATTTACCAAAGCGCGACAGTCAAGACGCGCACCTGCCATGACGACAAGCAAAGCGCTATTGCTACGCAATATTTTGCCGTGGCAATGGAATTTTGCCCGCCATCAAATTGCAACGCCGAGCCGATTAGTTATTGGCAGAATAATGAGGGATGCGAGAATAATCCGGCCGTAAGCAATCTGGCGATTCAAATAAACAATTTATCTTCCGGCCATTTTCAGAGCGCTTTTGCCACAACAACTGCCGCGGATATTTGCACATTATTTGATATAAATAGCTGTCCGCCAGAAGGCACATTAGCCGGGGAGCTTTGCCGCGCTCAAGGAGAAATATTGGCTGACCTCTCTAATATCGTAACAGGAAGATTGGATTTAAACGCGGTTATTGCCGGGGGCTTTGACAATAGCCAGCCGTTTATCAATTTAGCCATTACCGCTTCATCTACGATTGAAGAGGCGTTAAACAAGATTGAAGCCGTTTTAGTAAATCCAAGCGCAACGGCCGAAGATTTAACCGGCGCCGGCTATGTTGCCCAGAGAATTTATACTTTTTACAGCTCGGAAAATCCATACCCAAGCGGAACTTGTATTTATTACGAGCCGGGCGATATTGTCTTAAACGAATTTGTGCCTAATCCTTCCTGCGCCGCCCAGCCGGTTGATGTAGCTTTAGTAATGGACACTTCAGACAGTATGAACTACGACAGCCCTACCCGCATAAGCCAGGCAAAGACAGCAGCCAATGATTTTATTAATAATTTAAGTACTACTACTGACCAATCGGCTCTGGTTTCCTATGGTACCACGGCGATATTAAAAAAGCTGTTATCTTATGATCATGCCTCTACAACCGAGGCCATAAACGGTTTAACAGCCGTAGGCGCGACCAATATCGGCGATGGAATTGCCCTTGCTAATAATGAATTGACGATAAGTGGCCATGCCAGCCCGGCAGCCGTTAAGGTGGAAATACTTTTGACTGATGGCTTGGCCAACAAACCGAACGGACCTGGCTATGGCGAATGGCCGGCTGATGTGGCTTACGCCAAAGCCAAAGCGGACGAGGCGGCGCTAAATGATATTAAAATATTTACCATTGGATTAGGAATTAACGTTAATACATCAATGTTGCAATATATCGCCACTACTACTGGCGCCGAGTATCATTTTGCTCCAACAGGCGCGGACTTAAAAGCAATTTACCAGCTTATTTCCGAAGAGTTGTGCGGAGGAGGAGATAACGATGACTTTTCCGGCTTAGCCGGCGAATGGGTTGAACTTTATAATAAAGGCGCTACCCAAAAGGATTTGGCGAATTGGATGATAGGCAATTCCGCCACTACCACTACGGTTACAATAAATACGGGCAATACGCTCTCCGGCTTAACAACAATTGGCGCGGTCGGTTCGGGATTAGAATGGCTGGTGGTATTATTTAACGAAGCTCGGCTCAACAACAGTGGCGACACGATTTTCCTTTATGATAATGTAAACCATTTATTGGATTTTTACTCCTACACTTCTTCAATAGACAATGACACTGACTTTGACCCAGACAATACTCCGGGGACGACAAATACTTTGGACGGCAATTTAGCCGGCCAAGAAGGAAAATCATTCGCCCGCATACCCGATGGCACAGGAAACTGGATAGACCCGATTCCCACACCGGGCGGGCCAAATAAGTTAGATGAAAATATGGCTTTAGACATAACGGCCAGCAGTACCGAAAGCGTTATTTCCCAAGATAATGAAGTTTTGGTCGCGTCGACTGAACAAGCATTAACTAATGACAATGCGAATATTTTAGATAACAATAATCAAGACAACGAAAATTCAATTGTGCCGGAAACTGTCTCAGAGGATTTAGATAATAACGGGGAAACAAACGATCCCGCCGGCGTATCAGCAGAAGCAGGGGATAGCGGAACAGTTTCTTTAAATAATGAAAATATCTCCTCAAGCACCGAATCTAATGAAATAATATCTGGCAACAACGATAACGCGGATAATTCCGATAATTCTGATGATAATACGAATAACAACAGCGAACCTGAAGAAGTAAAATCAGAACCAGCGCCGGAACTAGAGCCAAGCCAAAACGATAACAGCGGCGTTGGCTCGGCAAAAGAACAGGCGACAGAACCATCATATTTAATAAACATAGAATCAGGGCTAAGCAGCCAGCCAACCACTCTATAACATATGTTTTTTCCGGCAAAAAAATCTAAAAAGTTAATGATAGCGCTTATAGGAGTTATAGGCCTGGCTTTAATTTTGACTAATTTGCAGGCCAATTTTACGTCAGTGTCGGCTACGGTGATTCCCGTGGAGGTCTCTGTTAAGCATATTGATTTCGGCAATGTTTTTCCTGGCGAAAATCATTCCGGAGAATTTATAGTTTCTTATGCCGACACCGGCAATGGCGTTGATTATAAAATCGCGCAAAAGCGCAAACCCCTGCCTTCTAATCATCCGGAATATCCTTCTGGCGGCGATCCTTTGATGCCCGGCTATTACCGCGACCTGTGCCCATATTTAACAAAGGTCAGCTTGGAAAACGAAGGAGATACCGAGGAGCAATCGTTTGTGGGCCCCAATGACCTGGATGACTCTTGGACTGTGTTATTTTCGGTCCCGACCATAATGGGCAATGTGGCCCAAGACCATAAAGGCGGAGTAGTAACCGTTAAGGGAGACTACGGCTGCGATATTTCTATTGATGTCGGCGAATTCTGCGGCGATGGAGTTATAAATGGAAACGAGGAATGCGACGACGGCAATCGCGTTGATAATGACGAATGCCGAAACGATTGCAGTTTATCCGAATGTAAAAGTAATATTGACGTAATGATTGTTATGGACGTTTCCGGCAGCATGGGCTATGAAATACCGACCCGGCTAAGCCGAGCCAAGACAGCTGCCAATGATTTTATCAATAATCTGCAACCTAGCGACCAATCAGCATTGGTTTCATATAGCACCGCGTCCACGCTGAAAAAATCATTATCCAATAACCACTCATTAACCAAGACAGCCATAAATAATTTAACTGCCGGAGGGGCGACCAATATCGGCGATGCCATTAAAACCGCCAATGCTGAATTAATCAGCGGCAATGCCAATTTAGGGGCGGCCAAAGTAGAAATACTCTTAACCGACGGCAAGGCCAATAAGCCGTATGGCCCGGGCTATGGCGAGTGGCCGGCTGATGTGGCTTATGCCAAATCCAAGGCGGATGCGGCGGCCGGCAGCAGTATTAAGATATTTACTATTGGATTAGGTAACGATGTTAATACCGCGATGCTTCAATATATCGCTTCTACTACCGGAGCTAAATATTATTTCGCCCCGATGAGCGCTGACTTGCAAGAAATATTTAAATCCATAACATCAACATTTTGTGCCCAGGGTTCAATTTCCGGATGCAAATATAATGATTCCAATAATGACGGCGATATAATAGGAGAAGAAAAACTGCTGGACTGGAAAATAGTTTTGTCAGGCGACACCCAGACCACGCGAACAACAGGCGATAATGGTTGCTATAAGTTTGATAATTTACTGTCCGGGCAATATGTTTTATCAGAGGCCCTTGAGCAGGATAAAAAATTTGTCCAGACATATCCGGCATCGTTGATTTACAATATCACTTTAGCAAAAGGGCAAAATGCGGCTAACTATGATTTTGGCAATCATATTGCTGAATGCACAACTGATATTGATGTAGCTATTGTTATGGACATTTCCGGCAGCATGGGCTATGAAATACCGACTCGGCTAAGCCAGGCCAAGATCGCCGCCAATGATTTTATCAATAATCTAAGAATAAATGACCAATCGGGTTTAATATCATATAGCACTTCGGCAATATTAAAAAAAATATTATCCAATAACCACGCATTAACCATGTCATCAATAAATAATTTAACTTCAGGTGGAGCCACTAATATCGGCGATGCCATTAATATCGCCAGCAATGAATTAATCGGCGTCCGTGCCAATTCAACTGCGGCTAAAGTAGAAATACTATTAACCGACGGCAAGGCCAATAAGCCGTATGGCCCGGGCTATGGCGAGTGGCCGGCTGATGTGGCTTATGCCAAGTCCAAGGCGGACGAAGCATCCCTAAAAAGCATAAAGATATTTACCATTGGATTAGGAAGCGATGTTAATGCTCCAATGCTTGGATATATTGCTTCCACCACAGGCGCCCAATATCATTTCGCTCCCACTAGCGCTGACTTAAAAGGGATATTTGATCTTATCGCTCAAAAATTTTGCCAATAAATACTTATGCTATTCATATTATCAATTTATTTATCAAAATAAGCTAAAATTAGACCTAAAATAATAAACCCTGACTTATAAAGACAGGGTTTATTATTTTAGTCAAATTAATAATAAAATTACGACTTTAGTCTACAAAATTGTAGACTAAAGTCGTAAAATATTTATTTAATTTTAATTATAAAATTAATAATAATTAATACATAGATTAATATAAAAATATAAAATATTTATTTTTTTTAATATTTTAGGTTGACAAATAATATTTAAAATAATAATATATTGGATTATTAACATTGTAATTATTTTTATATTTATTATACTTATTGGACATATGCTAAAAAGGAAAATAGTATATAAATTAAATATAAAAAATAAATAATAAATAATCATAGCTTAATAAATTTTTGTTCTTTTTAAACAATAACTTTAAACAATAAAATTATATAAAAAATAAATATAAAAATAAAAAATTTAAAATATAGAAAAATCAGGAGGAAATTAATTATATTAATATTTAATTTCAAAATTTATGAAAATAAAGAAAAGAATGATTAAAAAATTGACTTTTATTTCCGGTCTGATGCTTATTATCAACATGTCTTTTAGCGGCGTGTTTTTTATTGCCCAGCTGGCTAGCGCCAATGGCATTGGTTCTATGGATAATGAATGCCAAGATTTTGGTTTTGATTTTGGAGTGGCCAAATGGGAATATGATGATGGCCATTGGATTTTCGGCATTGCGAACAATGGCACTTCAGTAACTGGCACGGATATGGAAGCGCTATGGGATGTTGGCGAATCTGATGCCACTGGTATTATTATCAAAGCCGGCAGCACCGTTTATGAAAGGATAGACGGAACAAGCGGAACAGTAAATCAGGCAAACCCAAATTTAAGCCATATAACATTTTGCGGAGACAATAAAGAGACACCCTATTGCGGAGACGGTCAAATAAGCGGTGATGAGCAATGCGATAACGATCAGGCCAACGGCCAGGTATGCGTACCTGAATACGGCACAAGTTGCGCCTACTGCACCGCCGGCTGTGATGAAATAACATTAGAAGGGCCAAAATGCGGAGACGGAATCGCAAACGGCAACGAACAATGCGATGACGGCAATACTAATAATGGCGACGGCTGTTCGGCCGCTTGTGAGATTGAAGAAACTCTCTTTTGCCAATTAACCCTGACTAAATCCGATGCCGGTTATGATCCGGTCCAGCCGGGCGCGGAAATGGTCTATCATCTGACTTTAACCAATACCGGCACAGCTGATTGCACCGGCGGCGGGGTTTTATTAAAAGATGTTTTTGACGCCGTCACCTCGTATATCAGCGCCGTGCCCGAGCCGATGAATGTCAATGAAGATGAAAATTATATCAAATGGAATTTCGGCACCATCAAGCCGGACGAGATGAAAAATATTGATTTAACTATGAAAGTATCCGCGGATGCGGCCTGCGGTTCCACTCTATTAAACAGAGCCGTTTATTGGTCAGACCAAACCGGCTGGGGGCAGGAAGTAAATGAAACCACTGCTGTTTATTGCCCGCAACCGGATTTAGGCAGTATTTGCGGCTATAAATTCAATGACCTGAATAAAAATAGCCAAAGGGATAATGAAGAACCGGGACTTCCTGATTGGACCATCGGCTTGGGTTATACCATGGGCGACGCGGCTGTTTATATCTCCACCAGCACTGATGCCAACGGCTATTATTGCTTTACCAGCCTCTTGCCTAAGGAATATACCATAGCGGAACAATTAAAAAATGGCTGGACCAACAGCACTCCTTTATACCAATCTATCATTCTGGGCGAAGGGGATAATACAACCGTTAATTTTGGCAATTACATACCTGACATTGAACCTGTATACGGCGGCATTTCCGGCTATAAGTTTGGCGACAGCGACGGTTTGGCCAGCACCACTGATGATCAAGTCGGTTTAGCCGGCTGGTTAATTAATTTATTTAACTCCAGCTCCACCTCCACGCCGATTGCCACGACCACCACTAACGCCAATGGTTATTATGGATTTGCCAATTTAACTGCCGGCGAATATGCTCTTAGCGAAGTAATGTTGTCCGGCTGGACCCAAATGAGCGCTCCGGCCGCCATTGACTTGACTGCCGGCGAAAATTCGCCAAATAATAATTTCGTTAATCATGAATATATATTAGGCAGTATTTGCGGCTATAAATTCAATGACCTGAATAAAAATAGCCAAAGGGATAATGAAGAACCGGGACTTCCTGATTGGACCATCGGCTTGGGTTATACCATGGGCGACGCGGCTGTTTATATCTCCACCAGCACTGATGCCAACGGCTATTATTGCTTTACCAGCCTCTTGCCTAAGGAATATACCATAGCGGAACAATTAAAAAATGGCTGGACCAACAGCACTCCTTTATACCAATCTATCATTCTGGGCGAAGGGGATAATACAACCGTTAATTTTGGCAATTACATACCTGACATTGAACCTGTATACGGCGGCATTTCCGGCTATAAGTTTGGCGACAGCGACGGTTTGGCCAGCACCACTGATGATCAAGTCGGTTTAGCCGGCTGGTTAATTAATTTATTTAACTCCAGCTCCACCTCCACGCCGATTGCCACGACCACCACTAACGCCAATGGTTATTATGGATTTGCCAATTTAACTGCCGGCGAATATGCTCTTAGCGAAGTAATGTTGTCCGGCTGGACCCAAATGAGCGCTCCGGCCGCCATTGACTTGACTGCCGGCGAAAATTCGCCAAATAATAATTTCGTTAATTATTATGAAAATATTATTGAGCCGATATGCGGAGATGGCATTGTTAACCAAGAAATTGAACAATGCGACGGCACAGCCGGCATTATTAATCATTATATCTGTACTCAATCATGCCGACTGGAATATGTTCCTTACTGCGGCGATAACATTAAAAATGGAGCGGAACAATGCGACGGCACTGACGGGTTAGTAAGCGGAAAAACCTGCAATAATCAGTGTGTGTTAACCGGCGGAGGCGGAGGCGGCGGAGCATTTATTATCACCAACGCCCATGGATTTTTACCAGAAGTGAAAGGCGAAGAAGGCAAGCCGATATTAAGTATAGATAAAACCGTCAATGCCGATTTTGCCAATGCCGGCGATGTAGTTGAATATAGCATAAAATTGATTAATAATGGAAATTTAACCGCTTTTAATGTTGTTCTTTCCGATGAACTGCCTAATGGATTCACTTCGGCAATTGACAATTCAAAAATATTGACTTTCAGTTTAGGCGATATATTACCCGGCGAAAACAGAACGACAACTTATAAAGTTAAAATCAGCGATAACGCGCCGGCCGGCATTTACGCCAATTTAGCGCGAGCCAGCGCTTCCAATCATGATCCGATTGTGGATACGGTTAATTTAGAAGTAAGAAAAGTTGAAACATTGGGGATTGAATTGCCGGCTACCGGTTTCAGCTTAAAGGAATTTTTGTCCATAGTATTAGTTATAATAATCGCGCTTGGTTCAATAACGATTGGCAAAAAGAGTTATAATAATCTATAATAAAAATTATAAAAATAAGGGGACTGTCGCCAATTAAGTCGCCGTCAGGCGACTTAAAAAGCGGCCGAAAGGCCGCAGAGTTATGCACATTTTACCATAGAAAAAAGATTAATTTTGTGCTAAAATTAGAATATAAATAACTAA
>Ga0210051_1006123_pt1 | contig 11365 bp, 12 predicted proteins | sample CryGey092014_all_FD_185464 | JGI IMG/M metagenome (GOLD analysis project Ga0210051, IMG submission 185464) | Groundwater microbial communities from aquifer - Crystal Geyser CG23_combo_of_CG06-09_8/20/14_all (SPAdes) (version 2) | ecosystem: Environmental > Aquatic > Deep subsurface > Groundwater...
TTATTCTCCGTGCCTCCGTGTCTCTGTGGTGAATCTGAAAATCCATAATGAGAATTGCTGACAAAAATCAAGCAGCGAATTTCCCTGTTAAAAAGAAATAGTATTCATTTTAACAGCTAACTTTGCCATGTCATAAATACCAGAAAATTTGCACCCTGAGGCAAGGTCATCTTCCTTTATCCCTCTTGCCTCTGCACATGGCTTACAAACCAAGATTGGAATTTTAAGTATTTGACATATTTCAAAAACATCACTGAATGGAGCTAATCCAACCCCTTGAATAGTCTCCTGCTCGGCTATCCCTTTTTTAGCAAAGATAACCCCTTCATTTGCCAGGAATATAGTAGCATTATCCTTGTTTTCTTTTGCCCCCTTAGCTGTCAGAAAGGCTAAGGATGCCCGATTTGGATCATCCAATCCACAGGTGCAAACAACTAAAAGCTCGGTTGACATTTTTTCTACCTCCATCTGTTTTCTTGTAACAGTTCAGCAAACTTGACTCCTTAATATATTGTATCATAAACTCACCAACAATGTCAATAAAAAAACACCTGTAAAAAACACAAAAGGCACAGAAGAAAGGTAAATAACAACACCCTTCTCTGTACCCTCTGTACCCTCTGTACCCAAAGCAAAAGCAAGTAAGTTTTCGCACTCCAAACGCTTTACACCCCAAACAAAGCCTTACCTTCCTTAAGCATAGACACCTTCTTACCCCTTGGGCTGCAATGATTGGTCATAATGGGCTCACCCGGCATCTTACAGGGCAAAATCTGATTCCAGTATGCCCATCTAAAGGAAAGTTTGCCCAGATGATTTATCTTGGTATCTTTTAAGAGGGAGAATGGACCAATTGCAGGCAAGGGGAATTTTCCCGGCAATGGCTCTACCTTGTAGTTAAAATCAATAAGCAAAGCCTTGTCAAACCCTGATTCAATAAAGCAGATAGAATGCCCATCAAATTTTGCCTTTGGTTCCTTACCGTTTATCTCGCTTAACAGATTTTCAATCATAACCTCAGACTCAAAATGAGCCACAGAGCCTGCCCTTGAAGTAGGCACATCAGTGCCATCACCAATAGAATAGATATTGTTGTAGCCCACAGCCTTCAAGGTATGCTTATCTGTTCGAATATATCCGGCACCATTCCCAAGCCCGGAATCTTCAATTACAGCTGCCCCTTCAGTCGGCGGGATAGCTACCAGAAGGTCATAATCTAACTCCTGTTTGGTATAGGATTTTATCCTTTTATTTACATGGTCAACGAAACCAAGGCTAAAGTCTGGGGTTATCTTAATCCCTTTCTCGCTGGCTATTTCACCAAACACCTTACTTGCTATTGGTTTGGTAAATGCACCGGCTAAAGGGGTAACCAGCTCTATTTCAACCTTATGCCGTATCCCCTTTTTATGAAAATAGTAATCTGCCAAAAAGACAAACTCTATGGGTGCTACTGGACATTTAATAGGCATTGACGCAATATTAAAAACCAGCTTGCCGCCCTCAAAACGGTCAAGTGCCCGCTGGAGTTTTACGGCTCCACTCGGGGTATAGAAATCAAACACATTTTTCTCATACCCTTCCATCATGCCATCTATCTCGTCAGGTATAATGCGGCAGCCAAGCGAACTCACTAACCAATCATAATGAAAATCACCTGCTTTCGTTTTAACCACATTGTTTTTAGCATCTATCTCTGTGATTTCTGAGCTGACAAAATCTACACCCTGAGCAAGTAAGCTATCGATTGGTTTGGAAACATCAGGCAAATTCTGATACCCCTTAAACCTGAATGGAAGGAACAAAAAGCCCGGTTGATAATAATGCATGGCATTTCTATCTATAACCGTTATATTCCATTCCCGCTGGCTTAATCTTTTTCGAAGGTTATTGGCAGACATAGTGCCACCTGCACCTCCACCGAGAATAACGATGTTTTTCATAATACACTACCTCCTTTTCTTAAATACAACTCCCCCCTGAAGAGTTTTTTTCTTTTTTGACTAAATCCTCAAGGGTTAGACCCTCAAATCTTTTATTTATCTCTGTGCCAATCTGTTCCCAAAAGGCACGAATAGCATCATCAACCGGCCGATCTGTTTTTATATCCTTGCCCGGACAAATACAAAAGGTTGGCTCTGCAGCATCAATAATCTTTTTTATGGTTATCTCTGAAGGTAACTTCTGCAGTCTGTATCCCCCACTTACCCCACCCCTGACACTATTCAGCAATCCAGCATTCTTGAGCCTGTTAAGAATTTGCGAGACAAAGGCAAAAGAGATGTTTTGCCTGAGGGCAATAGCACTGCTTGTAATCGTTGCCTTTTTATTCTGCATGGCAAGATCAGTCATAATAACGATAGCATAGTGTACCTTAGCTGGAATCTTCATATCATAATCACCTTAATCTATATAAAAGATATATAATAACTTTACTTATATATAATAACATCCTATTGCTTATTTGTCAACATCTTTTTTTTCTTTTTTTCACCATTGCGGCAGCAATTCTCATTATGGATTTTCAGATTCACCACAGAGACACGGAGGCACGGAGAATAATTTAAAAAAACAAGCTGACGGAATGCAAATTTTTATAAATTCACAGAATAATGCTTCAAATTTCCAAAAATCTGCGTTCAGCCACATTCAAACAAGAGATTTGTCCTTCGATTTTCCTCTGTGTCTCCGTGTCTCCGTGTCTCAGTGGTGAGTTGTTATGTGTTTATGCGGTAAAAATGTCATAATTAGAATTGCTGGAGTCGAAAAACTTTTCCTTGACAAGCCATATCTTTTGTGCTATACTTCTTTTGTTCTTTTTCGTAAGGAGGGTTTTTAATAAAAAAATGGATTTAGATGTTCCAGCCGTAGCGAATTTATTTGGTATTTCAAAAATTGTTGGTATTCTGTCGGCAGTATCTGGTGAAATGATTACTCCATTTACCTTAGTCCTTTTCTCAATTTGTCTCATTCTATTTACCACTTTTTTAATTGTACCGCTATTTTTCAGGTGGCAAAGGCTGCTTATCTTTGTTTCCTTCTTATCTTTATCAATTTCTTGCCTGATTGCTGTTATTGCCGGTATATGGTCAATGTTTAATGGTATTCCGGAGTCAGGGACATTACTTATTGGTTTGCCGGACTTACCCTTTCATTTAAGGCTTGACCCTTTGTCCGGTTTTTTCCTTGTAGTAATTGGGTCTCTTGGTTTTTTTGTCTCTATTTATTCCATCGGCTATTGTCAGATATATCTAGCACACCGCTCTATTACCCGATTGGTCATATTTTATTGCCTCTTCATTATGGGAATGTTTCTGGTTGTTCTCTCAGATGATGCTTTTATTTTTTTGATAGCTTGGGAATGTATGGCTGCATCTTCATTTTTTCTGGTAATGTATGAGGATGAACAAGCAGAAAATAGAAAGGCAGCGTTTCTTTATTTAGTGGTTGCCCATATTGGGGCTATCGCCATACTATTATCTTTTGGTTTAATGGCTGGTTTGTCCAGCGGTTTTGGCAGTTTTGGTGGTTATACCTTTGATGCTATGCGTCAGGCTGAGTTTCCTTTTGAATGGGCAAGTGTTGCTTTTTTGTTGGCATTTTTAGGGTTTGTGGCAAAGGCAGGCATAATCCCTTTTCATGTCTGGCTGCCAGAGGCTCATCCTGTTGCTCCATCGAATATTTCTGCACTGATGAGCGGTGTGATGCTCAAGACAGCCATTTACGGGATAGTTCGGGTTGTCTTTGACCTTATCGGTGGAGACTTTCCCTTGTGGTGGGGGGTAATTGTCTTGATATCTGGACTGATCTCTGCTGTTATGGGTGTGCTTTACGCCCTTATGCAGCATGATCTGAAAAGGCTCCTTGCCTACCATTCTGTAGAAAATATAGGGATTATCCTCATTGGTATTGGACTTGCCATGATTTTTATATCCTCTCATCTTCCTGTGCTTGCCAGCCTTGCCCTTATTGCCGGGCTGTATCATACCCTCAATCATGCCATGTTTAAGGGGCTTTTATTTATGGGTGCCGGTGCAGTGCTTCATTCTACACATAAAAAAAATATGGAGGAGATGGGTGGATTAATCCATAAAATGCCCTGGACTGCTGCCCTTTTCCTTGTAGGATGTGTCTCAATTTCTGCACTCCCTCCCTTTAATGGATTTGTCTCTGAATGGCTTACCTTTCAGGCATTTCTTCTTTCCCCATCACTTCAGGGACACTTTCTTAATCTGCTCATTCCGCTGGGTGCAGCCATACTTGCCCTCACCGGTGCATTAGCCGCAGCCTGTTTTGTCAAGGTATTCGGGGTAACCTTCCTAGGGCATTGGCGGGGTCATCATAATCCACATATTCACGAAGTAGGCTGGTTTATGCGAATTGGGATGATCCTGCCGGCCATTATGTGCCTTATCCTTGGCATTATACCAACTGTAGTTATCCAATGGTTGGATATAATCCCAGCTACCCTGATAGGTGATACAATTACCCCAACTGCCGGTGCCTTTGGCTGGTTATGGCTTACCCCTATCAGTGAGCATAGGGCATCTTATTCTGGGGGGATTGTTTTTGTGTGCCTTATTACATTTATCGGGCTGGTGTATTTTTTCCTTCATGCTCGCAAAACAGCTATTCATAAAGCACCCCTCTGGGATTGCGGGTTTGAAAAGATAACACCACGAATGCAGTATAATGCTACAGCATTTTCTATGCCTATTCGCAAAATATTTGGATTCCTTTTCAACATCAGGGAAGAGGTAATAACAACAACCTTAAAGGGTGGTGGTCAGGGGTTGCACTACCGGCTCAGGATACGGGATCGTTTCTGGGGCTGGATATATAAGCCAATAATTGATAGTAGTTTCTGGATATCCCGTAAGCTTGGAAAACTTCAGCATGGGAATATCCAGTTTTATCTCATTTATTCTTTTGTTACTATTATTGTGTTGCTGTTATTTTTGAGGTGAGAAAAATAAAGTGAAAAACGAAAAGTGAAGAGTGAAAAGTGAAGAGTGAAAAATATAATATTGTAGACAGTTCTTTGCTTTTCGTTTTTAGTTTTTCACTTTTAGTTTAATTTAAGGTGAACAAAATGTACCCATACATCATAGAAATAATCCAGATTGTTGTTGTCCTTTTATTTGCTCCTATTTTTGTGGGATGGATACGGTGTCTTAAGTGCTGGGCACAGGGACGCTCTGCACCTGGATTATTGCAGCCATTGCGGGATATTGTCAAGCTCTTTGGTAAGGATATAATCTTAGCTGAAAACGCCTCATGGATATTCCGTTGGACACCCTATCTTGTTTTTGGTGTCTGTACCTTAGCCGGAGGGATTATTCCTATACTTTTTACGGATTTACCCCTTTGTGCCACCGCAGATGTCATTGCCTTAGTAGCATTATTTACTTTATCCAGATTTTTTCTTAGCTTAGCTGGAATGGATATTGGCACTGCCTTTGGCGGGGTGGGTTCAAGCAGGGAGATGACAATCGCCTCATTGGCTGAGCCAGCAATGCTTATGGCTATTTTTACTGTCTCATTGCTTTGCCAATCTACCTCCTTGTCTCAGATGACACAGGTAATTATTCATCAAAACCTGCTTATTCGGCCATCAATGGCTTTTGCCTTAGTGGCATTTATCATGGTTGCTATCGCTGAGACAGGAAGAATACCAGTGGATAATCCGGCAACCCATCTTGAGCTGACCATGATACATGAGGCAATAATTCTGGAGTATTCTGGAAGGCATTTAGCCCTTATAGAATGGGCTGGTTCGTTAAAGCTCCTTCTTTTTACAACTATTGGGATTGCTGTCTTTTTCCCTTGGGGGATTGCTACGACAAACAATATGATAGATGTCCTGATGGCAATTGTTTCCTTAATCATAAAACTGGGGATTGTCGGGATTGGTATTGTCCTTATGGAAACTGGCTTAGCCAAGATGAGGATATTCCGTGTCCCTGAGTTTCTGGGGATTGCCTTTCTGTTTGCAACATTAGGGATGCTGTCGTATTTTATATTGGAGTGAAAAGTGAAAAGTGAAGAGTGAAGAGAGGAGAATTTATGGAAGAGTCTTTTTTGAAAAATAAAAGTTATGGTTTTGCTTTGGATATTGTGAGGTTGTCGCAATTTTTGATTGTTTCCAAAAAAGAATTTGTTTTAAGTAAGCAGATATTAAGAAGTGGAACAGCAATCGGTGCTTTGATTAGAGAGGCTGAATTTGGACAAAGCAAAGCAGATTTTATCAATGAAGTTATTTTTGGCGAACTACAAACAAAATGCAAAGAATTACTTGCAATGCTCATCGCAACCGTTAAAACTGCCAAAAATAATTTATAACTTTTCACTTTTCACTTTTCGTTTTTCACTTTTCACTTATTTTGCCGGAGAATTATCATGTCTATAGAACTATTAGCTCAGATAAATAAAGATTTTGCTGCCCTTATACTTTTGACATCTTTTGGGCTTCTTGTGCAGAGAAGGATATATGCCCTTTTACTTATATTCGCCTGGCAGGGATTATTTCTTTCCATCAGCACAGCAATAGTTGGTTTTGTGTCCGGGATGCATCATCTCTATATAGCTGCTATCCTGACACTGGTCTTAAAGGTTATTTTTATTCCCTATATTCTCCATGTCCTTATTCATCGATTACAGATATATAAGGAGGTAGAAAATCTGACAAGTCTTCCCATGATCATGTTGATTGGTATTGTTCTGGTTATATTTTCATATCATGTAACCGCACCTATCCGGGAGTTGTCTACCCTGATGACTCGTTCCACAATTGCAATTGCCTTAGCCACGGTTATGCTTGGGCTTCTAATGATGATTACTCGCAGTCATGCAGTAACACAGGTTATAGGATTTCTGGCTATGGAAAATGGGCTCTTTTTTGCGGCAACCAGCACCACATACGGTATGCCGTTTGTGGTTGAGCTTGGTGTTGCTTTAGATATACTGATAGCTGCTTTTATCTTTGGCATCTTCTTTTTTCATATTCGCAACACCTTTGACAGCTTAGATATGGAAGAGATGACGAAATTAAAGGAGGAGGACTAAAAGACAATGATATTGCTCATCTTACTTGGCGTACCACTTTTTTCAGCAGTAGTCCTTGCCTTTGTTGGTGATAGGAAGTTTGCTCCTGAGATAAATATACTTGGTTCTGCAGCAACCTTTGGGGCAGGTATCGCCTTGAGCCTGCAAGTCTATCTTCATGGTCCCATTATTGCTGGTGGAAAATTCTTCTTTGTCGATGCATTCAGTGTCTATCTGGCAATCCTTACCTCCTTCGTCTCTATGACTACAGCAATGTTCAGTCGGGGGTATATGCGAAGAGAAAGGGAGCATGGCCGGGTAGGCAAGAAGGGAATGCGTTTTTACCATGCCATGTTTCAACTCTTTATCTCTGCTATGTTGCTTGTCCTTTTGACAAACAATGTGGGTGTGCTCTGGATAGCCATGGAGCTTGCCACACTATCAACGGTTTTATTGGTATCATTGTATCGCACCCCAACAGCTATTGAAGCGGCATGGAAATATTTTATTCTTTGTGGTGTAGGGATTGCCCAAGCATTATTTGGAACTGTACTCCTCTATTTTGCTGCAGAAAGGGTACTGGGTGCGGGTGGTGAGGCATTACTCTGGACAAACCTGAGTATGGTCAGCGATAAACTCGAACCAACCATTCTTTCGTTAGCCTTTGTATTCTTAACGGTTGGATACGGCACAAAGGTCGGGCTTGTCCCTTTGCATAACTGGCTTCCAGATGCCCATAGCGAGGGTCCTACCCCAATATCGGCTGTCCTTTCAGGGCTTCTCTTAAATGTTGCCCTCTATGCCCTGGTTCGGTGTAAGGTTCTTGTTGATGGGGCTACCGGTACACATCAGGCTGGATATATCATGATGGGATTTGGCTTGTTGTCTATCCTTGTTGCAGCTTTTTCCCTTTTAAGGCAAAAGGATATAAAACGAATGTTTGCTTATTCATCCATAGAGCATATGGGGATAGCTACCTTTGCCTTTGGGCTTGGTGGGCAGATAGCTACCTTTGGCGCCCTTCTCCATATGCTGGTTCACAGCCTGACAAAGTCCTCAATATTTTTTACCGTAGGTCATGCCTGCCAGATGCATGATACTCAGGAGATGAATAAGATAAAAGGGCTTTTTCGGAGTAATCCCTTAGTTGGCTGGGGGCTTATGTTTGGGGTTATGGCTATAGCGGGTATGCCGCCATTTGGTGTTTTTACCAGTGAATTTCTGATATTAACCGCAACCATGAAGGATGCACCCTTTTTGGCACTATTGCTTTTAATTGGTATTGGGGTAGCTTTTGCCGCCCTTTTCAGAAGGGTTATACCAATGGTTGCCGGTCCAATTCCTTCTATTGCGAAACCATTAAAGGCTGCCCATGTGCCGGTGATATTGCACCTGATTCTGGTACTTCTTCTGGGTTTATATATACCGAAATTTTTAGCCCAATGGTTTCATTCAGCCGTGGGGTTGCTTAAGTGAAAAGTGAAAAACGAAAAGTGAAGAGTGAAAAACGAAAAGTGAAGAGTGAAGAGAGGAGAATTTATGGAAGAGTCTTTTTTGAAAAATAAAAGTTATGGTTTTGCTTTGGATATTGTGAGGTTGTCGCAATTTTTGATTGTTTCCAAAAAAGAATTTGTTTTAAGTAAGTAGATATTAAGAAGTGGAACAGCAATCGGTGCTTTGATTAGAGAGGCTGAATTTGGACAAAGCAAGGCAGATTTTATCAATAAAATGAGCATTGCATTAAAAGAGACAAACGAAACTATATATTGGTTGGATATATTAAAAGACACAAATTTTATTGATGAAGTTATTTTTGGCGAACTACAAACAAAATGCAAAGAATTACTTGCAATGCTCATCGCAACCGTTAAAACTGCCAAAAATAATTTATAACTTTTCACTTTTCGTTTTTCACTTAAAAGGGAGTTATAAATGCGGACATTAATAAACAATATAATCGGAATAGAAGCCAATCTGGACGAGAAACAATATCCGTCAGACATTCATGCCCATCTCGTCGACAGAGAGGCATTCAGGGATGTGGCAAAGGCGATGAAGGCAAACGGGGCAAGGCTTGTTGCCCAGTGGGCTACAGATGAAACATTATTTGCAAGGGGATTTGGAATATATGCCTGCTATGGCAAGGGCAGGGAATATCTGATTATTAAGGCATACATGCCCATAGAAGACCCAACATTTCCCAGCCTGACAAAAAAGTTTGCTTCAGCTTATCGTTTTGAACGGCAGATAAACAGCCTGATGGGTATTGTGCCTGTAGGACATCCTGATTTGAGGCCATGGATAAAGCACGAGGACTGGCAGGAAAATGCCTACCCTTTAAGAAAATCCTTTGAGCCTTGCGAAAAAATCACAAGGGTAAAAGGTAACTATCCATGGATAACAGTAGGGGGTGAAGGGGTTTATGAAATACCTGTCGGTCCTGTTCATGCTGGTATCATTGAACCAGGTCATTTTCGCTTTTCAGCTGTTGGTGAGGATATAATAAACCTTGAGGCAAGGCTTGGTTATACCCATAAGGGCATAGAGAAAAGATTTGAATCCCTTTCATGGGAGGAGGGGGCAAAATTAGCCGGCCGAGTATCGGGTGATACCACGGTTGCCCATAGCCTGACCTATTGTCGGGCAGTAGAGGCAATATCTGGATGCCATCCTCCTGAGAGGGCATTATGGCTTCGAGCATTGATGCTTGAGCGAGAACGGCTGACAAACCATATGGGGGATATTGGCGCCATAGCCAATGATGCTGGATTTGCCTTTATGCTATATCAGATGTCAAGGCTTAAAGAGATGCTTCTGCGGACAAATCAGCAACTCTTTGGTCATAGATTTATAATGGATAGGATTATCCCCGGTGGTGTGGCTCTTGACATTACTCAAGAGGGGAAAAACGAAATCATAGCCGAGATGGACTGGTTATCAAAAGAATTTGAGCGGCTTGTTACCATCCATGATAGAAACTCTTCTCTGAATGAGAGGCTGATAAATGCAGGCATACTCCTTCCGGATACGGCAAAAGAGCTTGGTGTTGTTGGGGTTGTTGCCCGGGCAAGCGGGCAGGGAATGGACTGCCGTGTAACAAATCCATTTTCACCATATGATCAGATTATCCCAAAGGTAACTGTGTTTGAGGAAGGAGATGTCTATGCCCGCGTCTGGGTCAGAATTGAAGAGATACGGGATTCGATAAGGATTATTCGAGAGATACTGAATAATTTGCCCGATAGCAAAATTGTCAGCAGATTTGAATGTCCATCACCCAATAAAGATGGTTTTGCCGTAGTTGAGGGATGGCGGGGTGAAATAGTTTACTGGATACAATCGGGTCTATCAGGTGAAATAAGCAGGTGCATGGTCAGAGATCCATCCAGTATCAATTGGCTTGCCTTAGAACAAGCGATTGTGGGAAATATTGTGCCTGATTTTCCGCTGTGCAACAAGAGCTTTAATCAATCTTACTCAGGATGTGATTTATGATCAAAATACTTCATCAGGTATTTAGAACAGGGATTGTTACCGAGCCTTTACCTCCCATGGTTGAGGCAGAGATGGTAGAGATTGGAGGCGAGCTGGAAGAAATAATTAAGAAGCGTTTTCATCGAAGTCTTACCATCAGAGCAATAGATGCCGGCTCATGCAATGGATGTGAGCTGGAGATACATGCCTTAAACAACCCTATTTATAACTGCGAACGATTTGGCTTGCATTTTACCGCCTCACCAAGGTTTGCAGACATGCTTCTTGTTACCGGACCTGTGTCAATAAACATGGAAATAGCCCTTCGACGAACATATGAGGCTACCCCTCCCCCAAAGTTAGTTGTAGCTATTGGTGATTGCGGATACAATGGGGGTATATTTGGAGAAAGTTATGCCTCTATTGGCGGGATAAAATCGACAATACCGGTAAATGCCTATATTAAAGGCTGTCCACCAACACCTACGATTATTCTGAAGGGTATTCTGGAATTGATAACTCTGGAGAAACCCTATGCAGCACAATCCTTTCATCCAAGATAATGATTGCAATGGGGCATATGTCATCCAGCAATTCTCATTATGGATTTTCAGATTCACCACAGAGACACGGAGGCACGGAGAATAACTTAAAAAAACAAATTGACGGAATGCAAATTTTTATAAATTCACAGAATAATGCTTCAAATTTCCAAAAATCTGCGTTCAGCCACATTCAAACAAGAGATTTGTCCTTCGATTTTCCTCTGTGTCTCCGTGTCTCCGTGGTGAGTTGTTATGTGTTTATGCGGTAAAAATGTCATAATTAGAATTGCTGGTCTGACTGG